>Ga0079997_124639_pt1 | contig 41899 bp, 33 predicted proteins | sample PerSpoCPS_CMetaG_FD_69200 | JGI IMG/M metagenome (GOLD analysis project Ga0079997, IMG submission 69200) | Archaeal communities from Yellowstone National Park, Wyoming, USA - Perpetual Spouter C (PS_C) MetaG (SPADES assembly) (version 2) | ecosystem: Environmental > Aquatic > Thermal springs >... | reverse complement strand
CGCCCTTTGGGCGCTGGCCGCCGCTGTGAGGGCGCGCCCGCCCGCAGGGCGGGCGCGCCCATCCCCTCTTCCCATTAAGAAGGCCTTGGCCTCAAAATGGTATAAGTCAAGCGCCTGCCCTCCCCATGAAAAGCCTCTACGCAACGCAAAGGGATTTTTGTTTTAGTGATGGTGCAGAAAGTCGCTATTTGGCTTCTGAATGACCAGCGTCTCCATGATCATGCGGCTTTACAGGCGGCTCTGCAGAGCGGAGCAGAAGCCATAGCTTTTGTGTATGTGTGGGGGCCGCCTCATATTTCGTGGGGCACTTTGAGCTATCCACCCGCTTATGCTGCTGAGCGGCGCCTACATCCCTTGCGGGAGCGCTTCCTGGTGGAGAGTCTCTTAGACTTGGCGGAACGAGTTCGGCCCGCACCTCTTTACCTTTTAGAGGGAGAGCCGCAAGAAGTGATTCCCCGTTGGGCCATCCAAGAAGGTATCTCCGCTCTCTACACCCATACAGAATGGGCCCCCGAAGAAAAACGCATCCAAAAAGCCGTCCAACAAGCCCTGCAATCCCAAGGCATCTCTTTTCAGGCCTTGGAGGGCAATAGTTTATATGAGGAGGCGCAGCTGCCCTTCCCTGTGGAGAACCTCCCTTTTCTTTTTACGCGGTTTCGGCAGCTGGTGGAGCGCCATGCGACCGTGAAAAACCCATTACCTCCTCCTACGGCATTGCCTCCTTGGCCGGGCCCTCTGCCTCATACCGTAGAGCTTCTTCGGGAGCGTTTGGAGAAGCTCCCCGCCCCGCCCCCAGGCACCTTCACCTGGAAAGGCGGTGAAACTGCCGCACTCCACCGCTTAGATGCCTACCTTGCAGGCCCCGTCTTCACTTATAAGCAGACCCGTAACAGCTTCATGGGGGATACCTTCAGCAGTCGCCTCTCGCCCTATTTAGCCTTAGGGAACCTCTCTCCCAGAGAGGTCTATGCCCGCCTGCGCAAAGCCGAAAAAGACCACGGCGCTAACGACTCTACTTACTGGCTCTTCTTTGAGCTTTTATGGCGGGAATATTTCCGCTGGCTCCTAAAAAAGGAGCAAGGGCGATTCTTTGCCCCTGGCGGACTGCGAAATATGGCTATTCCTTGGCAGCAAGCCCCTGACCTCTTCCAAGCTTGGATAGAAGGACGCACAGGCTACCCCATCGTAGATGCGGCCATGCGCGAACTGCGGGCCACCGCCTGGACCTCCAACCGCGCCCGCCAAATCGTCGCCAGCTTCCTCACGAAAAACCTCCTCATTGACTGGCGTTGGGGCGCCACCCACTTTGAACTCAGCCTCATTGACTACGATACCGCTAGCAACTGGGGCAACTGGCTCTACCAAGCAGGCGTAGGAACCGACGGACGCGGCTTTCGCTGGTTTGACCCCGTGCGTCAAGCCCGCCTCTACGACCCCCAAGCCACCTTCATCAAAACCTGGATACCCGAACTGCGCAGCCTCTCCCCCCCTGAAGCTTACTTCCCCACCCCTTATGCCCGCCAAAAAGTAGGTTATCCCCCTCCCATCGTAGAATGGCAACCCAGCCTCCAACGCGCCAAAGACACCTGGTATCGTGCCCTACGCGGCGAACCCAAAGGCAATCAGCTCCTGCGCCTCTGGACAGATGAAGAATAACCTCCTCATAGGAAGCCCCCCCACCTCCCTCCATGCCTCCTATAAAACTGCCAAAACCATTACCAAAAACTACGCTAAGACCTTTTATTTCGCCTCCCAGTTTTTGCCAAAGTCCCGAAGAAAGCACGCTTATGCTATTTATGCCTTCTGTAGGACCGCCGATAGCCTCGTAGATGATGCCGAAAAAGAATACTCCCCCGAAGAGATTCAACGGCATCTGGAGGAGCTGCGCCGTTTTGTACGTGAGCCGCAGGGCTTTGCACAGAAGTATCCTTGGGGGGCAGCCTTCCAACAGACTATGCAGAACCTCCACATGCCCTCTTACCTCTTTGAAGAGCTCCTCAACGGCGTAGAAATGGATTTGCACCAAAAACGTTACGCCAGCTTTGAGGGACTGTACTTATACTGCTATCGGGTAGCGGGGGTGGTGGGTCAGATGATGTGTTATGTATATGGACTAACGGATGCTGAGAGCTTGCATTATGCAGAGAAGCTGGGCGTAGCGATGCAGCTTACGAATATTCTACGGGATGTGCGGGAGGACTGGGAGCGCGGACGCCTATACATTCCCCAAGAAGACCTATTGCGTTTTGGCGTCAAGGAAAGCGAAATAGCCGCTGGACAGGATACCTCGGCTTACCGAGCCCTTATGAGGTATGAAATTGAGCGGGCCCGAGCTTATTATCGGGAGGCAGCGCCCGGCATTAGACGTATTCCTTCTCTGCCTTTACGGCTCACCACGATCGCCATGGCCCGCCTCTACGAAGGCATCTTGGATAAGCTAGAAGCAAACCCCGCCTATAATCTCTCCCAGCGCGCCGCTCTATCGCAGAGAGAGAAGTACCTTTTAGCCGGACAGACTTTTCTGGGTCTTACTCCCATAGGTACGAAGCCTCTACCCCTTGCTTATCGCTTGGCCGTGGGGGCTCTTTTGCTTTTGACGCCCTTTGCTCTGGCTGATGCCGTAACGGGTGCCTTTAGCTGGATAGCGGGGCTAAGCGACAGCCTCTACCTCCTCTTATGGGGGGGTGTGGGAGCTTATGCGATAGCGGCTCACCTCCCTAAAGCCCTAAGAGCTTGGGGCCTCAGCGTACTCCTCGGCTATGCGATAGAGCTAATAGGCACCCAAACGGGCTATCCCTTCGGCCCCTATCAATACACGGCGGTTTTACAACCCCAGCTGATGGGGGTTCCTCTGGCCATTGCCATGGCCTGGGGAAGCTTGGTGGGCTTGTGGGCTCTCTTAGGCCCCACTCAGCACCACTGGCGGGCGCTCTGGACAGCCGCAGGAGCCATCGCTACTGATCTCCTTCTGGAACCGTATGCCACTACCCTGCGGCACTACTGGCACTGGCAAACCCCCGAAATCCCCCTCAGCAACTACCTCTCGTGGGGTGTTTTCGCCGCAGGGCTAAGCCTCTTATACCCCTTACGCCATCCCGACTCCCGACCTTACCCCGACGTGATGAGCAGCTTAGGACGCGGGCTACTCTTATTATTAGCGATGCTGCTTCTAACGGCTAACTTAGCCTATGGCTCCCAAGTGGGGCTCAGTCTAATTGCTGCAGGAGCCCTCCTACTCATGCTTCTATGGCCTCGTATCTCATAGCCCTTCTTCTGGCCTTAGCAGGGCCACTCCTGCTAAGCTTTCACTGGCATGTGCGCAGAGCCATTTGGGGCTGCCCTAAGCGGCTCATTCTAAGTTTGCTCGTCATGAGCATACCCTTTTGGGTGTGGGATATAGCGGTTACAGCCCGAGGACACTGGAGCTTCTCCGAAGCTCATACACTCCCGCTTCGCCTCGGCCTCCTTCCTTTGGAAGAGTGGCTCTTCTTTCCCGTGGTGGGATTTATCGCTATCTTCCTCTGGGAAGTCGTGGGCTATTATCAACGGCGACATGCCTGAATACACCCTCCTTACAGCTCTCGCCCTGCTTATCGCCATCCTTCTGGACTGGCAGATTCTACGTACAAGCCTCGTAAAAACTCGGCGCTTTTGGCTGACCGTGCTGGCCATTCTCCCCGGGAAACTCCTCCTCAATGGCTATCTCACAGCCGTGCCCATTGTAAGCTACCACAAACCCTACTACTTAGGGATTCGGGTAGGGTCTATTCCGGTGGAGGACTTTTTTTACATGCTTTCTATCGTGCTATTCGTGCTGAGCCTGTGGGAAAAGCTCAAAAGTTTATGCCTCGGAAGATCGTCGTGATTGGAGGCGGCATAGCGGGCCTTAGCGCGGCGCTCTCGGCAGCTCGCCGAGGTTTTGCCGTTACCCTTTTAGAAAAGAATGCCTTCTTAGGGGGCAAACTCCATGAGCGGCGTATAGGCCCCTACCGGTTTGATGCCGGCCCCTCCCTCATTACCTTCACGCATTTCTTTGAGGCGGCCTTAGGAGCCGAAAAACTCACCTTTCTCAAGGTAGAACCCCACACGCACTATTTCTTCGCGGATGGGCTTTCCCTTACTCTCTTCCATGAGGCGGAGCGTCAAGCCGAGGAGCTTCGGACGAAGCTGGGGGCTCAAGCCGTCCAGAATTGGTCTCGTTACCTTGCTTATGCTAAGCGGCTCTACGAACGGGCGGCTCCCGTCTTCTTAGAGCTACCCATTCACCATCTGCGCACCCTTGTCAAAAGCCCCCTTTTCTGGAAACACCTCCCTTATCTCCCCCTGATTGATGGATACCGCTCCATGCATGCCGCAGCGGAAAAAATCTTAGCTTATCCGCCCTTAGTGCAGATCGCTGACCGGTATGCCACCTTCGTAGGCGGAAATCCCTATCGCCTACCCGCTACCTTTCATCTCATTAGCTGGGTGGAGAACGGCCTAGGCAATCACCATGTAAAGGGGGGATTATATCAGATTGTACGAGCTTTTGAGCAGGCGCTTAGGGCCGCTGGCGTAACTATCTACACCGAAACCCCTGCCCTGCGCATCCAGGTGCAAAAAGCCCCCCCTCACCTCGTGGAAACCCCCCAAGGCCCCTTAGAAGCCGATGCCCTCATCATCGCCACCGACCACACCTATGCCCAACAAAACCTCTTAGGCCGAAAACTCCAGCGCCTTCCCAAACAAAGCTTATCAGGTTTAGTGTTTTTATGGGGGGTGCGAGGCAGTTCGCCATTTGGACATCACAACATCCTATTTAGTAGCAACTACGCTGAGGAGTTTCAGGCCATTCAGGAGGGCCGATTAGACTATGACCCCACGGTTTATGTGTGCATTTCGGCCCGAACCGACCCGGCTGACGCCCCACAGGGATGCGAAAACTGGTTCGTACTCCTCAATGTCCCTCCCTTAGGCGATCGCTGGAAAGCAGAAGATACGGCCAATTTTCGCGAGCGGGCAATCCAGCGGATTCGGAAAGTGTGGCCGGAGTTTGGTCCTGAGCGGATAGAGGTGGAGGAAGTGATTACGCCAGCCCACTGGGCGGCTCTTCATAATAGCACAGGAGGGAGTCTTTATGGCATGGCTCCGGAGGGGATTTGGGCGGCCTTTCGCCGACCAGCTAACCGAGACCCCCTCATAAGAGGCATATACTACGCTGGCGGCACCGTCCATCCGGGAGGCGGCCTACCCCTCTCCCTGCGTTCCGGCGAAATAGCTGTACGCCTGGCCGAACAAGATTTTTCCACATAGCCTATATGAGCAAGAAAGTAGTCATCATCGGTGCGGGTTTTGGGGGTTTAGCCTTAGGTATTCGCCTAAGGGCGATAGGCTTTGAGGTTACCATCTTAGAAAAGCAGGCTCACCCGGGTGGGCAAGCCCAACCTTTGTATCAGGGGGGATATCGTTTTGATATGGGGCCTTCGCTCCTCACAGCACCCGAGCTAATAGAAGAACTCTTTGCGCTGGCAGAGCGCGACCGGCGTGCCTACCTTACCTGGGAAAGGTTAGACCCCTTCTATCGGGTCTACTTCTGGGATGGGAGCTACTTGGATTACACCGATGACTCCGAGAGAATGAAGGCCCAATTAGCTCGGTTTGACGAGCGCGATGCCCGAGCGTACGATGCGTTCATGGCGCGCTCTAAGGCCTTTTATCAGGCCGTCATAGAGGAGGGTTTAGGACGGCGCCCTTTCACCCTCAAAGAGCTCGTTCAGTTTCTCCCAAAAGCACTCCGATTAGAAGCTCTCCGCTCCTCCTACAGCTTAGCTGCTAAGTTTTTTCGGGATGAGCGCAGTCGGTTTATTTTTTCGTTTCACCCGCTTTTTATTGGGGGTGATCCATTTCGGGCCCCGGCTGTTTATCAGATGATTCCTTACTTGGAAAAGGCTGGGGGGGTATGGTATGTGCGAGGGGGCATGCATGGGCTGGCCCAAGGCCTTGCTCGCCTTTTTACGGACATCGGAGGAAGGCTCCTCCTCAAAACCGAAGCTCAACGCATCCTCACCCACTCAGGAAAAGTAATAGGCGTCCGAACTTCCCAGGGAGACCTACCCGCTGACCTCGTCGTGTCCAATGCTGACTTCTTTCACACGTACTTTCGGCTCATCGGCCAAGAAGCGCTCCCTTCCATAGCCCGCTGGCGGCTGCGCCAGTATCAGTATGGCATGAGTGCCTTCCTCATCTATGCCGGGCTAAACCGCACCTATCCAGATACTTTACCTCATCACACGATTGTTCTGGGGCCGCGCTACCGGGGGCTGGTAGAGGATATTTTCCGGCGAAAAGTTTTACCCTCCGACTTTTCGCTTTACTTACATGCGCCTACGCGCACGGATGAGAGCTGGGCCCCTCCAAACGGCGAAAGCTTGTATATTCTTTCCCCCGTTGCTAACCTTCAAAGCGGTATCTCCTGGCAAGAAACAGCCCCTGCCTATCAAGAAAAGATTCTCACCTCTCTGCAGGAGCGCCTTCTGCCAGGCCTTCAAAATACTATTCAGACGCTTTCCCTTTATACGCCAGAGGACTTTTTGCGCGATCGGCATTGTACTTGGGGTTCGCCTTGGGGCATTGAGCCGCGGCTTATTCAGACCGCTAACCTCCGTCCCCCTAATAGGAGCTACTGGATAAAGGGTTTGTACCTGGTAGGCACTAACACCCATCCCGGCGCAGGCGTACCCGGCGTGATTCTTTCGGCTGCTGCTACGGCCGAGGCCATCCTAAATGATTTAGGCCTACCCCTCCCCAAACCCGCTCCCGTGCTCACCTATGAGTAAGGTACTTCTCTTTTGGAGCTCGGGCAAAGACAGTGCCATGGCCTATCAAAAACTCACCGCCGAAGGTTATGTCATAGCTGCTCTGGTAACGACCACCCGCCCCGATGGAACCATTCCCTATCATGAGGTGCCGCTTCGCGCCGTCGTGGACCAAGCCCGAGCGATTGGCCTACCCCTGTGGCGACTGCCACTCCCTCACCCCTGCCCCAATACCATCTACGAAAACCTCGTGGGCGAACTCCTCCGCCAGGCCCGCCAACAGGGCTTTACCTACGTGGCTTTCGGAGACTTATTCTTGACAGATATCCGCACTTACCGCACCCAGCTCGTGGAAAAGTACAATCTAACCCCCCTTTTCCCAGTCTGGCTCGAAACCCCACAAGCCTCCCTCGCCTATGCGCAAAGCGTCATCCAAGGGGGCCTCAAAGCCATCATCACCAACGTGGATGAAACCAAACTATCCCCCCAACTCATAGGTCAGCCCTACGATGAGGCCTTTTTAGATAGTTTGCCCCCTGGCATAGACCCTGCAGGGGAATACGGTGAGTTTCACACCTTCGTGCAAAAAGCGCCTTTTTTTAGATTTTCGGTTCACCTATCACCCCTCCCGGTGCCCGCCTAATGAAGGCCCCCCTTCTTGTACCCACTGAAAAAGGCTTATACGTGCCGCTGGGGGATTTTTATATTGACCCTGTGAAGCCTGTGCCTCGGGCTGTTATTACCCATGCCCATAGTGACCATGCTCGCGGAGGAAGCCGGGCCTATTTGTGCAGTGAGCCTACGGGGCCTCTTTTGAGAAGCCGCTTAGGTAGAGTCTCTATCCAGACTTTGCCCTGGGGTGAAAAAATCACCATTGGCGAAGTGCAAGTGAGCTTACATCCGGCAGGCCATATCTTAGGCTCCGCCCAAATCCGAATAGAACATCGGGGCTATGTCTTCGTCGTAACGGGAGATTACAAATCGGCCCCCGATCCTACCGCCGAGCCGTGGGAAGCCATCTCCGCCCATGCAGTCCTTTCGGAATGTACCTTCGGCCTACCCCTCTATCGCTGGCCTAACCCCAACAAGGTCATTACCGAAATAACTACCTGGTGGGCCGCCTGCCAAGCCCATAAACGGATCGCTATTCTCCTCGCCTACTCCCTCGGCAAAGCGCAACGTCTCTTGGCCAGCTTACCCGATATAGGCCCTCGCTATGTCCATCCCAGCATAGCCAAGATGACAGAGGCCTACGAAGCCCAAGGAATCCGCCTCGGTCCTTGGAAGCCCCTCCCGCCCAATGGAACCGTAGAGCCCGGTGCCCTCCTCCTTTTGCCCCCCCAAATAGACCCCCACTGGCTGAGCAGATTCGCCCCCTACGAAATAGGCGAAGCCTCCGGTTGGCTCCTTTTGCGCAAACACCGCCGCCAACCCCACCTTCATCAAGCTTTCGTCCTTTCCGACCATGCCGACTTTGACCAGCTCGTAGAATGCCTAAAAGCCACAGGCGCCGAAACCTTCTACTTTACTCACGGCTACCGAGAGGCCATGCAGAGTTACTTTGCCGCCAAAGGCTATGAGAGTTACATTTGGCCGGATGAACGCCCCTCCACCTCTACCCTCTTCCCGCCCGAAAGTAGTCTTGAGCCGTACCGACCGCCTGGGGGACCTCCTCTTGACCATCCCCGCAGCCAACCTCCTCTCCCAAGTCCGACCTGACTTAGAGATTGTCTTTCTCGTGCGACGTTATGCGGCGCCCCTCCTGGCCCATCACGACCCGCCTTACCCAGCCTGGATCTTAGAAGAAGCTCCCCCCCTTGACAAAGCCCAAGCCATAGTGCACGTCTATCCCCGCCTCCATTTAGCGTGGCGAGCTTTTCGGGCAGGCATCCCGCATCGGATTGGAACCAGCCGCCGATGGTATCACTGGCTCCTATGTAATATTCGTCCCTCCGTAGCCCGCAGACGCAGCTTCCAGCACGAGAGCTTACTCAACCTTTATCTCCTAAAATCTCTTTTACCCCCTTCCGACTGGCAGCGCATTCAGGAAATGCAGCTGGAAGACCTTCTCCCTTACCGCGCCCGCCTTAGACCCTCTACCCCCCTGCCCGCACCCCTACAAGAAACCCTCTCGCGCCATCCCTTACGCATAGGCATTCATGTAGGAGGCTCAGGCGGCAGCCCCTTCTGGCCCACCTCCAGCTGGATAAGCCTCGTGGAAATCCTTCGCCGCCGCTATCCCGAAGCACTATTCGTCTTTACAGGGAATGAGGCAGAAAAACCTCTCATAGCGCCCATTGCTGAGCACCTACCCCCCACCCAAGCCCTGCGTACCGAAGGACTCCTCTCTCTACCTCAGCTTATCACTCTTATTAGTCAGCTGAATGTATTCCTCAGTGGGTCTACGGGACCGCTCCACATAGCTGCGGCGCTGGATGTGCCAACTCTTTCGGTCTTTCCTGCTACGGCTGCCATGGGGCCTTGGCGGTGGAAACCCCTCTCTCCCTATGCTCAGGTCTTCGCTCAGAAGGAAGTCTGTCGTCGGTGCACTTATCCTCGCACCTGTTTATGCTTAGCGCGAATAGAGCCCCTGCGCCTCGCCGACGCGCTCCCCGCAGCTCTCCAACTCAAACGCCCCCAACTGAGCCAGCAACCATAACCTCGTACCCACCTCCTCCTCCCCCCTATCATAACGACGCCAAAGCGCCTCCACCTTCCCCCTCGGAATGCCCCACCGACTCTCCAATAGCTGCGCCTCGGTCATCGCACGCATCCATTCTCGCAGAGGCCCCTCTCGCATCCACACCCTCAGCGGCAGAGCAAAACCCCACTTAGGCCGCTCCACCAAATGCTCAGGTACGAACTTCCGCAATATGGCCCGCAAAATCGGCTTATACTGCGGCACAGCCCCCCGAGTAGGGTATTTATACTCCACAGGTAAGCGCCAAGCCAATTCCACCAGGTCTCGGTCCAAAAGCGGCACCCGCACCTCCAAACTATGCCGCATAGAAGCCCGATCCACCTTCATCAGAAGGTCTTCGGGTAAGTAGTAGAGAAACTCCCACGCCGCCTGCGCCAAAAACGAACTCTCAGGAAGATGGTCCCGCTCAAAAAGCCATCGCACCTCCTCCCCTCCACAAAAACCCAACCCCTCCACCTCTTCCCAACTAAAAGCATCCTGCTCCTGCGAAAAGAGATGACTTTGAAAAGTAGGCTCAGATTTACCTAAAAGGCGCAAGAGCCGCCGCGCCTTCCGAGAGGGGATATAAGGAGCCACCCTTTCTCCCCACGCCGGCAAAAGCCGAGAAAAGACCCGAAGCTTTCGCGCTAGCTCATACCGCCGATAGCCCCCAAAGAGTTCATCCCCCCCATCCCCCGCCAGAACGACCTTCACCTGCGAAGCGGCCAAACGCGACACCAAATAAGTCGGCACCGCCGAATAGTCCCCAAAAGGCTCATCATACCACCGGGGCATTTCCATAAGTAGGGGTAGCGCTTCGTCTAAGGAGAGCACAGCCTTCTGAAGGGGAATATCCAGCGCCTGGCTTACGCCTTCCGCATAGGGAAGCTCATTGTACTTGGCTTCGGCAAACCCGATAGCAAAGGCCTGTATCTCCTGGCCCGTTTCTCTGACAAAAGCCGCTACCAGCGACGAGTCCGTCCCGCCACTGAGGAATAGCCCTACGGGCACATCGCTCACTAAGTGCGACCGAACGGCTAAACGAAGTTTCTCTTCTACCGCCTCCACGGCTGCTTCCCACGAAAGGGGCAAAGGCTCCTCTCTCCACAGCCGCTCCCTTGAGTAGTAAAGCCGCTTCACCAAACCCCAGCGAGTTACCGTCCACACTTCCCCGGGCCGCACTTTATAGACGCCCTTGTACGGCGTGAGGGGTGCAGGGATAAACCCTAAGTGCAGGTACAGCGCAATGGCCAAGGGCTCCACTGCAAGGTCAGGTAGCCATGCCCGAAGCACCTTAAGCTCCGAAGCAAAGTAGAGTCCCTCTCGCCGCTGAGCTACATACAAGGGCTTGATTCCGAAGGGGTCTCGCACCAGGAGGCACTTTTCCTCAGCCTCATCGTACAGCGCAAAAGCAAACATGCCCCGCAAGCGCCTTAGCATCTCCTCCCTGTGCTCCCGATAAGCCCACAGGATCACTTCTGTGTCGCTGCGGGTTCGGAGGGGGTATCGGCCTTCGGCGGCTAAGGTTTGAAAGTTATATACCTCTCCGTTGTACGCTAAGTGGAGGTGTTCCAAGTGAAAGGGCTGGTGGGCCGCTGCGCTCAGGTCCAGGATGCTTAGGCGGGTATGCGCTAAGCCCACTCGTCCATTGGGAGAAACCCACACGCCCTGCGCATCGGGTCCCCGATGCCCCAGAAGCCGGCAGGCTAAGCCCAAGTCTGGCTTTTCCCCCCCTACCTCCCACAAATAATACCCCGCTACCCCACACATAAACGCCCCTTCAAGCCCTTTCCACCCTATTTGTCCGCCTCCCCAAGGACAGGGTCCACAGAGCCAATCAGCAATACAGCATCCGACACCATGGCTCCTTCTAGGAGCTTTTCCAAAACTTGAATATTGGCGAAGGAGGGAGACTTGATTTTGACGCGCCACGGGATGCCCGTCCCATCTGAGTAAATGTAGAAGCCCAGTTCGCCCTTAGGGGCCTCAATAGCATGGTACACTTCTACCCCTGCTGGTGCCCGAGGCCCCGTGTCCGTCATCATAAAGTCATGAATCATCCCCTCCATAGAGAAATAGACCTCATCCTTGGAGGGATAGGCGTACTTGGCGTTGTCCAGGCGGATGGGCCCCTTAGGGAGTTTGGCCAAAAGCTGCTCAATGATGCGGGCACTTTGCTCCATTTCGGCCATGCGCACATGGTACCGCGCCAAAATATCCCCCTCCGTCCGAATAGGCACCTCAAAATCTACCTCGTTATACACCAGGTAAGGCTCGTACAGCCGCACATCATAAGGCACGCCCGAAGCTCGCAGGTTCGGCCCTGTAAAACCATACGCTATGGCATCCTCTTTGGAAATCACTCCTATACCCTCCACCCGACGCAAGAAAATCGGATTTTTATCCAGCAGGCGCCGCCAATCCCGAAGTTCCTTGTAAAAGTTAGAGACAAATGCTTTGATCATGCTCACGGTTTCCTCCGTAATATCGTACTGAACGCCCCCGATCCGACAGTGGCTCACGGTAAAGCGCACCCCCGCCAGCTTGTCAAAGATGCTGTAAATCTTTTCCCGCTCCCGAAAAGTCCAGAGGAACATAGAGACGGCGCCGGCGTCCATGACCATGGTTCCCAGCCACAGAAGGTGCGAGGAGATGCGGGCCAGTTCGCAGGCGATCGTTCGGATGTACTGGGCTCGGGGCGGCGCCTCTATCTGCAAGAGCTTCTCCACAGCTAAACACCAGGCGACATTATTGGAGTAGGGGGAAAGGTAGTCCATGCGGTCGGTATAAGGCATAAACTCTTGGGGGGTCTTGTATTCGGCGATTTTTTCTATGCCGCGGTGGAGATAGCCGATGTCAATTACGGCTTTGACGATCCTTTCGCCGTCTAAGAGGAGCACGGCGCGAAGCACGCCATGGGTGGCGGGATGTTGAGGGCCCATGTTGAGCACGACTCGGGTGGAGAGGGGGTCGCTCTCATCAATCTCCACCATCGTGTGCTTGTCCTCTAAGCGCTTGTAAAGGGCTTTCTGATGCTTGGGCCAAAACTCGGGGCGGACCTGCTCCGCTAGACTTACCTTTTCCATGATGCGAAGCTAAACAAAATTGGTGGGTATTTATTTTGGGCTGGCGGCGGTGCCTTTGGCGCCGCCGCCAGCCCCCACAACCCTCATCCTCCCGAAGTAAACCGCCCAAAGCGCGGATGATCCCGCACCACCCGAAACACCGGATTAGAGTTCAGCTCCCCTCTGAAAGCCGGTTGAAGCGCCACCGCCCGCTCAAAATGCTGCGCCGCCTTATCAGGATACCCCTTGTACGCATACAATAGCGATAAGTTGTAATGCGCCTCGGCTAAGTTCGGATCCAGTGACAGCGCCTGCTGAAAGTCTGCCTCCGCCTCCAAAAGCCGTAACGCCTTCATATAAGAAACCCCCCGATTATTGTAAGCCACTGCTAATCGCCCATCCTCGGAAATCACTTTGGTGTTATCGGCAATCGCCCCCGACAGCCACCCAATATAGTCCATCACAATAGCCCGATTGATGTAAAGCGAGCGATCATTCGGCATGCGCGCAATGAGGTCGTTATACCGCTCCAACATCTGAATAGCCTCCTCCCGCGATACCTCATGAATCCCTTGAGTGCGGTAAGCCAGCGCTGCTATGTTGTAAATAGGATTACTTCGGTCCAGGCTGGCGGCTGCTTCTATGTCTCGCACAGCACTTTTGAGGTCGTTGAGCGCAAAGTGATAAGTAGAACGCATCGCTAAGAGGTTCGCCGTGCGGTTGCCCCTCGTATCTATGAGCGTGTTTAGGATACTCAGATTACGGCGGGGGGCCACCCCCGGACGAAACCGACTGATAATAAAAGTTTTCGTCGCTACATTGTAAAGCTCAGGAGCCAAAAGCGGCAAAGGAGCATTGTAACGTTCCACATACATCTTATCCGGCACATAGGTGAAAGAGAAAGTAACCAGCGCATGCCGACAGAAAGGTAGGACCTTTTCCCGAATCTTGGGCCAAGCTGGCAGCTTTCGGAGTTCTTTTTCTCGCTCGTCCTCATGAATAGGTTTTGCGCTTATTTTCAAGATGGTGTCCCGTTCTTCCTCGGTAAAGTCCGCCGTCTTCACCAGAATCTCAAAGCGCTCCCAGTCTTCGCCTCTCCCTGCACCCTGGACAGGGATATCACGGCCGATGCGCTCCACAAAATTCTTCTTTACATCCTCCGCCACAGCCTCCATCCGGCCCTGAGACAAACGCTGATTAAACTCTACCCGGGCATCAGGCGAAGCATACCCATCTATCTGAATCGCTTGGACCTGATACCCCATTTGCTCATACTTCATCACATACTGCATGATAGCATCTGTCAGCTCTTTCTTGTTGAACTTTGTAGAGGCAATGGGGAAAATCAGGTCCAGCGTTCCTTCGAAGCCTTCATACCGATATTGCTCATCCCGAATCGGCAAGTCGGGTAGGGACGCTTTAAGGCCCGTTCGTACCTGTGCCCACGGCTGCGCCGTACAACAAGCAGGGGATGTAGGACCAAACGGATTCTTCCGAGAGTCGCAATAAACCTTCACTATCTTACCATTTTTGTCAAGTTTGACGATGGAAAAGTAAAGACTAACCTGCTTCCCATCCAACTTCTTCCCTCCCAAAGGCACCTTGTATATGAAAAACGGCTGACTATTGGCCTTATAGTACGCTTCGGTGATGATAAGCTCTCCCACTGTGCCTTGGGGGTCGGCTTCTTGGTTAGCGAGCTGAGGCGGCGCCGCATAATCCACCCGCACTATAATCGCCACCCCCTTCTGAAGGTATTTGCCATACTCTAAATCGTTAGCCAACCGAAAATATAGCGTGTCATTAGCCTGAATAAACTGCCCGGGCTCCACAAAAAGCGGATCAAACTGGCTATTATCATACTCCGCGACTCGAAGGGTGGTGGGATCGTTGTTGGCATCCAGCGTGGCCTGTAAATCTTTCTTGAAGGTGGCGCAGGTATTTTTATAGGTTTTGCCGCCGTACTTGGTCTTGTTGATGAGGTCTTTGGGGCCGCAGGCTGAGATAAATAGCCCTATCAGCCCAGCCGTTATCCACCTTTGCCTAAACATACCTTGCAAAGTTAGGGAGAGAATCATAAACTTTTCAGAGTCGCTCAATAATTGTCGCTATGCCCATGCCGCCTCCTACGCACAAGGTGGCCAAGCCATATCGCAGATGGCGCCGCTCCAGCTCGTCCAGAAGGGTCCCCACCAGCATCGCTCCTGTAGCTCCTAAGGGATGCCCCATTGCGATCGCCCCCCCACACACATTTATTTTCTCTAAGGGTATTCCAAGCTCATCTTTGAAGCGCAGAGGCACTACCGCAAATGCCTCATTGACCTCATATAGGTCTATATCGTCTGGGGAGAGGCCTGCTCGGCTTAGCGCCTTACGGGCGGCTGGCACCGGCCCCAAAAGCATAATCGTCGGCTCTGTCCCTACCACCGCCCAGCTCACTATCCGGGCCCGAGGCCTCAGCCCATAGCGCTTAGAAAGCGCCTCACTTCCCAAAAGCACCAACGCCGCTCCATCCACGATCGCCGATGAATTCCCAGCATGATGCACATGCTGAATCGCTTCTACCATTGGATACTTTTGAAGGGCCACGGCATCAAAGCCCCCTTCTCGCCCTATCCACGCAAACGACGGCTCCAAAGCCGCCAGCTTCTCCACACTCGTATCCGGCCGAATATTCTCATCCCGATCGAGTATCACCCGCCCCAACACATCCCGCACGGGAACTAAACTTTTCCGAAAATAGCCCTTTTCGGTCGCCTCCCATGCCAGCCGATGAGACCGCACGGCAAATTCATCCAGCACCTCCCGACTATACCCATACAAAGTAGCTATCAGGTCTGCCGCCACCCCCTGCGGAATGTAATGCCCCTCAAATGCCACCTGGGGATCTAAATACCAGGCGCCTCCATCCGACCCCATAGGCACGCGGCTCATAGACTCTACTCCCCCCGCCAAAAAAGCTTCCCCTACCCCCGCCCGAATATAGGCCGCAGCCTGATTGACCGCCTCCAAACCCGAAGCACAAAACCGATTTAGCGTTACCCCCGCCACACTCTCCGGCAAACCCGCTGCCTGCGCCGCAATCTTCGCCAAGTTAGACCCCTGCTCCCCTACCTGCGTAACACACCCCAAAATCACATCCTCTATCGCTTCCGGCGGCAAACCCGGATGACGTTCCAAGATCGCCTGAATAAGCTGCCGAACCAGCTCTACAGGCCGAACCTCATGAAGACGACCTTCTTTCTTACCCCGTCCACGGGGAGTGCGCACCGCATCATATATGTATGCCTCAAACATAATCTTCTCGCCGAATACCCAGCCGCTTCATCCGAGCATGAAGATTGGTCCGCTGCATCCCCAAAGCCTCCGCCGTCCGAGTGATGTTAAAGTCATGCTGCCTTAGGTGATGCAGTAAGTACTGACGTTCCATCTCGTCCAGAAACTCCTCCAAGCTTTTCCCTTCCAAGGGTATGGAGGGGGAGAGGGTTTTGTTTTCTTCCCGGCGTGCCCAAGCAGGTACGACATAAGCCCCTACATCCTCCACCGTGATTTCGGGCCCCGCAAAAATCACCAGCCGCTCCACCGCATTGCGCAGCTCCCGCACATTCCCCGGCCAAGGTAAGCGCTTAAGCGCCTCCAACGCCCCCGCCGTAAAAACCTTAGGAGGCAGCTTGTACTCCGCCAGAACCTCCTCCAAAAACGCCTGCGCCAAAATCGGAATATCCTCCACCCGCTCCCGCAAAGGCGGAACTCTTATCACCACCACACTTAGCCGATGATACAAATCCTCCCGAAACCGCCCCGCCTCTATCTCCGCCAGTAGGTCTTTATTCGTCGCCGCTACTATCCGCACATTGACCGTAATATCCTTCTCGCCCCCCACCCGCCGAATCTTGCCCTCCTCAATCACCCGCAGAACCTTCGCCTGCGCCGCCAAAGGCATATCCCCAATCTCATCCAAAAATAAAGTCCCCCCCTGCGCCTCCTCAAACCGCCCAATATGCTGCTTTATCGCATGGGTAAAAGACCCCTTCTCATGCCCAAAAAGCTCACTCTCTATCAGCTCACTCGGTATAGCCGCACAATTCACATCCACAAAAGGCCCTTTAGCCCGATTACTTTTAAGGTGTATCCACCGGGCTACCAGTTCCTTTCCGCTGCCGCTCGGCCCCTCAATCAGCACCCGCACATCCAACGGCGCCACCCGATCTATCATCTCCCGCACCCGCTGAATCGCCTCCGACTCCCCAAGAATCTCCCGCACCTTCAAAACCTTCTGCGTAAGAGCCCGATTCTCAGCTACCAGCTGCCGCTTCTCCGTCGCATTCCGAATCAATATCTCCAACTTGCTAAGGTCTGGCGGCTTCTCCAAAAAGTCAAATGCCCCCTTCTTCGTCGCTTCCACCGCCGTCTCAATAGTGGCATGCCCCGAAAGCATAATAAACTCCACATCCGGACGCGTCTTTTTCGCCCAGTCCAAAAGCTCCATCCCGTCTTTCCCCGGCATCCGTACATCACATAGCACAATATCAAACGCCACCTTCTCCAAAAGGCGCTGAGCCTCTATGCCATCCCGCGCTACCTCCACCACATGCCCATCATACCCCAATATCTCCGCCAGCGTCTGCCGAATATCCGGATCATCATCCACTACCAGGATCCGGGCCATCAGACGGTCATCAGTTCTTGCTCTTTCGCCTCCGCTAAGCGATCCACTTGATCTATGTACTTTTTCGTGAGCTTATCCAGCTCTTCCTGACCTCGCTTGACAAAGTCCTCGGCGACTCCTTTTTTCCCGAGCTGTCTAAGCTCTTCCAGGCGGTCGCGGCGAATATTGCGTATAGCTACCCGGGCTTCTTCGGCTAACTCATGCACTTGCTTGACCAGCTTCTTTCGGATTTCTTCCGTCAGCGGTGGAAAAATCACGCGCAGGACATTCCCATCCGTAGCGGTTTGAAGGCCCAAGTTGGCCTCGGCTATAGCCTTTTCTATGGCTTTGACCATCTTGGGTTCGTAGGGCTGCACTAAAAGCGTCCGGCTATCGGACACCGCAATCGTCGCAATGTGCTTGATGGGTGTGGGTGCCCCATAATAATCTACCCGCACAGGCTCTAAAAATGCCGGCGAGGCCTTCCCAGCCCGAACCTTCCCCAAAACCTCCTCAAAATGGGCCAAGGATTTTTTCATGTGTTCTTCGGCGTCTTTCAGGATGGACTGTATCTCTGGTGTCATGCAGGCAAAGTTACACTAAGCCGCGCCTGCCCCGAAAGCCTCCTCATACCCGCGTCGCCTTAGCTCACACGCTGGACACACCCCACACCCATACCCCCAAGGATGAAGCACCTCCCGCACACCCCGGTAGCACGTATGGGTCTTCTCCCGAATCAAATCCAGCGCGCCCTCCTCCGCCGCATACCGCCATAGGGCCGCCTTATTCCACCGCAAAAACGGCGCATGCACCCAATAGGGCTCGTCCAGCGCCAAACTAATCGCCCGCTGCGCCGCCTCCAAAAACGGCCCCCGACAATCCGGATAGCCACTGTAATCCACCTCATTAGCCCCAATCACCAGGTGCCGATACCCCCTCGGATACCCCCACACCGCCGCTAAAAGCAAGAATACCAGATTGCGCCCGGGCACAAAGGTCGTTGGAAGGCCTCCCTCTACTACCTTGATTTCTTTTTCACTGGTGAGCGCCGACTCCACCTCTAAAAGCCCCCACAACGGCCCTATATCCAAAATCACCTGCTCTATGCCCAGCGCCTCCGCCACCGCTCGCGCCGCCTCTAACTCCACCACATGCCGCTGCCCATACCGAAAAGTTATCGCCACATACGGCCCCTCCAAGTTTTTGCGCATCCACAGGGCCGCCGTCGCCGAATCCTGCCCCCCACTCAAAAGCACGATGACGCCCATGCTTAGTGGCCTTTTTGGGTTTGACGCTGGGAAGGGCCCCGCCGCCGTCGCCGTTCCGATACGGCCCTTTCCACCTCTCCCACTTCCCCATCAGCCCCCTCGCCTGAAACTTCCGGCGTGCCAGCCCCAGAAAGCTGGGACTGATACCAATCGCACAACTCCGTAAAGGGACATTCCCCGCACTTGGGCCGCCGAGCCAAACAGTGATACCGCCCAAAGAGTATCAGCCAGTGGTGCGCTTGCCCCAAGTAGGATGCCGGAATGACCCCCATCAGCTCCTGCTCTACCTTCTCTGGCGTATTCCCCTTGGCCAGCCCCAAGCGCCGACTGACCCGAAAGACATGCGTATCCACAGCAATCACGGGCGCCTGAAAAAGCACCGACGCAATCACATTGGCGCTCTTGCGCCCAATGCCCGGAAGCGTAGCCAGCTCCGCCGGGTCCTCCGGAAGCTTCCCTCCATAACGTTCCATCACCGCCCGGGCCAAGGCCACCAACCGCTGCGCCTTGCTATTCGGATACGAAATAGAGCGAATGTAGGGGAAAACCTCCTCGGGCTCAGCCCGAGCCAACGTCTCAAAGTCCGGAAACCGCTCAAAAAAGGCCGGTGTCGTCTGATTGACCCGGACATCGGTGCACTGGGCCGAAAGGACGACCGCCACCGCCAGCTCATACGGATTGCGATAGCGCAGCTCGGTCGTAGCCGCCCCGTACCAACCCTCCAAAACCTGAAGCACCCGCTGCGCCTTCTCTGCCGCCGATAGCACCTCACAAAGCTACCACAAACCGCCCTTCCCCACCGCAACCCATCCCCCTCCCAGCTCCGTATATATCTATCGGAAACTTTCCTCAACTCTATGCGCACTATCAAAGCTCTCCAAACCCTACTCAGCTGGCTAAATGCCCTGAGGACGCAGCTCGCTACCTCCTCTTATGCGCGCTGGGTAGCAAGGCTTCTCCGCTCCTCTCCCGCCCTCCCCCGCATGACCACCAGCTGAAGGCCCCGAAAGGCCTACAATATGGCAATAAAGAGATCTAATACCCCCTTCTTATGCCCTGATCCCACCTTCTCAGGCCCCGATCTCATCTTCTTATGCGCCGTTCTCATCCTCTTATGCGCTGATCCCATCTCCTTACGCGCCGATCCCGAGCGAGGTTTACGGCCCCTCTTAAGTCGCCGAAAGAGCTCGCCAATAGACTCTTTGCCTGAGAGAAGCCAGATAAATAGCCTTATGACCCATCTACCCCTCCAAAGGCGCCACCGCTCGGCTGCCGTGTAGCCCACGGAGTCTGGCCTCAAAGGCGGCTGATGATACCGCAGCCGGTAAGTCCGATACAGCCGCCGCAGGAAGGGTAGGCGCTCTGCGGGTGGCATCTTCCGTCGCCAGCTCAGGTGCCACGGCACTAAACCCTTCTCCCGCTCAACAGGCATCACCATCCATTCAAAATCCTTCACTTCTATGTCCGTCAGCCCGGTCCATGGTCTATCGGAGTAAGTGTGTACTCGGACCCCTTGGAGGGAGAGAGCACCCCGCACCTCCGCACCCGATAAGTCCAACTCCACTGTCCGAAGCCCCTCCAAGTGCAAACGCCCTGGCGTCTCCACCCGCCCCACCTCCACCTCCTCCAAATACACCCTGCCCCCCACCCAGCCCTTCTTAAGGCTCAGCTCCTCTTCCACCCGAAGGCCCTGCATCCACAGCAGGCCCCCCACCCTAACATCCTCCAACTCCACCCGCCTCACCGACGGCGACCCCTTCTCAGCCTCAGCCAAAAGCATATCCCACCGCACCTTTACCTTCCGCATCGTAATAGCGGATTCTGCAGAACATACCTGTATTTTGAGATCCCCCAGTACTTCTGTATCCGCCATTTCCACATCCCACTTTCCTACCACTTCTATAATAAGAGGATTTACAACAGACTGAGGACGCAGTTTCGTCTCCTTTACCTGAAAAGTAGCCCTAACCGCCCCCTTCTCGGCACCTCCTCCATCGCCACTACCCTGGGCAGCTCCTTCCTCTAAGACCACCTCCACAGGAGCCCTCTGTATGTTTTTTACCTCTATACCTGAGCCGATGCGGCTCTCTTCTATACTTACCAGGAGCCGAGAATCCCCATCGGAAGGGCTTGAGCTCTCTGCATCACTCCCATCAGCTATCCAGCGAAAAACAGCTTCTTCCATACTTAGCCCTTTTGCGCTCACCTCTTTCAAGTACAGTGCCAAAGGCCCAGGTGTAGCTATCACAGATCCTTCAATATGTATTTTCCCCACTTCTGCCCACTCCAAGACCACCCTACCTTTAAGATGAGACTTTTTTAGGGACAGCCACGCCCCACCCCCTATGCGCTCTATATGCAAAGCTATATCCGAAGAAGACTGGATGTGACTTCCTTCAAGGTATAATCTCCCTTCCACCTTGCCCCCCTCCAAGCGCACTCCACCCACCAACTGCGACCCCTCCAAAGTAACAGCTGAGACTTCTACATACCCCACATATAAAGCTACACCCGAAGAAGACTCTATGCGAGCCCTTTGAAGATATAAGCCCCCTTCAACCTTGCCCCCCGCCAAGCGCACTCTACCCACCAACTGCGCCCCCTCCAAAGTAACACCACCACCTCCAACTTCTACATCCTCTACATGTAAAGCCACATTAGAAGAAGACTCTATGCGAGCCTTTGAAAGGCGCACGTCCAAGCCCTTAAATTTGACCAGCTGCACCTTACCTCGTAAACGAACCTTCTCCAACCCTAGGCCCCTCATAAACTCCACATCCTCCATATGTAAAGCCACGTCCGAAGAAGACTCTATGTGAGACTTTGAAAGGGACATCTCTCCTCCCTTGACCTTGACCAGCCGCATCCCACCCCGCAAATGAGCCTGATCCAACACGAGACTCTTCCCAAACTCCGTATCCTTTACATGTAAAGCCACATCCGAAGAGGACTCTATGTGGGACCCATAGAATAACACTTCCTGCCCCTTGAGCTTACTCAAATGCACCTCACCGTCCAACCGAGCCTCCCTAAACGCGAGCCTCTTCTCAACCTCCATATTCTCCACACGCAAAGCCACACCCGAAGAAGACTCTATGCGAGAGCTCCTAATGGATACTTCCCCCGCCACTTTGACATCTTTCAAGTGCACTGCGCCCCCAAAATGAGCCTCGCTAAGTAATAACTCCCTCTCACACACTGTATTCTCTATCTGTAGAGCCACCTCAGAAGAAGGGATGAGAGTCTTGACCAAACTTACCCCCCCCCTGCACCGCTCTGAACCCTTTCAGATGAATAGGGCCCCCTATCCTACAATCCTCAAAGTAGACGTTACGCAGTTGGGTTTGCTGGAGAAGGAGGAGAGGAGAGTTGGTTTTTGCGTTGTCCTCCTCTGGATTAGCTATGTAGCAGCTTCCTAAGAAGAGGCTAAAACCGGGGGCTTCTACCTCTGTAAGCTGAATGGGGCCTTCTATGTAGCAGCCTATTAGAGTCAGTCCATGCGCAGGAAAGGCACCTTTCCATTGCCACGGCCCTACGAGGCGGGCTCCTACTATGAGGAAGCCCTTTGGGAAAAACCCTTCTCCTAAAAGATAGCCCAAAAACGCCGCCCGTATCGTGCGGGCAGAGTCCCAGCTGCCCCCCTCCTTTATCACCTCCATCCAGTCTCCCGCTTTTACGGTAGCTCCCGCAACCTCCCCTCCTACGGTACTTCCCTCCGCTTCATCTTCCGTAGTCTCCCATACTAAAGCAAGCCCTTCGCTTTTCTGGGTCAGCTCGGGCTTCTCAGGCGCCGCATGGCTCCCAAGGGATTTCGTGGAGAAACCAGCTTCCTCTAAGGCTTTTACATGTTTTTCAAGTACCAAGTAAGCGTAGGCTGCCGGGGATGGCCAGAAGCTGATGGAGGTTTGGTCCCTACCCATCTCTAATATCTGCTTTTCCGCCTCTGTCAAGCCGGCTCGCAAAGTGTCTGTGAGGTTATGAACCGTTATCATAAGTTTATGCCCTTTTACTCTAACCTTCGGATGATACCTGTAAGGCCGGTTAAGAATAGGGTGGAAAGAATCCAGCCTACACCGATATGGATCCACAGATAAATGCGGAGGAGAGCCCCAGCCCAGCCAGCATCGGCATTCGGAATCCAATAGCGCTCCAAGACAAGGTCTAAAAACGGGATAAATGCGTCAATACTATAAGCCCAAGCGCTAAAGGTAGGGTAATCCTTGGGTATCTCACGATACTTCTGATACATCTCTTGAACCAAAACATCGGTGGAGGCGGGGGTCATAAGCCCCTCGCGATAGCCTAAGTCAAAGAGAAAAGCTCCCAGCGCAATGAAGGCCAAAATCCACACTAGGGCCCACTCCGGTCTATAGCCATGGCCGACGGTATAGCGCAGAAGTCCCCGCCAAAAGCGCTGCCACCAAGGTAAACTCCGCGCAAGGCCAACATCATCTTCTTTTTGGATGAGGATACGCAGGGCGGCATTTTCGTCGGCCTCGGCTTTGAGCGCCTTAGCTACGTTCTCGTAGGGGTGTGCCGAATAGTGAGGCAGTTGACGACGTAGCCACGCCGAAAAGAGACGAAGACGAGTCTCCCTATCCTTATCCTCAATGGCAGGCCCACTGAAAACCCAGCGCGACACACTTATTCCATGCAAATCTACCCATCCTACCAGCGGACTCAGCCCTATGCTCGGGTCTTCTCCTTCTTCCTCCGACTCTTGCTTTACGAATATTTCCAACGTTTGCATTTGTGCATAGCGCAAGCTGACCGGCCCCATGATAGTTACGCCCTTGAAGTAGGCTCTCTCTTCCAGCTGGGCGTCTTTGAGGCTTAACCCCCCAGCCCATTTCCCCTCCAGCTGCAAGGCTGGGCTATCCGACCCTATCCCCTCTCCACCCGTCAGAAACGTCCCCTCCACATATAAACTACGAGCGTGGAGCTTCTCTGCATCTAAGCCGCTCAGAATATCCGACCTCTTAATACGCACTTCACCAGCTATTTCCGCTCTTTTTAGGCTAAGTCCAGGTTTAGAGGGAAGCCCTCCTAAGATGCATGCCTCTATGAGGAGATCTCCCCCTCCTTGGAAGCCCTCCAAATCCACAGCCCTGCCTACTCGTATCTTCCTCACTTCCAGGCTTTCATCTACCCGGGTTCCTTGAAGACTCAAAGCATCCGTCACTACATCGGAGATTTCTAACCTCCCACTTACCTTACCTCGTTTCCAAGAAAACCCCCCAATATCCTTACACCCTTAATACTTGCTTTTCCTACAACTGTCATTTCATCTGACTCCCACTTGTCGCCAGTGAGAGACGCAATTGCTAACTCTTCTCCTACTCTTGTACCTTTAAGATCAACCGTTCCAGCCTTAATCTTCTTCCAGATCAGACCTTTTCCTATCTGCATTCCCGAAGCCGAAATCTCCCCCCCTATGTCTTCAGCCTCAAACTTACCCCCCACCTGAGCGCCCTCAAGGCTTAGGCCGAGTTCGGATAAGCCTAGGACTTCCATGAGCCTTAGATCGCCCCCTAAGACCATCCTCTCCGCTTCTATTGCTCCTTCCAAATTTACTCCGCTGAGCTCCATATTTCCCTCTACTCGGGCCTTCGCAATATACAGTTCTCCGAATTTCGCAAATTCCACCTTCAGAGTACCCTTAAGGGTTAGGCCCTCGGCACTCACGTCTCCCCTAACACTTTGCAGGGAGATATTACCTTCTACCTGAGCAGCGTCAAGATTGAGCGCCGCCGTACCCTCTTCCATGCTCATGTCTCCCCGCAAAATCATCTCAGAGGCATCAAGGTGCGTTATACGAGCTCCTGAGACATCCAGCGAACCTTGCACCTGGACTTTTGGAAGCTCTACCCTCTTGGCGCTTACCTTCCGCAGAGAGAGATTGCCTCCTAACCACGATGCCCTAAAATCCAAATCCGCCTCTCCAGATACCTCGGTATCATCCAGTAAGGTATCCCCCCCAATCCGAACCGGAGACGCCACAAAGGCATGCCCACCAGGCACGGAGCTAATTGAAAGTCCCTGAGCCCGTAGGTCAGCGCTAATTTGCGCTTCCACAAGATAGACCGTCCCCTCTATATGCGCCTTACGTAGGTAGAGACTCCCCTCTACTCGGAGAGCCTTAGCATACAGGGCTATATGGCGGGGGTATCGCATCCATACCGCATCCAAGTCTAAGTCGCCCCGCACCACCGCCTCCTCCAACTGAAAAGGAGCCTCTTTCCCATGCAGCTCTAACCTACTACTGGTAATAATTTTATCCTCCAATGGCTGTGGGGGCTGGGGGGGTTCTATGAGGGCGCTTTCCAAGCGGAGATCGCCTTCAATGCGGGCGCGTCGGGCCCAAAGACCCGGCAAGTAAGAGCCTTCCAGGCTGAGGGTGCGAGCTCGGGCCTCTACCAGAGAGAGTCCCCCGGCAAGGTAGGAGTACTTTATAAATAGGCGATGGAGGAGCTGCGCCCCTTCAAAGTCCAGCTTGCCCTCTACGTGCACCCCTCGGAGAGCAAGCCCCTTGGGATGAATGAGCCTCTGAAAGTCTGGCCACACCACGAGCCAGTACAAAAACTCGGCGCGCACCCGCTGAGCTGAGCCCCACGCCTGCGCCGCCTCCCGATGCGCCTCCAGCCGCATATCCACCTGCTGCTCCCCCAAAAAGTCTATCACCTTCCCCTCCCCCATCTCCCGCAAAATCCGCTCCTCCGCCTCCGTCAGCTCTCCCCCCACCCGCTCCCACAGAAAATCTCTAACCTTCATGCAGGCAAATATTTATACCCCACTCTGGGAAAGCCTACACCCCCCAGCAAGCTAAAAAGACAACCAGATAGAAAGTCTAAGCGCCTCTCAGAGTAGAAGTCCCTCTCACCCGCAAGGTGAAAAGCCCCCCCTCCTAAAAGCCCCACACCTACCGCGCACGAGCCCCTTGCATGAGCAATGAAGATTTTTTCATAGCTTCGCCTCTGGTATGTCTCCCATCATACTCTATGTTTGCGAAAAGTGTGGTAAGCAGGTCCGATCGAGCGGCTACCCGTCTCCTGGCAAATGCCCCGTCACGAAGGGTGGTCACGTTTGGCGACCCGCGCAGTAGCTAAGGGCGCGTAGGCAGCGTCCTGCTTTTTAGCCTTTGCGGAGGGGGGAGCTTAGTGTAGAGGCTGTCTCATAGCCCGAGGGCATCCTTGGGGGGGAGCGGCAAAGGGAGCCAGCGGTGAGCCTCCCACAGGGTGAGGCCCCTCCCTTTTAGCGCAGGGAGAGGCCCCACGGGGGGAGAGGAGGGTTAGCATCAAGCGGAAGGAGCGGATGAAGAGGGCGTGGCCTCCTCCTCGGAAGAAGGAGCTTCCTCTGAAAGGCTCAGCGTCTTAATCTCCGGGGAGGATTCTTCCTCGTCAGACGAAGAGGATTCTAAGTCCTCCCACAGTCGCTTCAGCGAGTACTCTCGGTCAAACCCCCTGGTGTGTAAGGCTCGGTCCTTGTTGAGGAGAAGGGCAATATTTATTAGGAGGAGCGGCGCTACAAAGCCGACTAACACAAGCAGGACCCACAGAAGACCGCTTGACCCCAAGAAAAGGCAAAGACCTCCTATCAGAAGTAGACATACGATGGAGACAATGAGGGTAAGGTTTCGGGCCTCATAGATCGCGAGTTTGGTAAGAGTAGGAAATAGTAGGTGCATAAACTCAGCCCCCTCATCCGTGAAGTCCTTCGGGAAAATCTGCTCCAAATAAAAGAGGCGTCCTCCATCCAAGGGATAGATGGGGAGGATATTCATAGCGCTCATGAAGGAGTTGATAACGAAGACTAAGGCCAGGGTGATAAAGAGGTACTCATGCGTACACCCGACACTGCCAAAGGGTATGGCCTTATTCGGAAAGAGGAGAAAGAGAATGAGATTGAGTAGCACTATTCCGAGATACCATTGAAAGTAAATCCCATTCCAGAGGACCTTTTTGAACCTTGCATGCAGGGGGAAGCCCTCCTCAAAGACGATCCCGCCTCCGAAGAGATTGAGGTGGATGCGCTTGGGGGTATAGCCCATCAGGATGCCTGCATAGCCATGGCCGTACTCGTGAATGAGGACACTGAGGTGGAGACCTACGGCAAAGAGAAGAGCGAAGGGGAGCTTCAAAGAGAGGGGGTCAGGTGCAGGATGGAGACTTAGGAAGAAGTGTATCGCGATGGCCATGCTGAGCAGGAGAGACCAGTGGGGTTTGATGGGGATGCGCAGGGCCTTTTTGAGGGCCTGCCAGCGGTCTCGCAGGCCAGAAAGCGCCTTGGTGCGCTCCTTCTTTGAGGAGGCTACCAGCAAATCCCGCAAAGGACGCCAGAAAATAAGCAAAAAAGACGGAGCCACTATGCCCAATCCAATAGGGATTAGCTCCCAGACATAGCCTCGGGGCTGATACGCGTGTAAAAGGAAGATTAGGAGCAGAAACACATCTGCCAGCACTAGCCAGGCCAGGAACCGCCTGAGAAACGCCAAACGAGAACCCGAGAGGCTCTTTACGAACTTCCCCGGAAAGAAATCGGCCCTGAGAAGGGACGGGTCATCCTTGGATGCAGAGAGCGAGTAGCTAAGGGCTTGGCTCCCTTTCTCTAAAAGGCTCAAAACGAGCCGCCATCCGTCCCGAAGGACGGTTCTGCCGCACGCCCAAAGGGCGCGCCATACGCGCAGGGTACGCATAAATACAGAACGCGTATGCATGGGTATAGGAAGGGACTGGGCCCAAACTCAATATGGCTCAGCCTCCCCACTTACTTTGAGGTAAGCGAATGGGGGAATACATAGGAGCCCCCGCCTTTTGAGCCGCCAGCAGAGAGAGATTCAGCCCCCCACGATACCGCCTCCCGCCTGACTCTAACCTCCGTATCGTGAGAGGAGCTAAATATACGAAAAACTCGCCTCTAAAGTTGCAAGCCCCCGCCCGCACTTTGCCCGGTCACAAAATGTTTATGCCCCTGGGGTCCATGGCTATTCAGGTTGTCTGGCTCAAGCGGGATCTGCGTTTGTATGATCACCGCCCGCTTTTGAATGCCCTCCGGAGCGGCCCTACCCTGCTCATATACATTGCGGAGCCTACGCTTTGGCGGCAGCCCGATGCCGCTGCCCAGCATTGGAAATTTATCACCGAAGCCCTCTTAGACCTGGATCGGAGCTTGCGTCAGACGGGATGGTCTCACGCTTGCCTTCACCTTTTTGTAGGGGAGGCGGTGGAGGTCTTGCAAGCTATTCATCGGTGCCTTCCCATAGCGGCGCTGCATGCGCACATGGAGACGGGCAATGGATTCACTTTTGCGCGGGATCGGGCGGTGCGGCGGTGGGCTAAAGAGATGGGGATTCCCTTTCATGAGGTGCCGCAGTTTGCGGTTATTCGGGGTCTGCGGGACCGGGATTTGTGGCTGCCGTATCAACAGAGGTTTATGCGGGAGCCTGTGGCGCCGTGGCCGCCGCCTTTCACGCCCGTATGGGCAGAATGGCCCCTCTCGCCGCCAGAGGGGGTTTATCCCGTAGCTTGGTGGCTCCTGCCCGATGGTTCGTGGAGAGCTGGCCCTTGGCCCACGCCCCGCGACTGGAACCTCCCCGATGAAGACCCGCCCCTCCGCCAAAAAGCCAGCCGCACCTTAGCTAAGGAGACCCTGGCTTCTTTCCTAACGTATCGGGCGCAGTTTTATGCCCGTCATATCTCTTCGCCCTTGACGGCGCCAACGGCCTCTTCTCGGTTATCGCCTTATTTGGCCTATGGGCTTTTGAGCCTAAGGGAGGTTTGGCAAGCTACCGAAGCCGCTCTGGAAGCCCTCGGCCCCTTTCCTTCCCCCCAAAATCGCCCCCTTTATACCGGCCTCAAAGCCTTCCAGAGCCGCCTCTACTGGCACTGCCACTTCATCCAGAAACTGGAAACCGAGCCTGACATAGAGTTTCGGTGTTTGCATCCTGCTTATGAGGGACTTCGTCCTCCAGAAGCGCCTCCAGAGTGGTATGCCGCTTTTACGGAGGGGCGTACGGGCTGGCCCTTGGTGGATGCCTGCATCGCCATGCTAAAGGCGACAGGGTGGCTCAACTTTCGGATGCGGGCCATGCTCGTCTCTACCGCCGCCTACCCCCTCTGGATGCCCTGGCGACCTATTGGCCTGTGGCTCGCCAGACTCTTCTTAGACTACGAACCCGGCATCCACTGGCCCCAAATCCAAATGCAAGCCGGCACCACGGGCATCAATACCATCCGCATCTACAATCCCATTAGGCAAGCCATGCGCCTAGACCCCAAGGGCGAATTCGTCCGAAAATGGCTCCCCTACATGCGGCGAGTACCCGACTTGTGGCTATTTGAGCCCTGGCGCATGCCCACCGATGTACAAAAACGGTATGGGGTCATCGTGGGAAAGGACATCCCTATGCCACTGGTGGATTTGGATAAGGCTATCCGGGAAGCTAAGAAGCGGATTTTCTCCCTCCGAAAAAGACCTGAGGTGGAGGAGATGGCCCGGACTATCATTGAGCGTCACGGGTCTCGGCCCGGAATGCCCGGCGGCCGAGATGCGGAGGGACGAGAACCCACCTCTCGCCCTCGCCGACGCCCCTCCCCTCCCTCCTTACCCTCGTTATTTTGACCCGCCCGCCGATAAAGCCACCTCCTTACCTACAGACCTCCCCTCCGGCGCCCCCTTTATTTAGCAAGAACGAACCTCCACCCCAAACTATTTATGCCCCCGCCCCCTCATGCACCAAAAGAAGGAGAGCCTCCCCACTCAACAGTCAAAAAAGCTATACTACCTTAAGGGGCAGAAGGCTAACGGAAAGAGCCGTTTATCCCCGAGAGCGGAGTAGCTCTAAGGCTCTCTCCCTGCCAGCCACCTTTGCATCCACCGCTGCTGCTTTTGATTCCCTCTACAAGCCAGATGAACCCAGCTCACCCCTTTTCCAATATTAGAAGAACCCTGCCCTCCCCTGGAAAAAGCATGCCACCGAACACGACAGATAGGTGTCAAGAACCCTCTAACTTAGCACGAGCGCATGGTACTGGCCCATCATAAAGATGCCGACCTTCGCCTTCGCATTCAAACGTTAGATGCTCAGGAGCATATCATTCCGTTTGTAGAGGAGTGGCTGCCCATCGGTCCCTCTACTACCGTTTTAGAAGTAGGTTGTGGGGAAGGGGGTGTTCTTTTAGCTTTTCTTGAGAGAGGGACCCAAGGCGCGGGGGTGGAGATTTCAGAAAGTCGCTATCGCTTAGCGCAGAGCTACTTACATCCATTCCTCGTCCAAAACCAGGCTCTCCTTCTAAGAGAAGATATCTATCAGGTCCCCCCAGACCAACTCCCATATCGCTTTGACCTTATCATTCTGAAAGACGTCATAGAACACATTCCTCAGCCCGAGCGCCTCCTAAACCATCTACGCCGTTTCTTGAAGGAGGGGGGTTATATATTTATAGGATTTCCACCTTGGCAAATGCCATTTGGGGGTCATCAGCAGGTATGCCGCTCTAAGCTTCTGAGTTTTTTCCTTATCTTCGCCTTTTGCCTCGCTCCATTTACAAATGGATTTTACGCATGGCAGGCGAGGACCCGTCCCTCATAGCCGAACTACTTAGTCTAAGAGAAACCGGCCTCTCCATAGAAAAACTGGAAAAAGTCGCTCATCAAACGGGTTATCGGATAGTCAAGAAGCAGTTCTACCTCATCACACCCATCTACAAGTATAAGTTTGGCTTGCGGCCTATCTCTCAAATCCCTCTCATCTCCAAGATTCCTTATCTGAGAAACTTTCTCACTACGGGCTGTTATTATCTTTTGACCCCTACCTAAGTGGGGTGTTAGGCATCCACCCCTCTAAAGGAAGTTTCTTTTATTCTATTTTTGCGACCAAAGTCCTACAAAATGCATACCTTTGGGGCATGCTCCTCACCTACATTCTGATTGGGCTAGCGATTTTGCTTCTTATATCCAGCCTGAAGGTGCTGCCCGAGTATCAGCGCTTAGTGGTTTTGCGTTTGGGTCGGGCCCTTCCGCAAGCCAAAGGCCCTGGTCTCGTGGTGATTATCCCCATCATAGACACCCCCATTCGCGTAGATATGCGCGAGCGCATCTTAGAAATCCCCAAACAAACCTGCATTACTAAAGACAATGCCCCCATTTCTATTGACTTTCTCATTTACCTACAAGTCGTAGACCCTCTTGCCTCAGTCGTGAATGTGCAAAATGTTTTTCAAGCTACCGAGGGCTTAGCTACTACGACTCTGCGGGCTGTGATTGGGGATATTGCTTTGGATGATGTGCTCTCTAAACGAGAGGAGATTAATCAAAAACTTCGGGTCAAGTTGGATGAGGTAACGCATCGCTGGGGCGTTCAAGTGAATGCGGTGGAAATTAAGGAGATAGTGCCGCCGGCGGAGGTCCAGGAGTCCATGACTAAGCAGATGGCGGCCGAGCGCAATCGGCGGGCCATGGTTACGGAGGCGGAGGGTATAAAGCAGGCTGAGATTCTACGAGCTGAAGGTGAAAAGCAGTCTGCCATCCTGCGCGCTGAAGCAGAAAAACAAGCCGCTATCCTCAGGGCCGAGGCTCAGCGCGAGGCCCAGCGCATCGCCGCCGAAGGCTATGCCCTCGCTCTGGAGCAGATTACCCGAGCCGCCCGCACCATTGACCCAAACACCCTCCTCCTCCAGTACTTAGACACCCTCAAAAACCTCGGCAGCTCCGCCTCTACTAAGTGGATTCTCCCCGTGGAAGTTACCGGCCTGGCTAAGGAAGTCTCCACCCTCTTTCAGAAGAAGAATACCTGAGCTCTCCCCATTTCCACTCTCTTTGGAGCGCCACCCTTAAACCTCGCCCCACCCTAAGATTCACTTATAGGCTGGTATGCGTAACCTCATCGTAAGTCGCCTCAGCATGGGGCTGCTCCTTCTCGTGAGCGGCCTGTGGATAGCCCAGGGCTGCAGAAAGAAAGAAAAAACGTTTGACCCCACGGAGATTCAGGAAGCGGCCAGAGACCAATCCGCCGCCGAGGTAGAGTCCAACTTTATCGGAGATGTGGTGGACGAACAAGGGGAATACGGCCCTCGTCGCCGAGTGGGGGGTGTAGACTCTACTTACCTCCCGCGCTGTGCGCAGGTTTCCTATGACTCTACCCAACGGCGCCTCACGATTGACTTCGGTTCTACCAACTGCCTTTGCCGCGACGGGGTTTACCGACGAGGGCGGATTTATGTAACTTTCTCGGGCCCGGTGTGGCCTGCCCCAGGTGCCTCGGCTTTGATCACTACGGACAGCTTCTATGTCAATGACAATCGCCACGATGTGGAAAAGGTGCTCGTCCATGTTGGTTTGAATAGTGCGGGGCATCGCATTCTCCGCGACACGGTACGCCGCCACATAGTAACTACCCCCAATGGTACTATCCAGTGGAGTGCCATTCGCGAGTACCGCCAAACCCAAGGCCAAAACACCTGGATGCGCTGGGATGATGTGTGGTTCATCGGCGGAAGCGCACAAGGCACCTCCCGTCGCAATCGCCCCTTCACCACCCAAGTTACCGACTCCCTCAAAGTCTTAGGTAACTGCATCTTACGCGTGCCCGTCAAAGGGATCATCCAGCTGAGTACCCAAAATCACACCGTCATTATCAACTACGACCCCTATAATAACGAGGCCTGCGATCGCGTGGCCTCCGTCCAGGGGGATAATCAGGCCCCCGTCAATATCACGATTCGCTGACCTTCCAGACTATCTGAAAAACTCTGGCCGGCCATTCTTCTTGGCCGGCCTTCTTCTTTATACCGTTTGCAATCAAAAACCTTCTGAATGAAGAGAGATGTTTTGGCGGCGGCCAGCCCTGCGGGCTGGCCGCCGGCCCCACAAAATACCACCGACTTGCATCCAGAAACTCTTTGCATCACGTTCTAAGGCGGAAAGGTTGGCACCCCAGAGAGAAAGGGACGCTTGATATCACGGAAAAGTTGTACCTTTGTGCCGCTGGGCCTGTAGCTCAGTTGGTTAGAGCGCAGCACTGATAATGCTGAGGTCCGTGGTTCGACTCCACGCAGGCCCACTCTACTTTTTAAAGCGCATTAGGAGACATCCTGATACTAAGTGGACTGGTTCGGTCACTGTCTGCGCTTTACTATTTAGAGCGCATCAGGAGGCGGTAAAAGGCTGGTAGGCCTAGCAGAGACAGCACGAGGGTGATGGGTAAGCCTCCGACAATGGTGATGGCGAGCGGTTTTTGGACCTCGGAGCCCATGCGGTGGGAAATAGCCGCAGGAAGAAGCCCCAATGCCCCAATCAGCATAACCACCACCAAGGGGCGGATGCGCCGACGCACGGCCTCTATCTGATGAGAGAGGGTCTGCTCCCCTCGCAGCTCCCCAATCAAGATCAGGGCATTGATCGTGCTTACCCCAAAGAGAATGATCAGCCCCACGCCCGCCGACACGCCAAAAGGCGTCCCACTCACTACCCACGACGTAAAACCCCCTACGAAAGCCAGCGGCAATACAGCCGCCGCCACAACCACCTCTTGCACTGTCCCAAACTGGAAGTACAGCAAAAACAATATCAGCACCAGCACCGCCGGCACAACAATAGAGAGGCGACGAGTAGCGCGTTCTTTGCTTTCAAATTCACCTACCCAGCTCAGAGAAATGCCAGGTGGGAGCTTGACGGCGGCTTCGACGGCTTTTTGGGCGCGAGCGATAGTGCCGCCCAGGTCCCGGCTCGTCACCGAAAACCCCACCGCCACATACCGCTCTGTCCCCTCCCGATAAATAAATGCTGGCCCCGTCACCTCCTGAATATCCGCAATAGCATGAAGCGGTATCGTCCGCCCCGTCATCGTAGGCACGCGAATGTTGCGAATCACCTGAAAGTCATCCCGATAAGCCTTTGACAGGCGTACCCGAATCTCAAATAGGCGCTCGCCCTCATAATAGTAGTTGGCCGCCCGCCCGCCTATCGCCATCTCGATTACGGCCTGGGCTTCCCGCATGCTGACCCCATAACGGGCCATCCTATCCTCCTGCAACTTTATCCGCAGCTCAGGTAGCCCCATACTCTGAAAAACCACCACATCCGCAATGCCGGGCTGACCTTGAAGAACTTCACCTATTTGGTATGCTATCGCTTCCAACTCTTCCAGATTCTGACCAAATACTTTTACGACGATAGAGCTTTTCACACCGGAGACATACTCTTCCACATTGTCCTGGATCGGCTGACTAAAAGCCCAGCGTACGCCTTCGTAGCGCTCAGTGAGGACTTTTCGGATGGTATCCACGAGCTTTTCTCGGGTGAGGCCCGGTCGCCAGGTTTCAGGGGGATGAAGCTGCACATGCAGTTCTAAGTTGAAGAAGCCCGTGGGGTCGGTGCCGTCATTGGGGCGCCCCGCCTGAAAAAGCACAAATCGCACCTCCGGCAGCTGCCGAATCCAATCTTTTACCTCCTGCGCAATTCGCACCGTCTCCCCCAGCCGAATACTGATAGGAAACGTTCCCCGAATGTAAATCGCCCCTTCATTTAGCTTGGGCACAAACTCCGACCCATAGAAGTAAAAACCTATCCCAGCCCCCGCGAGAATACCCAAAAGACATAGCACCACCACCCGATAATACCGAAAGCCTATGGCTGGCAAAACTTCCCACCACTGTAAAAACCGCCGCAAAAAGGGTAGTTCTCGCTCCCGAACCGGCAAGTGTAAAAGCAGCCGCATCATGGCCGGCACATAGGTCAAACTCAAAATAAGCGCCCCCAACATCGCATAGCCCAGCGTGTACGCCAAAGGCTTGAAGAGCTTCCCCTCCACCCGCTCAAAAAGAAAAATGGGCATAAGCGCCAGCAAAAGAATAAGCTGCGCAAAAAAGATGTAACGTCCATTGCGCAGGGCGACTCGTTTGAGAAGGCCGGAGACCACCCGAAAGCGCAAATCCGGACTAAAATGGTGTTTTTCACTGAGTGCATCCAGACTCACTAAGGCATTTTCTACGATAACGAGTGTCCCTTCCAAAAGAAGTCCAAAGTCAAGTGCTCCCATGGAGATGAGGTTGGCCGGCAGGCCTTGCAGCCGCAGCCCCAGTATCGCAAACAAAAACGCCAGTGGGATCACACTCACCACAATCAGTACCGCCCGCCATTCCAAAAGAAACAGCCCTACGACCAGAGATACGAGCAGAATCCCTTCTGTCAGGTTATGCAGGACGGTGCGGACGGTGGTATTCACCAGCTCGGTGCGGTCGAGGAAAGGCTCGATCGTTACGCCCGGTGGCAGGATGCGGGTGTTGAGTTCGTGGATTTTGGCCTTGATGCGGGGGATGACGGCAGAAGGGTCCTCGCCCCGACGCATCAGGACAATCCCTTGGACCACATCCGGAAGGTCCTGATACCCGCACTGCCCTAATCGCGGCTTGGACGCCACCCGTACCTGCGCCACCTGCTTGACCAGGATAGGTACCTTATCCCGAACCGTGATGATGATATTTTCAATGTCTTGGAGGGATTCCAGAAGGCCCACGCCCCGTACCACATAAGCTTGCTCCCCCCGCTCTATAATGTCCCCGCCCACGTTGATGTTGCTGCGGGCAATAGCTTCAAAGACATCAAGAGCCGTGAGGTTGTAAGCTTCCAGTTTGGAGAGGTCTAACTGGACCTCGTAGATTTTCTCCTCGCCGCCGAAGGACACGACATCTGCCACACCCGGCACTTGCAGAAGGTTTTTCTCAATGACCCAGTCTTGCAGAGCCGTCAGCTCCCGCAGGGATAAATCCCCCCGTACGATGTAGCGAAAAATCTCCCCCGTAGCTCCATAAGGCGGCTCTAAATAGGGTTCTGCCCCCGCAGGCAGCGCTATCCCCGGCAAGCGCGCCGCTACCGACTGCTGCGCATAAAAGTCATCCACATCATCCTCAAAAAGCACCGTCACCACCGAAAGACCAAAAAGCGAGATAGACCGAATCTCCCGCTTTTTGGGGATATTGGCCAGCGCCCGAGAAATGGGGAGCGAGATAAACTTCTCTACTTCTTCTGCGCTGCGCCCACTCCACTGAGTGATAATCCGAGCCCGCGTGCTGGTTACATCAGGATAGGCCTCTATGGGTGTGTAGTAATACGCTACAGCTCCCGCTATCGCTACGAGGATCGTCAGAAAAACTGTCAGGAGAGGATTGCGCAGCGAAAAGATAATCAGCCCCCTCATAGCCGCTGGGTAAGCTTTTGAAAGAGAAGAAGGACATTTTCGGTGGCGATGGAGTCGCCGGGCTGGAGATTATCGCAGAAGAATCCCTCTCGGATAGCTTTACGCACTACAAGCGGCTGCACCTCCCAGTTGCAAGCGCCCTTCCAGACGAGCGCATAGTGGGTGTTTGCACTGAATACGATGGCCTTCATAGGGACAAAAACGGCCGAATCGGCTTCGGGCTTGGTGATGACGGCCTGAAGGTAAAGCCCCGGATAGAGGGTCCGATGAGGATTGGGTAGGTCTATATAGGCGGTGCCGGTGCGTTCTGCAGGGTCCAGGGTCGGATAAAGGCCCGCTATCGTCGTCTGGATGGGCTCTTGCGAAAAGCCGACGAGCCGCAGACGTACCGGCAAGCCCGCCCGAATCACAGCCGCCTGATCCGCATAAAAGTAGATATGCGCCCGAACAGTGGCGAGGTTAGAGAGAATGAGTAAGGTATCGCCCGCCTGAATGGGCATACCGTTTCGTACGGCGAGTTGGATGATAGTCCCGGACCGAGGGGCTCGCAGAAAAAACCGCCCGTCCTTATACTGGTAGGTACGCAGGTTAGAGGCCACTTCCAGGCTTTCTGCGATGAGGGAAGTGAGCTCGGCCTGGGCTTGGGCCAGTTCGCTTCGGCTGGCGAGGCCACTACGCAAGAGGCTGTCCAACGTGGTCGCTTTCAGACGAGCGGCCTGTAAAAGACCGCGCAGGGCCTCCTGCCGAGCCTGCCAAGCAAAGAGTTGCGGAGACCGCAAGGAGAGCAGGGGCCTCCCCACCCCCACAGACTCCCCCAGCTTCACGTACACCTCCTCCACCACCCCATCCGATAGGCTCATAAGCGGCACCGTCTCCGAGGATAAAGCCACTATCTCCCCCGGCAAAATAAACTCCTCGTACACTGGCCGCCTCTGGACAGGAGCCACCCCATACTTAGCCACCACCGCCGAAGCCTCACAGCCATTCTCCGCCGCTTCGGTAGGCGCCGAACGCCCTCCACAGGCCATCCCTAACACACTCAAAGCCCCAAACACTACACCCCTCCAAAAGACTTTTCGTGAGGCGAAAACTTCGTGCCAACTCATACTGAAGAAATAAAATGCCCATGCCCCATCACCTAACTCGCTGCAAAAGTAGGAGCCTTGCCCCTTCAGAAAGCTATCCCCCCAAAAGTACTTAGAAGGAGTTTGCGTACCTTTGCTCTGCTGGGGGATTAGCTCAGATGGTAGAGCGTCGGCTTTGCAAGCCGAAGGTCAGCGGTTCGAGTCCGCTATCCTCCACAGCCCCAGAAGCTTCCAGCAAGAGGCATCCATCAAGGTAGAGGAGGGTCCTTTATCCACAAGTCCCTTTATTTTCCCTTGCCTACCTAAAGGCCAGAGCTATTGGGGAAAAAGGGTAGCTACGGGCAAAGCGCAGTAAAGTTGGGGCATGTTTCAGCGAGGGTGGCTTTGGCCTAGTCTCAAGTACCGATATGGGGTTTGGCTGAGGGTGGGTTTGGTGATGGGCGCTATGGGGCTATCAGCTTGCGGCAAGAAGGTAGTCTCGGCTGCTACCCGACCCGAGCCCTCTAAAAGCCCTTCTGCTCAGCGTCAGGCCGTAGTTCGGGTCGCTCGGAGTTATCTTGGAACCCCCTACCAGTACGGGGGCACCTCCAGAGGAGGCATAGACTGCTCGGGGCTTAGCTATCAGGTCTATAAAGAAGCCGTGGGTATGGACCTTCCCCGCACAGCCGATGCCCAGGCCGAAGTAGGAAAGGCTGTACCCCGTTCGCAGGCAGGACCGGGCGACCTGGTTTTCTTCCGAGAGCCCAAAGCCAAAAAGGTGACGCATGTGGGCATCTTGGTTTCAGACGGAGAGGAAGGCCGGTTTATTCACGCTTCCACGAGTAAGGGCGTGCGGGAGGACAGCCTCAATGACCCCCACTGGAAAAGCCGCTTAGTCGCTATTCGGCAGGTGCTTCCCCCATCAAAAGGCGCTGGACATACCGATCCACCGGAAAAGTCAAGGCCATTAGCTCGGGGAAAAGCCAAAAAAATCGCAGCCGCGGCGAAGTAAGCCGAATCTCCCCCTCCCAAAAAACCCGATAATACACTGCCAAAAGACGCGCCTGGGCATGATAATACGATCGCTGGTAAAAGTGGGTGGTATAAAAATGTTCGGCTCTTTGCACGCTCAGGCCCAGCTCTTCGTTGATTTCGCGATACAGAGCTTCTAAGAGGCCCTCTTGGGGCTCTACGCCTCCGCCGGGAAACTTGGTGATCCAGCCGCCCCGAAAGTACTCTTCCAGAACGAGATAGCGGCCATGCTGATCTTGCAGCAGGCCATAGACCCGAACGATCCACTTCACGAGGAGCGCTGATAGAAGGTAGGCGGCCTGTACTCAAAGAGAGGGGCCAGCAGGCGCTTTTCTTCTGGGGTCCAGGGGGTTTTTTCATAGTAGTTTTGAAGCGCCTGCCGGAAAAGGGTTTGTTCCATCCAGTATTCGGTGATTTCTCGGGCGAGGGCAGCGAGACGGGTGTTGGTGCTCAGGAGCGCATCAAAGAGGTGGGGTAAGAGGGTTGGGGGCATTTGGTTGAGCCGTTTGAGGGCGCGCAGGGCGTTTTGGCGGGTGCGAAACTCAAAGGAAGGACTGGCATAATCCACGAGCTTTTCCAGAGCGGTACGGTCGCCGGTGCGGGCGGCGATTTCCAGGGCTTTGATTTCTACCTGACGGCCGGGATGGCCTTCTACTCCGCGCACCGCTTGAAGGAAAGCAGGTACTCGTTTCGGAAAAGCCTCACTTAGCCGCTCCAGAGCCAGCGTGATTATCGTGTAGGAGGAGTCCCGAAGGAGTTTTTCCAGGTCAGGTAGGAGGGAGGAAGGAATGGGGTTGAGATGAGCGAGGACAGCAAAGCGCACTTGGGGATGGGGGTCTTGTAGGGCTTCTCGGATAAAGTCCTGGCTTTTGGGGTCGTTGGCGAGCTGAGCAACGATTTCGGCCCGCAAGGCCCAGAAACGTTCCCGCTTATAAGCTGCCCGCAGCACCTCGCGCTTTGCCTCTAAAGGCAGACGCCGCAAAGCTACCAGCGCATCGTACCTATCCAAAAGGTCGGGCGCCTTCTCTAACTGAGCAAAAAGCTCCTCTGGCCTTTTCTCAAAGGTAAGCCGCTTGAGAATCCACCCCCCCGGATCAAAAAGTACAAAAGCAATTGGTTTATTCTGGGGGTTGGGGATTTCTATTACTTCCCGAGCCTGCTGGATCCATGGCCGTACGCTGTCCCGACTTCCATCCGTATAATACACCACAATTGGAATAGGCATCTTGAAAAGGCCGATAGTCGTGTCTTGGATTTGCTCCACGATGATTTGAGTGAGGGTTTTGCCGGCTTTTTGAATGGGGGCGTAGGAGACTTTGTAGTGGGGTTCGCCGCCCCGATAGAGCCACTCTTGGAAGAACCAGTCTGGGCTCAGGCCCGCTGCATCCTGGAAGGCCTGATAGAGGTCGTTGGTCTCTACTACATCGTAAGGGTGCTTTTGGAGATAGTGTCGGATGACTTGGCGGTAGGTTTCGTTGCCGAAGGTGTGGCGCATCATATCCAGGATGGCAGAGCCTTTCTGATAGATGCGGGCGTAGCCAGCGTTGGGATGGACGACGGGGAGGTTGTCTTTTTCGCTGGCGGAGAGGGCGAGGTTGTGTTCGGTGCGGCGCCCCCAATCATAGGCATCCTTTCCGTAGATATGCCCGATGAAGCGCCGGGCATAGTGTGTAGCAAAGCTCTCTTGGAGCCACATGTGGGCCGTACTTCGGGCCGTTACATAATCACCAAACCACTGATGCGCAAGCTCATGCGCATTGACCTCTACATAGTTTCGGTCTAAAAAGGCGCGGTCATCCACAACGAAAAAGTCTCCAAAGATGGTCGCGGTGGTATTTTCCATGGCGCCATAGATGTAGTCGGCGACGGGGACCTGGCTATATTGCGGCCAGGGAAAAGGCAGACCGATTTCGTCTTCTAAGAACTCCATCATTTCCACGGAGTAGCGGTAGGTAGGTTCTAAGCAGCAGGTGCGTTTGTCGGGATAGTAGTAGAGATGGATGGGGGTGCCTCGGCTGGTGGTGCGCCCCTCTATTTCATATTCTCCGATGGCGATCATGAGGAGGTAGAGGCTGTGGGGTTTGGGCATTCGGTAGTGCCAAGTGAGGGTGCCGTCGGGGTTGCGGATGGTATCTAAGAGGAGGCCATTAGAGAGGACTTGGTAGCGGCTGTCAAAGGTGATGTAGGTTTCGGTGATGAGTTTGTCGTTGGGGTCGTCGTAAGCGGGGATCCAATGGCGGTGGTCGGTGCCCTGGCCTTGGGTCCAGATTTGGCGGCGAGCCCGACCCGTCCGGTCTTTCCAGCCAATGAAGTAAATGCCCTTGCGGGGCTGGGCCATGTAGCGAATGGTTACCGAATCCAGGGCCCCCACCGGAATTGGGCTGGGAAAGCGTAGAATGAGCTTCTGCCCGTCGTACTGGTAGCTGAGGGGCTTCTCGTGGTAAGTAATGGACTCTATTTGGAGATTTATGGCGTCTAAAACGAGGCTATCTACGCCCGGACGTATTCCCCGAAAACGATGAGTAACCAGTCCATACACCAGCCCCTTCGGAGCATCAAAACGTACCCGCAAAGTCAGATGCTCCATATCCACCTCACGCTGACGAGGGGTAAAAGTCTGGGCTGCGAGAAGCGCAATGATAAGGGGCAGATAGCGCATGCCACAAAGGTAGAACACACGCTATTAAGGTACCTTTGCGCACCATGATTGGTTCTCTCTATGGGAAAGCTGTACAGCTCTGGCGGCGGTGGGCCCTATGGTATGTCCAGCGAAGGGGTGCCCCTAAGCCCCCTATCCCTCCTAATGAGGTTCGTAAAATCCTCATCGTATGCACGGGTCTTATCGGGGATACCATTATGGGAATTCCCACGATGCGGGCTTTCCGTCGGCTGTATCCAGAGGCGCGCATGGTGGGCCTGGTCATGCCCCACAATAAACAACTTTTAGAGCCGCTGGGCTTATTTGAGGAGTTTATAGTTTGTCCGGTGCTTCCTTACACCATATGGCCGTGGCGGTGGCCGAAGTTATGGTCGGTTCAACGTCGGATTCGGCGAGCGGGTTTTGATTTGGCGCTGTTGCTCTTAGGGGGAGACTGGGCACCGTACTTTTACCGGATAGGCATACCCATCCGGATAGACACGAAGAGGAGCTTTTTTGCCTCGCTGGCGACGCATTTATATGAGGTGCCGCCCCGTCTTTTGCATCCGGATACGTTATTGAATGCCCTCCGCTCCTTAGGGTGGGAGGTAGAGTCAGAGATACCCGAACTTCGGGTCTCTGACAGTGCTCGGGAAGCTATTAGTCGTCGTCTTCAGGAATGGAAAATCAGCCCGGGGGAAAAGCTGATAGTTTTTCACCCTTTTGCTAGTACGGCCAATCGGACGCTTTCCTCTGCGAAAGTGGAGCGGATCGCCAGGCTTCTCATGCAGCAGGGCTGGCGAGTAGCTGTGATTGGCTCTGCTTCCCATGCTAAGGGTCTGAAGCTTTGCCGGGGTGTCCCTGGGCTTTTGAACCTCGCAGGCCAGCTCTCCCTTTCTGAGAGCGTAGCACTAATAGCGCGCGCCGATGCCGTTCTCACCACGGACAGTGGGCCTTTACACATAGCGGGAGCCCTCGGAAGGCCCACGGTAGGCCTTTTCCGAGCTATCCGTCCAGAATATGCCAGTCTTTATCCCTCTGTCAAGGCGCTTTTCTGGGACGGAGGAGCCGAGTGCCTTCCGGGCTGCACCTGGGACTCTTGGTATGGATGTCGGGAAGCCCCCTGCCGTCAGCTGGAATCCATTCCTGATGAAACGATTCTATCGGCTCTTCAAGTTCTTTTACAGCCCCCCATAGAAACCCCTCCTCCTCTTCAGTAAGACTTGTATTTTTGTGGCATGACTTTTTGGATAGAGGCTTTGCGGCGGCGGGCTCCAGCTTATGCTGAGCTGTATGAACGAAGCCTGCGAGACCCGGACACCTTCTGGAAAGAAGTTGCGGGCATACTCTCATGGGAGCGCTTTCCTACGAAGGGGGGGTATTTGGAGGTTCACCCGCCGGCTGACCCCGCTGAGGCTCCCCGTATAGAGATTCGCTGGTACGAGGATGGTCTCCTGAATGCCGCCTACAATGCCGTGGGACGCCATGCCCGCCATACCCCGGATCGAATCGCCCTCTA
>Ga0079997_114013_pt1 | contig 42082 bp, 49 predicted proteins | sample PerSpoCPS_CMetaG_FD_69200 | JGI IMG/M metagenome (GOLD analysis project Ga0079997, IMG submission 69200) | Archaeal communities from Yellowstone National Park, Wyoming, USA - Perpetual Spouter C (PS_C) MetaG (SPADES assembly) (version 2) | ecosystem: Environmental > Aquatic > Thermal springs >... | reverse complement strand
TGCGTATTGTAGTACGGCGTCATGGCAATTCCTGTCCCCCCTCCTCACCTCCCCCGTACACGGGGGAGGCACTCCCTCCCCGCGTGCGGGGAGGGTTGGGGTGGGGGCGTTTAAGGCGCAGGGCTTGACAATCCCCGAAAAATGTGCTATAATAGGCATAGCCGTGCGCTGGAGAGGGCGTGTGGTAATAACCTTAGAATGGAGGATGTGCCGATGACGAAGCAAGCATATTGTTGTTTGCGACGAGTAAGTGCGCTTTCAAGCGCACTCGTTTTGAGCGCAGGTACTCTGTTTGCACAGTTCAGTTACCCTGACTTTTCCTCAGGCTCTACGACGCTTATATTTCACCGAGACGCGACCATCGTAGGGAGTGTCCTGCGTCTGAATCCTGCACTGCCGTATTATTATGGTGCGGCGTACCACAGGGAGCCCCAGTACCTTGTTGAGGGGTTCGAGACATCGTTCGCCTTCCGCATCACAGACATACGGAGCGTAGGCGCCGATGGGCTTTCGTTTATTATCGCCCGACAACCGATACACATCGGCTGCTGCCTTGGCTATCACGATATACCGAATAGTATCGCGGTCGAGTCTGATACTTGGCAAAACTATGAAGACGACGACCCAAATCACAACCACATCAGCATCAATACGCGGTGGGAAATGCCAAATTCGTATAACCATGCTCATTCACTGGCTCTCGTGTCGCCGCCATTTGCGCTCGACTCAGGAGAAACCATTCCCGTCCGAGTCGTGTACAGGAACGGCGTAATCTCTGTTTATGTCAGAAATCTAAGCTCGCCGTTGATTCAAGCCGCCGTATCCCCGCAAGACATGCAGCGTATCGTGGACAGTTGCGGACGCGCGTATGTGGGCTTCACTGGGGGCTCAGGTGGTGCACCAGAGATACACGATATTCTCTACTGGTCTTTCACTCCGTTCAGGACTGAGAACAGTGGCGATATCGACATAAACGGCTGTGTGGATGACGCCGACCTGTTGGCAGTGCTGTTCGCCTTTGGCAACTCGGGCAGTGATCTCGGTCGGGTGGATGTGAACTGCGACGGGGTTGTGGATGACGCGGACTTGCTGACTGTGCTGTTCAACTTCGGCAGCGGTTGCTAAGACGCGCCTTTGCTACCTGTGGTGTGGGGTGCAATCTCAGTAGCGCCCCCACCACTTGGCAATCTGTGGGTATGCGCGAAAATTCGGTACCTGTCACAGCAAGCCTTTCGGCTGACGCAACTCGTCGCGCAGGCAGGCTAACTGCTCCCACACATAGCCTATGCGCAGCACGGTCATCTCGTCGAACGGCTTGCCGATAATCTGGAGACCCACGGGCAGCCCGTTCACGAAACCGCAGGGCACGCTCAGCCCAGGCAGCCCCGCCAAGTTCACGGGAATCGTCAGCACATCGGCGAGTTTCATCGCCAGCGGGTCGTCGACGAGTTCGCCAATCTTGAAAGCGGGCGTCGGTGCGACGGGGGAGACCAGCGCGTCCACCTGCTGGAACACGGCGTCGAACTGCTGGCGTAGCAGCGTGCGCCCCTTCTGCGCCTTGAGGTAGAACGCATCGTAGTAGCCCGACGAGAGCGCATAGGTGCCGATGATGATGCGCTGGATGACCTCCTTGCCGAAGCCTTCGGCGCGGGTGGCTTCCATCATGCCGATGTGCCCTTTCTCTGCGCCGACGCGCAGCCCGTAGCGCACGCCGTCATATCGTGCGAGGTTCGACGAACACTCGGCGGGCGCGAGGATGTAGTAAATCGCCAGCGACTGCTCCGCCATCGGCAGCGAGACCTCTTGCACCTCCGCGCCGACCGATTCGAGCAGCCCAATCGCCTTGCGCACGGTTTCGGCGACTTCGGGTTGCACGCCCTGCCCGAAAAACTCCTTCGGCACGCCCAGCCGTATGCCCTTGATGTCGTCCACCAGCGCCTCGCGAAAGTCGGGCGCGGGCAGGTCAACGCTGGTGGCGTCGTAGGGGTCTTTGCCCGCGATTGCGTTCAGCAGGATCGCGCAGTCTTCCACCGTTTTGGTGAGGGGTCCGATTTGGTCAAGCGACGAGGCGTAGGCGATTAGTCCGTAGCGGCTGACGCGCCCGTAGGTGGGCTTGAGACCGACCACGCCGCACAACGAGGCGGGCTGGCGTATCGAGCCGCCCGTGTCCGACCCCAGCGCGGCGAATGCCATGTGCGCGGCGACCGCCGCCGCCGATCCGCCCGACGAGCCGCCAGGCACGCGCTCTAAGTCCCACGGATTGCGCGTCGGGTGGAACGCCGAGAACTCGGTGGAGGAGCCCATCGCGAACTCGTCCATGTTGAGTTTGCCGACGAACACCGCGCCCATCTCGCGCAGGCGACGCACGACCGTCGCGTCGTAGGGCGGGACGAAGTTGTGCAGGATGCGCGAGGCGCAGGTGGTGCGCACGCCGCGCGTGCAGAGGTTGTCCTTAATGCCTATCGGCACGCCGAGTAGGGGTGTGCGCTCGCCCGCGTCCAGTCGCGCCTGCGCCTGCCGCGCCATCTCCAGCGCGAGTTCGGGCGTCGGGGTGATGAACGCCTGCACCTTCGGCTCGGTCTCGCTGATGTGGGTGAGCACCGCCTCGGTCAGCTCGACGGCGGACACCTCGCGGGCGTGCAGTTTCTGGCTGATTTCAGCGACGCTTAGGGTCAGCAGCTCCTTCATCTACTCCTCCACGATGCGCGGGACGATGAACAGCCCGTCGCGGGCTTCGGGGGCGTTCGCAAGGGCGTCCTCGCGGCTAAGCGTCTCGCCCACCACATCCTCGCGAAAGGCGTTGAACACGGGGATCGAGTGCGAGGTCGGCTCCACCTCGTCCAGCGGCAGCGCCTGCAGCCGCTCGAAATGCTCCATCAGCGCGTTGATGGGGCGCATCAGTTCCATAAGTTGCTCGTCGCTTAGTTCCAGCCGTGCCAGTTTCGCCGTGTGGCGCATCTGCTCTAAGGTGAGTGCCATCGCCGTCGCTCCCACAAGAGTATACCCAGCGTTCACCGAAGCATGATGTCTTCGTACTGCTTGTGTTCCTGCTGCGCGCTCCTGCGAGTCTGCTCGATTGGACTCATCGCAACCTACCCGACGGCTGTAGGGATTTCAGCCGTCGGGACGCTCGTTTGACGCAAGCGGGCGCGCGGCGAAGTTATACGGCGGTCGGAACACCCCGCGCTCCGTGATAATCGCGTGAATCAGCGCGGCAGGGGTCACATCGAAGGCGGGATTCAGCGCGGGCGCGCCTGTGGGGGCAATCTGCAGCCCGTCGATGTGCGTGATCTCCGCAGGGTCGCGGTACTCGATGGGGATGGACGCCCCGTCGGGCGTGCGCGGGTCGATTGTGGAGACGGGCGCGGCGATGTAGAACGGAACCCCGTGATAGTGCGCCAGCACCGCCAGCGTGTAGGTGCCGATTTTGTTGGCGGTATCGCCGTTGGCGGCGATGCGGTCTGCGCCTGCAATCACGGCGTCTACCTTGCCCTGTGCCATCAGCGTGCCCGCTGCGCTGTCGGCGATTACTTCAAACGGGATGCCCTCCTGTTGTAGTTCCCACGCGGTGAGTTTCAGCCCTTGCAGTCGGGGGCGCGTCTCGCAGGCGTACACATGGGCGAGTTTGCCCTGCTGGTGCGCGATGCGGATGATGCCCAGCGCGGTGCCGATACCGCCCGTCGCCAGTGCGCCCGTGTTGCAGATGGTCAGCACGCGGGCGTTCGGAGGCAGGAGGGCTGCGCCGTACTCTGCCATCGCGCGGTCGGCGGCGTGGTCTTCCGTGCGGATGGCGTGCGCTTCGGCAAGCAGGCGCGTTCGCGCCTCGTCGGGCGTCTGGCACTCCGCGACGACCGCCTGCAGGCGTTCAATCGCGCCGAACAGGTTCACGGCGGTCGGGCGCGTCTGGGCGAACGCGCGGCACACCGCGTCAAACTCGGCGCGGAACGCTTCCATCGTCGGGGCGTCAATCGCACGCGCGGCGAGCGCCAACCCATACGCGGCGGCGATTCCTATCGCGGGCGCGCCGCGCACCTGCATCGTGCGAATCGCTTCTGCCACCCCCTGCCAGTCGTCGTACTCGTGAATCACTACCCGCTGGGGCAACTGCGTCTGGTCTAAAATCGCCACGACGCCGTCGCGCCACTCAATCGGTTGCACACGCATACCGCAAGGATACCTCACCCAAACAGCATTGCGGGCGCGACCGCCGTCTCGCCCAGCACCGCCGAGCGTATCGGTTGGTCGCCCGTGAACACGCCCACCGATTGCCAGCCCGCCTCCGACCAGCGCAGCACCTCTACCGACGCCGATTGCGGGTCTACCGCCCACACCTCCTGCACGCCGATTTGATGGTAGTCGCGCAGTTGCTCCAGCCACTCGGAGGCGGTATCGGAGGGCGACAGCACCTCGATCACAAGTTCAGGCGCGATTTCGATGCGCGGCTGGTTCTGCAGGTCGGGGATTTGGTCGGCGCGTTCGCGGCTAAGGAACAGCAGGTCGGGCTGACGGGTGCGTAGCGGCGCGCGCCGAATCACTACATCAAACGGCGCGGGCACGAGATACCCCTTCGCTTCGCGCTGAACCTGCGCGCCCAGCCGAATCATCAACTCCAAGACGATTTGTTGGTGCTTGAAAAGCGGCGTTGGCAAAGTGTTTACCTCACCGTCAATAATCTCGTAATGGGTGAGTGGCAACTGAAGATACTCATCCCAGCCGATTCTGCGCGTCGTCGTAAGCACCATACGCGGCTCCACTGTAGTATACCGCAGGCGGATGCGCAATGGGGTACACTCAGACAGGTGATCACATGTCGCCGAGCAGCACGCTTGTTGAAAGCGCGGTTCCGCGACGGTTCAAGTTCACACGCGACGCTTACTATCAGATGGCGGCGCTGGGCTTGTTCTGGAACGCGCGCGTCGAACTGATTGAGGGCGAGGTTATCGAGATGTCGCCGCTGAGTCCGCGCTATGTGGCGTCCACAGACCGCTTGTACCGCCTTCTGCGCGAAGTTGTGCCCGACGGCTACTGGGTGCGCGTGCAGGCGCCGTTGAGTCTGGGCGAGAGCGAGCCAGAGCCTGATGTGTCGGTGGTGCAGGGCAGTCCTGACGACTACGAAGAGGCGCACCCCACCACCGCCAAGCTGGTCATCGAGGTGGCTGACACATCGTTGCCCTACGACCGCACGATTAAGCAGAGCCTGTACGCGAAGGCGGGTATCCCCGAATATTGGATTGTGAACTTGAAGGAAGCGCAGGTGGAGGTCTACCGCGAGTCTGCTGCGGTTTCCGATACGCCGTTCGGCTACGCCTACCGCGCCGTGCAGGTGTTCACGCGCGACGAGAGCGTCGTGTCGCAGGCGATTGCGGGCGTCGTCGTGCCCGTGGAGCGCATCCTGCAAGCCTCACGCACGCCCACGGGGTAGAATCAGAGCATGGCGTGGGACGGGGTCTCGGTCGAGGTGCTGGGGCGGCTGGAACGGTATCGGTTCCAGCCCAAGAAGACGCACGCGGCGGCGATTCGGGGTGAGCGGCTGTCACCGCGCAAGGGCATCTCCATCGAGTTCGCCGACTACCGCCACTACACCCCCGGCGACGACCTGCGCCACTTGGACTGGAACATCCTCGCGCGATTGGATCGCGCCTACCTGCGCACCTATCAGGACGAGCAGGAGTTGCCCGTGCACCTACTGCTGGACTGTTCGGCGTCGATGGCGTTTGGCGAGCCGACGAAGTTCGACGCGGCGCGTTCGCTGGCGGCGTGCTTGGGCTACATCGGGCTGATTGCGGGCGACGCGGTGTATCCGACCGCGCTGCACCACCAGCCCGCCGAGACGCGCCCGCTGCGCGGCAGGGTCGCCTACACGCGCCTGCTGGAGTGGCTGCGCACGCGCCAACCCGACGGCAGGCACCTCGCGGCGGCGGTGCAACGCTTCGCGCATGCGAACCTACCCAGCGGGCTGGTGCTGCTGTTGACCGATGGGCTGGACGAGGCGTTCCCCGATGCGCTACGCGCGCTGGGCAGCCGACGGCACGAGGTCGTGCTGCTGCACATCCTCTCGGAAGTGGAGTTAGACCCCGACCTAGAGGGCGACCTGAAACTCATCGACGCAGAGACAGGCGAGGCGATTGAGATTACGGCGACCAGCGGCGTGCTGCAAGAGTACCAGCGCAGGCTGAAGGCGCATATTGAGGCGATTCAAACCGCCTGCCGACGGATTGGTGGCATCTACATTCAGGTGCGCAACGACCGCGCGCCGCAGGATGTGATTGTGCGTGAGTTGTACGCGCAGGGCGTATTGGGCGTTTGAAGCGGCGCGGGGGATGCCTCACGCTGCAGGTAGAGGCTTCTGCGGGTCGAATCCCCCCACTCCCTGCACCCTCTCCCCCCTTACTAAGGGGGGAGAGGGTCGGGGTGAGGGGGGATTCGCTTCTTGCCGCATATAGAACTATGCACACGCGATTGGTACTACGCGGCAGCAGGCTCTGCCGCCTCACCCACCGCGCGGATGTTCACTACGCGGTCAAGGCGTATCTCCATGTAGTCGGTGATCAGGCAGATGCCGTACAGCGGCACGAAGGTCACATCCGCGATAAAGAGTTTCCGCTCCTGGATATCCCCGCACCGATCGCGCCAAGCGACCACGCACTCCGTCCCAACATACTGCTGTGCGTCCTTGAAAGACATAGCGCAGCCTCCCCAAATGGTGTTGCTATGGGAGATTCTGCCCGATTCGGGGCGGCTCTGCACTGGACGGAATACGGGATTCGGCTATTCGGGGTCGTCTACACCGCGAAACAGCGGATCCAGCACCTCCGAGTATTGGTGTTCAATCGCGGCGAAGGTGAGGTCAAGCGCGAGCGTCCACAGCAGCATCACGGCGCGCTCAGCGGGCAGATCCAGCACATCCATGAAAAACTCCTTCATGACCTCCTCGTAAGTGCGAGCGTTTTCGACGGGCATCTCGTAGCGTTCGCTGTGGCGGCGTTGGTTCTCCCATGCCTCCTGCTGGAGTTTGTCGAGAAACTCGCGCACATTGGCGGGCGTGGCGTTCTGCAGTTTTGGTCCGAACTCGGCTTCCACTCGTTGCTTGAATTCACTCAATCGCACAGGCGCACCTCAAAGGCAATTGTACCCCGCGCTTGCCTCTCGACACTAAGACGCTCGGCGGGAACAGCACGCTACATCCGCATCGCGGTTTGGGCTACCGCTCGTTGGCAGTGCCGTCCGCCGAGACAGCTTGCGATTTCACTTGCTCGCGCGGCGGAATTTCCACCTCCACCTCCTGCCCCGACTCGTTCAAGCAGATGACGGTCACAGACCTCCCTTGGAACAACTGCGTGTGCAGGTATTCAATAAAGTCCAAGACGCTGAACTGTTCGGGTAGCCCAACCACGCGCACAACCGTGTGGGGATGCTCTTGGTTATGCTGCTCAACAGGCTGACCATTCACACGGTAGAACGCGCTCCAGCGTGGGTCTGAAAAGGTTAGGGTTAGGCGCAATTGCTCACCGCGCTCTGGATCATACTCAATCTCCCAGTCAATATTCCCTCCGAAAGGAATAGACTCTACGGACTCGTAAAGTTTGTAGTCGGCGAATGGTTGGAAAGTGAACTCTTGCTCTTGACCCTTGCACTGGAGGCGCAGACGCACCGTCTCCACGAAAGGACTTGCCATCAGCCTCAATAAACTCGCGTACATCTCCTCTTGAGTAGCCTCCTTGAGTTCGGTCGGGACGACGACGCCGTTGACTTCGGTGATCAAGCAGAGGTCTTCAGGATTCTCACCAACTCTTATGCCTGATTGCCACAGCGCGCCGCGCGGGACAGGAATCGCGAGAAATCCTCTTTCCTCGTAGTACAGAGGGAAGATATGAAAAAGGACGGAGGTACGTGAACGGATCTGGATTTTCGGTAGTGGCTCCCGACGCTTCGCGTAAACCCGCATCCCATCGGTGTTGATAATCCAGTTGTAGTGGATCATCTCCAGTGCGCCGAACAGCAGGTAAGGTCTCTCTTTCTTGCTAATACGAATCAATCGGAGGTTGAGTGGAAACTCCCCAAGCTTGGTTGGTGGAAAAAGCCTCGTTGGAAAATAGTCGGATGAGGGTGTGCAGGGCTTCGCTTCGGGGGCAAGTTTTTTGAGTTGGTCGCAAGTCAGCCAAAGGCCGTCCTCCGCTCCACTGTCCAGCAGGGCTGTCATCGGCTGATTACCCACCGTCAACTGAATGTACGGTTTATTCTCTTTATACTGTGCCGTGACCTCTTGCCAGCCGTCTAACTCCATCGGGGTGGTCGATACGATAAGCTCGCGGGTGTCATACGAGATCTTTACATAACGCTTCGGAAACAAGCCAATCCCGATTACTCCCGCCGCCTTGACGAGTTTGTTGCCGACAGCCACTATAAGCGGAAGCTCCTCGTCTTCGGCGAGCACGTAGGTATCGTTCTGGACGCGGTAGGTAATATCTCCATCGAAGCGCAGGACAACTTCTGGTACGCGATAGCCTCCCCGAACCGTGCTGTATTCGCTGAATGCCTGCCATGCCTCTTTGTCGTAGCTGATATTCAATCGGCTCGCCGCTTTCGGTAGCAGGAACAGCGACCCACTCCCCCCTGTGTCGAAGACGAACCATTCTGGCTCACGGTTTTCGTTGACGCGGGCTTGCAGGCAGATGTACCCTCTCAGGGTATCGATTTCGAACCGCAGGCGGATTGTAGGGTCGGCAGCAAACGCTACTTGAACGAACGCTATTATGCAGGCGACAATCGCCGTCAGCCGTGTGATTCGCATAGTATAGCCCTCCGTTGGAATTGGCGACGCTCCAACCGTCGCGCTGACGATAAGATACCCCATCCTGATTAGCAGAGAGGCAAGCGCGGACGACTCCTGTGCGGGCGGGTTCACTCAGGGGAAGCAAGTATCTGCCTCAGAGTCGCCGCGCCGCCGAGGCGGTCGTAGCAGGGCAGGTCTAATGGTTCGGGTTCGGCGAGGCTCGGCGCGTCCAGCGGGACTTGGGCAAGGGCGCACGCGATCCCGCTCAGGGTCGCCCACTCGCCGTGCGCGGCGACGGCGAGGCGCGTCGCACGCGGCTTGAGGCGCAGCAGCACGCTCAGCAGCGTGCGCGCCCGCGCCGTGTCGGGCGTCAGGTTGTAGGTCGCGAGGTAGGCGTAGTCGGTCTTGGGCGCGGGGCGCGGCAGTTCGGGCAGGCGCACGACGGCGTAGCCGTCGCGTTGCCAGCGGCGCACGCTCGCCTCGCCCAGCGCGACCACAAGGCGAGCGTAGCGGCGACTGGGCAGCACACCTTGCCACGCTTCGGGCACGGGGTCGTCGCGGGCGTCCTCGACGCGCTCCAGCCCCAGCATGCTAAGCAGCGCGGCGCGCGCCTCCGCCTCGAATCGGCGCGTGCGCCGCCAGCGGGCAACCGACTCGCCTGCCAGCCGCTGGTACAGGCGCAGCACGGCATCGCCCGTCGGCGCGTCGCTCGGCTTGGGTAGCGCGTCGCCCCACACGCGCAGCGCAGGCACAAGGCTCTCCCAGCGCAGGTCGGGGTCTTGGGGCGTGCGCGGCAGCCGCCACACGCGGGCAATCCATTCGTAGTAGGCGCGGCGCGGCTCCGCGCCCCACTGGTGCCCCTCGCTGAAGTGCGCGTGCGCGAACTGCTCCTCCGCGCGGAACAGCCCGTAAACGCGCTTCAGGTAGGGCGCGACCACATCGGGGTTGTCGCGCGTCCAGTCGCCGGCGTCGGAAATCAGCAGCATCGGGCGCGGCGCGGTCAGCCCCGCAATCTCGGGGTTGCCCGCAAGCAGGCGCAGCAGCGGCGCGTTCTCGCAGATGCACCCGCCCTGCATAACGCTGGAGACCATCTTCACGGGCGCGGCACAACTCAGGCGCGGCTCCAACGCGCTCAGCAGGAAGGTCTGCGTGCCGCCGCCTGAAATCCCGCTGCAGCCGATGCGCTGCGGGTCAATCGCCCGTTGCTGGCGCAGCCACTCGAACGCGCACAGGCTGTTCCAAGTCTGCAGTCCCGCGCGGCTGAAGCCCCATCGCCGCCACTCCAGCGGTTCCGCGCTCCAGTGCGGCAGCTGGAACTGGTCGTTGTAGCCGACCATATCGTAGGACAGCACATAGACGCCCGCCTGTGCCAGCGCGACGGCGCGCAACACATCCGCTTCGTTCAGTCTGCCCTGCTCGAAGTGCCCGTGCGGTTGCAGCATGGCGGGGGCGCGTGCGTCGGCGGGCGCGTCGGGCACAAACAGGCTCCCCGTCAGGTAGAAATCAGGCAGCGTCTCCAGCGCGAAGCGTTCGATGCGGTAGCCGTCGCCGTGATAGGCTTCGGCGCGGAGGGCGCGCAGGGGCGGTTCGGGTAGGCTCGGCGTCAGCCCCAGCGACAGGCGCAGATGCTCGCGCAGGCGACGCGCGAAGGCGTCCCAGCGGGCGCGGCTGGCGACCCGCGCCTCACGCGGCGGGTAGGGCGTGTCGTGCGTGCGCTCGAACGCCTGCATCCGTCATCCCCCCTTCAGGAATCGGCGCGTGCTGACGACGGCGGGGATGGCTTTGCCGCGAATCTCGACGGCGCAGGGTGTGCCTACCTTTGCGTACTCGGTGGGCAGGTACGCCATACCGATGCCCTGCTCCAGCGTGGGCGAGTAGACGCCGCTGGTCAGCGTGCCGACGGGCGCGCCGTCGATGAGCACGGGGTAGCCCTCGCGGGGCACGCCGCGCTCCAGCAGGCGGATACCCATCAGTTTGCGGGCGACGCCGTGCTGTTTCGCCTGCGCAATCGCCTCCGCGCCGATGTAGTCGGTGCGGTCGCTCACCAGCCAGCCCAGCCCCGCCTCGATGGGGTTCGTGTCGTCGGTCAGTTCGTGCCCGTACAGGTGCAGTCCCGCCTCCGTGCGCAGCACATCGCGTGCGCCCAGCCCGCACGGGGTCGCCCCTGCCGTAAGCAGCGCGTCCCACAGGCGCACGCCCGCCTGCGCAGGGGCAATCAGTTCGAAGCCGTCCTCGCCTGTGTAGCCCGTGCGCGCGGCGAATAGGCGGATGCCCTGCCACTCTACAAAGGTCACCCCGAAGCGCGGCGTCTCGCCCAGCGGCGCGTCCAGCAGCGTACTCAGCCGCGCCGTCGCTTCGGGTCCCTGCACCGCCAGCATCACCGTCTGCTCCGTCTGGTCGTCAATCTGCACGCTCAGCCCCCACGCGCTACGCCAGCGATGGAACCAGTCCAAGTCCTTCTGGCGGTTGGCGGCGTTAAACACCATCAGGTACTCGTCGGGGGCAAGTTCATAGAGGATGATGTCGTCCACCACGCCGCCGCGCTCGTTGGTCAGCACGGTGTATTGTCCCGTCATCGGCGCGAGCTTGCCGAGGTCGGAGGGCACAAGGCGGCTTAGGAACGCGCGGGCGTCCGCGCCGCGGAAGTAGGCGCGCGCCATATGGCTCACATCGAAAACGCCCCAGCGTTGGCGCACGGCTTGCACCTCCTGCAGGATGCCCGCGTACTGCACGGGCATCTCCCAGCCTGCGAAGGGTACCATGCGCCCGCCTGCCTGCAGGTGCGCCGCGTAGAGTGCTGTGCGTTGCATAAGCGAGCGATTCGCGAGGCGAGGCAGAAGTCCTACCTGCCCCGTTGAGGTATCCTTACACCTATGCCAGAGGAACAGCGCTGCGACATTCTGTTGCGCGGCGGGACGGTGTTTGACGGGCTGGGCAATCCCGGCTTTTGCGCGGATGTGGCGATTACGGGCGAGCGTATTGTTGCGATTGGCGAGCTGGAGGGCTGGCGCGCGGGCGTGGAGGTCTCGGTTCAGGGCTTGTGCGTCGCGCCGGGTTTTATCGACATCCACACGCACGCCGACTTCTCGCTGAACCACCACCCCGAACAGCTCAGCGTGCTGTTTCAGGGCGTCACCACGCAGGTTGGGGGCAACTGCGGCTTCGCGGTGGGGCAGATCGACGACACGCCGCTCTTTCGTCAAGAGCAGCGCTGGCTCAAGCCCTACGGCGTCCACATCAACTGGCGTTCGTTCGACGAGTACCTGCGGATTCTGGACGAGCTGGGGCTGGGCACGAACTATGTGCCCCAGTGCGGGCACGGCACGGCGCGTAAGAAGGTAATGGGCTACGAGAAGCGACCGCCCACCCCCGCCGAGCTGGACGCGATGCGCCGCGAGATTGCGCAGTGTTTTGAGGCGGGCGCGGTCGCCTTCACCACAGGGCTGGAGTACCCGCCCAACAGCTTCGCCGAGACGGAGGAGATTATCGAGCTGGCGAAGGTCGCCGCGCAATACGGCGGCTTCTACGCGACGCACCTGCGCAGCGAGGGCGATTATTTGATTGAAAGCGTGCAGGAGGCGTTGCGAATTGCCCAAGAGGCAGGGCTGCCCCTGCAACTGGCGCACCATAAGGCGGAAGGCAGGCACAACTGGGGCAAGGTGCAGCAGACGCTGCAGCTGGTCAGCGAGGCGGTCGCGCAGGGGCTCGATGTCACGCTCGATGTCTACCCCTACACGGCGTACCAGACCTCGCTGGCAGTGGCGTCGCTACCCAGCTGGGCGCTGGATGGCGACCCCGACGCGCTGCTGGCGCGCCTACGCGACCCGCACGAGCGCGAGCGGCTAATCCACGCCATGTGCGAAGCACAACCCGACTGGAACAGCACCGTGATTGGCAGCACGCCGCACAACCGCGAGTATCAGGGGCTGACCATTGCAGAGGCAGCGCAAATAGCAGGCAGGGACCCCGAAACCTTCGTGCTGGATCTGCTTTTGGAAGCGGGCGGGCATGTGGGCGTAGCATGGTTCAACATGGCGGAGGACGACTTGCGCACTGTGCTGCAGTACCCGCTGACGATGGTCGCCTCCGATGGGGTGGGCACAGAACCCAGCAAGTATGCCGCCGAGCGACCGCACCCGCGCAGCTACGGCACTTTCCCGCGCGTGCTGGCAAAGTATGTGCGGCAGGAGGGTCTGCTGAGCCTGGAGGAGGCGATTTTCAAGATGACGGGGCTGCCCGCTGCACGCTTGAAACTGACCGACCGCGGCGTGCTGCAGGAAGGCGCATACGCCGACATCGTGGTGTTCGACTTTGGCGCAATCCAAGACTTGGCGGACTTCCAGAACCCGCACCGCTTGGCGCAGGGGGTTGTGCATCTACTGGTGAACGGGCGGTTCGCCATCCGCGACGGCGCGTTTACGGGAACCCGCGCGGGGCGCGTGCTACGACGCGGGTAGCTTATTTCGGTGGGCGGAGCGCGCTTCAGTTCGCTTGCTGCACCTCTGTGAGAAACCGATAGCGTTCGGCATAGTCGTAGGGTGTGGCGAGGTAGCGTGTGGCGCGTGCGTGGTAGGCAGCACGGGCGTCTTCGTAGTCAGAATATTGCAGGGCGGTCTGGTAGCACGCAACGGCGCGCTCGCGCATCTGTAGCAGGTCGCAGAGAAGCCCGCACTCGAACCAAGCGCGTCCGCGGAGCGCGTCGTCGCTCTGAACGGGGGCAGCGTTTGCCTCCTCGAATGCGTGCAACGCGCCGTGCAGGTCAGCTACCCAAAACGCGCAGTGTGCCCGCCCGTAGTAGCCTAACCAGAAGTCTGGGCGCATCTGAACCATCTGCTCGGATAGTGCCTGCACCACGACGATACCTTCGCTGTCCGCAATTGCCCAGCGGATTCGGTGTTCCAACACCTCTTGAAGCGTTTCGGTGCGCACCGATTCGGGCAACTGCGTGTGCAGGTACTCCCGCCACAGCAGCTCGGCTTGCCCCATACTCATGCCGAACACTTGCTGGAAGGCGCGGTCTTCTTCCCCCTGCCGACACTGGGTGTAGAACTCGCGGAAACGCGCCAGCCCGAACTGCTCAATCAGGTAGAGCGTAAAACTGCGTTGCTCCTCCCCTTCGCTAAGGGCACGGGCGAGCGTTCAAAAAATCGCCTCTGCAGTGCTGTTTGAAGCGCCTTTACGAAGACACAAGTACCGTGCCCCTACCTGACTTGCGGTACGGGTGCGTTCCCGCGCCCGAATTCCCGAACGCCTTGCCCCCTTGACATCCTGCGAAAAGTGTGCTATAATAGAGTAGGGTTGCGTAAGCGTTTACGCAACCTCGTGGAGGCGACGATGGCGACGCGCCCAACGCGACGAAAGCGGCTGACCATCAAGGAGTTCGCCGAGACCTTGGGCGTCTCGACGGCAACGGTCTCGCGCGCGATTCACGGGCGGGGGCGAATTAGCCCCGAAACGCGCGCTCGAATCCTCGCGCAGATGGAGCAGCTGGGCTACACGCCCAACCTCCATGCCCAAAGCCTTGCCCGCCAGCGCAGCCAAGCCATCGCCTTAGAGTACCTCGGCGCTGTAGAAGTGCTTGCCGACAGCTTCTTGGTAGAGTTGGCGCGCGGCGTCCAGACCGAGCTGGTGGCGCACCGCTACCGTCTCTTACTCAACCTCACGGGCGACCGCGAGTATCGTCGCAGCGTGCTATGTCAGTGGGTGCGCGCTCGCGTCGTGGATGGCGTCATCCTCGTGGGCAACCCGCGTGTAGACCCCGAATGGGTGGATGCGCTCCAATCCGAGAACATACCCGCAGTCTGGATCGCCTACGATGTGCCCCAGCCACTGCCACCGAATGTGGCAGTGGTGCAACTGGACACCTCGGTCGGCTGGCGTGAAGCCGTCGACGCACTGGTGGCAATGGGACACCGCGCGTTCGGCTATCTGGGAGTAGACCCCGACGATGTCGCCATTCAGGCAATCCACTCGGCGCTGGCGCAACACGGGTTGCAGTTGCCCGACTCGCGAATCTGGCTCACGCGCGAGACCCCCGAAGGGGGCTTTGAGGCTGCTGTGCGCATCCTCAACACTTCCCCTACGCCGACCGCGCTCTTGGTACGCACGGATTTGCTCGCAATCGGCGCGCTGCAGGCGTTCCAGCAGCATGGGGTGCGCATCCCAGACGACCTCTCCCTCGTTGGGCACGACGACCTGCCCATCGCGCGGTGGCTCGTTCCGCCGCTCAGCACCATTCGAATCGACTATACCGCTTTGGGGCGCGCGGTTGTCGAGAGCATGCTGCAGCTCCTCCACCTGCCCAAAACGCCGCCTCCACCTGTGCGTATCGCTACGCGCTTCCACCCGCGCCAAACAACGGCGCAACCTAAATCTTCCTGAAGGAGGTTCACACCATGAGAAGCCTGACTCTTGTCGCTCTTGGATTGCTACTTAGCGTAAACGCTTTCGCACAGACAATTGTCGACGAGTTCGACGGCGGATTCGACCCTAATCTGCCTTGGTCTTGGCTGGTGGTTATCCCTGACAACGACCCGAACACTTGCGACCTTGTGAACACCGAGAACACCGATTACTATGCCTTCCGCGACGGCGAACTGGTTTTGACGATGCACCCGTGGAACTCCGTGTATGACCTGTGGAACTACGCAGTCAACTTCCCCAACCTGCCCGTAGCAGGCTTTGAACCAGGCTGGGCGATTGAGACCGAGGTTACCCTTGATTTGAACGGGAACACTCCCGGCGTCTACACGCAGGCGGGCATTATCCTGATGCAGGACATGGACAACTACTACTCGGTGCAGCTGGTGATCAACCCGAACGCGAGCCCGATAAGCTACTGGCTCAGCACGGCGCACGAAGTGAACCGCAACTACCAGTATGGCGGCGCGTCGGCGGGCTACTGGGGCGAAGGAGCGCCGTCTTTCACCCTCAAGATGCGCATCGCGGATGCGGGATCTGACGAGAGCGGTAATCCGCTTATCCGTGTGCAAGTGCAGCTGCCTGATTGGACCGACTTCGTGGATGTTTGGCCCTCGCCGTTCCTCATGCCTGACATGGTGCAAGCAATCGCTGCAAATGGCGGGCGTGTCGGATTTTTCCATGTCGCGGGCTTTGAGGGCGACCAGCAACCGACTGCCTCGTTCAAGTACCTCAAGTTGGAGAATGTGCGCCTTGTGCCCAGAGGGGATGTGGACGGCAACGGTTGCGTAGACGACGCTGACCTGCTGCAGGTGCTGTTCAGCTTCGGCGAGAGCGGCGACGCATGCCTGGGCGCGGATGTCAACCGCGACAGCCTCGTCGATGACGCCGACCTGCTCGAAGTGCTGTTCAACTTCGGCGCGGGTTGCTAATTTCTTGCGGGGGGACTTTCCCCCTGCAAGAATCGAGAAACACTAGTCTGGTGGGAGGCGAATATCGCCCCGACCGATACTTCATAGTAGGAGGGTGCTATGACACAGCGAAGAGGCTTTACGCTGATTGAGCTATTGGTGGTTATCGCGATTATCGCCATCTTAGCGGCGATTCTGTTCCCTGTGTTCGCGCAGGCGCGCGAGAGCGCTCGCAAGACGACCTGCATCAGCAACATGAAGCAGATCGGGCTGGCGATTACCATGTATATTGGCGACTACGACGAGCGGTTCTTCATCCAGCCGTGGCCTGGTGGATGCCCTACGAGCGAGACGGGCTATTTTATGCACAACCCGAACCATCCGCGCCAGCACTGGGCGACGCTGGTGCACCCGTACATCAAAAATGCAGGTATCTTCGACTGCCCCAGCTACGAGGGCGAGTGGTACTACGCCTCGTATGCGCTGTGGGAGTGCGGTAGCGGCAACCACACCAACATCAACCGCTGGATTGTGCCCAAAGTGGAGTACGGGCTGAACCAAGTCATCATCAACCGCACGCAGACCCTGTCTCCTGTGTCGTTGGCGCAGTTGCAGCGCCCTGCAGATATTGCGCTGGTGATGGACAACAACTACATCTACAGCGAGTACACCTGTCTGCAGGGACCTGCGAACCCGAACGCCTTTATGAAGTATGTGCCCTACGACCGTGAATGGCCGTGGGTACAGGGCGTGGTGCGCCACCAGGAGGGGCTGGTGTTCACTTTTGCAGATGGGCATGCGAAGTGGGCGCGCCGCTCGGCGCGGGGCGCGCCGTACTTTGAGTGGCGCGGCGCGAACTTCTCGCACTACTACCCCGTGCTGCTGGGCGACCGTGAGTTCGCCACAGGCACCGAATGCGCCAGCACCTACGACTACGGACAGTAGGAGGCACGCATGCAGCGCGAGATTCCACCTGCAGTCATGTGGGGCGCTGTGGCAGTCGTGGTGCTGCTTGCGGCGGTGCTGCTGTACCGTGCGTGGATGGGTGGCGTCCACACCTATGGTGAGAGCGTGCCCAAGCCTGCGCCAGGCATGCCAGGCGCACCCAGCGGCACTGTACCAGGAGCGCCAGGAGGCACCATTCCTGGCGCACCTGGCGGCACTCCCACAGGTACACCTCCTGCCGCACCTCCTTCAGGCTACTGAGCGATGAGCCGTGTCGCCACTGTCGGGAGCGGGCTGGCGACGGGGCGAGCGGAGCCGCGCACAGGCTCCCTCGCCCGCTTACGCGCGCCGCTCCTGGCAACCCTGTTAGCCATCCCCAACGCGCACTGGATTATCCAAATCGAGAAAGTCCGCGATGGACCCTACCCCAGCACGATTTCGCTGTTTATGAACGCCCTTCTGTGGCTTGTGCTGCTACTTGTAGCCAATCAGGTGCTGGGGCGGTGGCTGCCGCGCTGGAAACTTAGCCCCGCGGAGCTCCTGCTCATCTACACGATGCTCTCCATCACCACGGCGATGGCAGGCATGGACTTCACGCCTGTGCTGATACAGATGATTGCCCACCCCACCTACTACGCGCGCGAAGGAGTCGTCGACCCGCAAGTGTTGCAACACCTGCCCCCTCAGCTCATCAACACCGACTATGATGCTTTGCGCGCGTACTTTGTGGGCAACTCCACACTGTACCGCTGGGAACATGTGCGAGCGTGGCTGACCCCAGTGGCTTACTGGATGGCGTTTATCGCGCTGCTGTGGTGGGTGATGCTTTGTTTAGTGTCGCTGGTGCGTCGCCCGTGGACGGAATCGGAGCGGTTGGCGTTCCCGCTGGTGGAGTTGCCGTTGCAGATGGTGGAGCCATCAGGGCGGCTGTGGCGTTCGCCGCTGATGTGGGCAGGATTCGCCGTCGCAGGCAGCATCAACCTGCTCAATGGACTACACTACTGGTTCCCGACCATTCCCGAAATCCCCGTCAAGCACCAAGACCTTGCTCCACTTATGCCCGACCGCCCGTGGAACGCCGTGCAGTGGCTGCCGATATCGTTTTACCCATTCGTTATCGGCATCGGCTACCTAATGCCACTGGATCTGCTGTTTTCGTGCTGGTTCTTCTACCTGTTCTGGAAGGGGCAGTTGGTGCTTTCGGCGGCGTGGGGGTGGGACATCACACCTGAGTTTCCCTACATTCGCGAGCAGGGGATTGGCGCGTATTTGGGCATTGGGCTATTTCTGCTGTTTGCGCGGCACGGAGTTGTGCGGCAGGTGCTTGTGCAACTGCGTTCGGGCGAGGCGTCGCAAGCCGCCGAGGCAATTCCCCCACGAACAGCGGTGTGGGGACTTCTGGCAGGGATTACTGGACTGGTTGCGTTTCTGATGGTTTTTGGAATGCGTTTTTCGGTAGCGTTGGCGGCGGTTACGCTCTATCTTATCATCGCGCTGGTCATCACGCGCATTCGCGCGGAGTTCGGCGCGCCTGTCCACGACCAGCACTTCTCCGGACCCGACCACATTTTGACGCGTCTGACGGGCATGCAGGGCTACACGGGGCGGGAGTTGGCGATGATTAACTTTTTCTACTGGTTCAACCGTGCTTATCGCTCGCATCCGATGCCGTTTGCGTTGGAGGGGCTGAAGATGGCGCAGGCGATGCGCACGCCGTTGCCGACTTTTGCGGTATGGATGCTCTGGGCGGGGCTGTGGGGCGCGCTTTTGGCGTTCTGGGCGTACCTGCACAACGCTTACCGCTACGGGGCGGGTGCAGAGTTCTTTCAGGGTCAATTGTTCGGCATGGAGGCGTACAATCGGCTAACGAACTGGCTCATGCTCCCGCAGGAGGCGCATCGCGGGGCGCAAACGGCAACGGTGTTTGGCGCGTTAGTTGCTGTGGGGCTGATGTGGCTGCGCGGGCAGTTCTACGGCTTCCCCCTGCACCCGATTGGGTTCGCGATTTCGGGCAGCTGGGCGATGAATTTGGTCTGGTTTCCCCTCGCGCTGGCGTGGGGAATCAAACTCGCGATTATCCGCTACGGCGGGCTACCGCTCTATCGGCGGCTGCTGCCCTTCTTTTTGGGGCTTATTCTCGGCGAGGCTGTGGTCGGAATGGGCTGGAGCCTCGTAGGCGTTGCGGCGAACATCCCCGCTTACAGCTTCTGGGGACAATAATATCTTTGCGAGGTGAAACAATGCAGACGAGACGGCAGATACGACGGCTACCTGCGGCTCTGGGACCGCTGGATAATCCGCTCAAGGGCTGGGCGCCTTACTGGTTCCCGTGGCTCACACAGTACTACCAACCTGTGAGCATGAACTTCTGGTATGTCTCGTGGCGCGAGCTGGAGCCGAACCCACAAGACTACCGCTTCGCCCAGTGGGAGCAGAGCTGGAATCAAACGCGCCCTGACACGCGCGAGAACCATGTGGTGTTTCGCGTTTATTTGGACTACCCAAGTCTGCCGACAGGCGTGCCGCAGTGGCTGATTGATATGGGCGTTGAGATGCGTCCCTACAGCGACTACGGGGGCGGTCTGTCGCCCGATTATGACGATCCGCGTTTGGTGCAGGCGTTGGTGCGCTTCATCCGCGCGCTGGGGGCGTACTTTAACAACCACCCGCGCGTGGCGTTTGTGCAGCTGGGGCTGCTGGGCTTCTGGGGCGAATGGCACACATGGCCGCGCCCCGAGCTGTTCGCCAGCGACGCCACACAGCGCACTGTCGTGGACGAGATGCGCGCGGCGTTCCCCGATAAAATCCTGCAGGCGCGCACGGCGAACGGCTACTTGGGCGTCCACCCGTGGCTGGGCTACCACGACGACATGTTCCCCGAAGACACCGACGGCGGCGAGGAGTGGCATTTCTTGCCCACACTGCGCCGCGCTGGGCGCGACCAGAACTGGAAGGTCGCCTGCATCGGCGGCGAGATGGTGCCCAATCAAGCCCTGCGCTGGCTCACCACCGATTGGAGCATTACCCGCACGATGCTGGAGCGCGGGCATTTCACCTACTTGGGACCCTACTGCCCGCCGCTGGAGAACCACAACTCGAACACCACCTTTCTCCAGAACAGCCGGTGGATGGTGCGGCGGATGGGCTACGAATATCGGCTGGACAGGCTGCAGTGGACGGCGCAGGTACAGCGTGGCAGGCGCATCGAAATCACCCTGTCAGGCGAGAATCAGGGCGTCGCGCCGTTTTATTACCCGTGGCAGGTCAAGATGGCGCTGCTCAACAGCGCGAACCAGCCTGTGCTGCAGTGGCAGGTGAAGGCGGACATCCGCAAATGGCTACCGGGCGCGTTCGGGTTCACCACCGTCTCGCCCATCATCACGCTCGCGCGGGGGACTTATCGGCTGGCGCTGGGGATTATCGACCCGTGGCGCAACCGTCCGCGCATTCGGTTCGCCAACAACCTGCCCGTGGTGAACGGCTGGACTGTGCTGGAGCAGGTGCGCGTGGTCTAAGCGGGTACACTTGTCGACGGTGATGCCGATGCGTGCGTCTACGCTGCCGTCCAAGCGCAAGCGCAAACTCACAGAAGCCGAGTTCCTGCGCCTGCCTGACGACGGGCGTAAATACGAACTCGTCGATGGGGAAGCCAGAGAAGTGCCTGCGGGACACGAACACGATGTGATTGGTATGCGGCTGGGGGCGCGGATACTGGGCTGCGCCTCCAGCCGACGCGGCTATGTGGCAGGCTCTCAGGCGGGCTTTCGGATGGCGAACGGGAATATCCGCAGCCCCGATGTCGCCTTCACGCTCAAGGAGCGTCTGCCCGACGGCAAGCCGTCCAAAGGCTTCGAGGAGGGCGCGCCCGACCTCGCTGTGGAGATTGTCTCGCCGAACGAAGACGCCGCTGACCTGCTGCGCAAGGTGGGCGAGTATTTCGCGTCGGGCGCGCAGCAGGTGTGGCTGCTGTTCCCCGAAACGCGCACGGTGAATGTATATACCTCGCCGTTCAGCGTGCGCACGCTACACGAAGACGACGAACTCACAGGCGGCGACCTGCTGCCCGATTTTCGATGCACCGTGCGGGAGTTGTTTGAGGTGGAGTAGCTTACGCCTCCTGCAGCGGGCAGTTCAGCAGCGGGAAACTGCGCATGCCTACGCCGCCAGGAAACATAACCGTCACGACCGTCTCCGCTGCCTTGACGACGATGCCCGTGCCGAGTTCAGGATGGCGCACGCGCTGCCCTGGCAGGAACGGCGCAGGCTTCGCGGGCGTCGTGGGGCGGGCAACCGCCTGCTTGGGCGCGCTCGGCTTGGGCGTGCTGGGCGTCGCCGCGCCGTACAGCACCTGATACAGCGTCGGCATCGGCTCGTCGCCCAGCGCACGCAAAAACGGCGACGGCACGCTGCTGCGCCTGCCCTCATACGCCCCGCGCGACAGCGCGTAGGTCAGGTGCAACTCGTCCTTCGCGCGGGTCATCCCGACATAGCACAGGCGTCGCTCCTCCTCAATCTCGCGCGGCTCCTCGCTGCGGGCGTGCGGCAGCAGACCCTGCTCCAGCCCCACCAGAAACACCACAGGGAACTCCAGCCCTTTGGCGGCGTGCAGCGTCATCAGCACGACCTGGTTCTCGCGTTCATTGAGCGTGTCCAAGTCCGACACCAGCGACACATACTGCAGGAAGCGCATCAGCGGGCTGAGTTCAGCGGCGTCAGGCTCTTGCTCTACTTCGCGGGTCTCGAACCGCGCGGCGATATTGACCAGCTCGCGCACATTGCCCGCGCGGTCAATCGCTTCGGGGTCGCCGCGCTGCTCCACCCACGCGAGGTAGCCCGTCTCGTGCAACACAGCTTTCAGCGTGTCGGTCAGGGTGTGCGTTTCGGCGTACTCGCGCAGCTGCTCAATCAGCGCGACGAAGCCCAGCAGGGCGTTCTGCGTGTTGGCGGGCAGTTGCTGCAGCAGCAGTGGGTCGTGCATCGCGCGATAGAGGCTGATTCCGCACTCGGCGGCGTGGGTCTGCACCTGCTTGAGGGTCGCCTGCCCGATTTTGCGCGGCGGGGTGTTCACAATGCGCAGCAGGCTCAGCGAGTCGTCGGGGTTCGCTAGCAGGCGCAGGTACGCCAGCACATCCTTGACCTCCTTGCGGTCGTAGAAGCGCAGCGCACCAACCAGCCGATACGGGATGCGCTCGCGCATAAACCGCTCCTCGAACGCACGCGACTGGGCGTTGGTGCGGTACAGCACCGCGAAGTCGCCATAGCGTCGCCTGCCCAGTTGCACTTGGCGGTAGATATAGTCCGCGATGATGCGCGCCTCCTCTTCCTCGTCGCGGGCGGGGGTGAGGGTAATCGGCGCGCCGCCTGTGCGCTCCGTCCACAACCGCTTCGGCGCACGCATGCGGTTCTCGCTCACCACCTTGAACGCCGCGTCCAAAATCACCTGAGTCGAGCGGTAGTTCTGCTCCAGTTTGATGACCTTCGCGTCGGGGAAGTCTTTTTCGAAGCGCAGGATGAGTTCCACCTCTGCGCCGCGAAAGGCGTAGATGGACTGGTCGTCGTCGCCGACCACGCACAGGTTGCGATGCTTCTCCGCCAGCAGGCGCGTCAACACATACTGCGCGTAGTTCACATCCTGATACTCATCCACGAGGATGTAGCGGAACTGGTCTTGGTAGCGTTCGCGGGCGTGCGGTTGCGTCTCCAGCAGTTCAATCACTTTGTTGATGAGGTCGTCGAAGTCGAGGGCGTTCGCGGCGCGCAGGTAGGTCTCGTACCGCTCGTAAACGCTGGCGACGATGCGCTCGAAGTAGTCGTTGGCGGTCTCGCGGTAGGCGTTGGGGGTGAGGAGTCGCTCTTTGGCGCGGCTGATAGCGTTGCGGATGGGGCGCGCGCCGATTTGCTTCTCGTCGATGTTGAGGTCAATCAGCACGCGGCGCACCACCTCCAGTTGATCGTTGTCGTCGTAGACGACGAAGTTGGGCGGGATGTCGATGGCGCGTCCGCTTTCGCGCAAGATGCGTGCGCAGACCGCGTGGAAGGTTCCGACCCACAGCCCGCGCGCTTCGTGCCCCTCCAGCAGGCGGGCAAGTCGCTCTTTCATCTCGTTTGCCGCCTTGTTGGTGAAGGTGACCGCCAAGATGTGGCGCGGGGGCACGCCGTGTTCGCGAATGAGGTGCGCGATGCGGTAGGTAATCACGCGCGTTTTGCCCGTTCCCGCGCCTGCGAACACCAGCAGCGGACCGTCCTTGTGCAGCACCGCCTCCAGCTGCTCCAAGTTCAGCGTGCTGAGATCCATCGCGTGAAAGTGTACCCCGCGCGGCGTCATGAAGTGGACTCGCGTTCGCAGTGCGTTGACTCGCGTCTGGAGTGAATTGACTCGCGTCTGCAGTGCGTTGACTCGCGTTCGCAGTGCGTTGATACCAATCGCCGAGCCAAAGTTTGTAAGTGTGTCGGCTTCGAATCCCCCCTCACCCCGACCCTCTCCCCCCTTGATAAGGGGGGAGAGGGCAGGGAGTGGGGGGATTCTGCACGCGCAGCAATTGCAGTGGGTGAGGGCACAACTACGGCGTGAAGTCCATATCGGGCGTGATGCGCCGTGTGAAGGCTGCCAGCAGGCGCGCGGCGTTCTCGACATCCTCCAGCGCAAGCAGCTCGCACGGGGTATGCATGTAGCGCAACGGCACGGAGACCAGCCCTGTCGCCATGCCCGCCTTGTTGAGTTGCATGGCGTTCGCGTCGGTGCCTGTGCCGCCGCCCGCCGCCTCCAACTGGTACGGGATGCCCTCCGACTCCGCCGCTTCCACCAGCATCTCGAACACGCGCGGGTTAATATTCGCCCCGCGACAGATGACGGGTCCCTTGCCGGGCTTGATGTCGCCCACGCGCCGCTTGTCGACGGTGGGGTAGTCCGAGGCGTGCGTCACATCGACGGCGATTCCGACGGGCGCGTCCACGCCATACGCGCTGGTGCGTGCGCCGCGCAGCCCGATCTCCTCCTGCACGGTCGCTACTGCATACACCGCCGCCGTCGGGCGATCCTCCGCCAGCAGGCGCAATGCCTCCGCCACGACGAACGCTCCCATCTTGTTGTCGAACCCGCGTGCCGTCGCGAAGCCGTTCTGCAGCTCCTGAAACTCCACCGCGAAGGTCACGGGGTCGCCGATGCGCACTTTGGACTGCGCGTCCTCCTTGTCCTTTGCGCCGATGTCGATCCACAGGTCGTGCAGTTTGGGCGCTTTGCCGCGCTCATCCTCGTCCAGCAGGTGGATGGGCTTTTTGCCGATGACGCCGGGGATGGAACCCTGCTTGGTGTGTACCAGAACGCGCTGCCCGACGGGGATCACGGGGTCGTGCCCGCCGATGGGACCGAAGTAGAGGAACCCCTCGTCGGAGATGTATTTGACGATGAAGCCGATTTCGTCCATGTGCCCTGCGAACATCACGCGAGGCTTACCGTCGGGGTTCAGCACGGCGATGGTGTTGCCCATCACATCGGTGTAGACTTTATCGGCGAACTCGCGCGTGTAGGCGCGGTAGACCTCCGCGGCGCGTTGCTCGTAGCCCGACGGCGACGGCGCGTTCACAATCGCCTTCAGAAACGCCAGCGACTCTGCTCTCATAGGCTCTCTCCTATCGTGCGTAGTAGGTGTGCCATTTCGATGGCGCTGAGCGCGGCTTCGCTGCCCTTGTTGCCCATCTTGCCGCCTGCGCGTTCCAGCGCCTGCTCGAAGGTCGCCTCGGTCAGAATGCCCAGCGCGATAGGCTTGCCCGTCTCCAGCATCAGGTGCATCAGCGCGCTGCAGACCGCGCTGCTGATGTGCTGGGCGTGGCTGGTCTCGCCTTGCAGCACCGCGCCGAGGCAGATAATGGCGTCGTACTCGCCCGACTGGGCGCACTCGCGGGCAATCAAGGGGATTTCCCAGCTGCCAGGCACGGTGTAGGTGTCAATCGCGTTAGGGTCTGCGCCGTAGCGCAGCAAGGTCTGAATCGCGCCCTCTTTGAGGCGGTCGGTGATCAGCTCGTTGTAGCGGCTCACTACTATTGCGAACCGCAAGCCCTGCGCGCTCAGCGTGCCTTCGAAATGGCTCATCGGCGAATGTTATACCTGATTCCGCCCCCACGACGCGCTATAACCTGTTCTTAACCTACGGGTCAGTAAACTTTTCCCCCGTTATGAGAACTGTGAGCTTTGCACGGCGTGGTTTCACGCTGATTGAGTTGCTGGTCGTGATTGCGATTATCGCGATTCTGGCGGCGATCCTGTTCCCTGTGTTTGCTCAGGCGAGGGAGAGCGCGCGCCAGACCTCGTGCTTGAGCAACCTGCGCCAGTTCGCGTTAGCGACACTGTCGTATGTGCAGGACTACGACGAGACCTTTCCCCAGAGCGCGTACAGCATGGAGCGCGCGATTCTCCAGCCTGGCTCCAACGACCGAGTCTTCACCGTGTTTGACGCGATACTGCCCTACATGAAGAATGTGGACATCGTGATTTGTCCGTCGAATCGTCCGGGGCTGGACTGGCAGGCGATTTTGGCGACGCTGGGACTGCGCACGAGCGGCAATTTCCGTTATGCGTCCTACGCGCTGAATTTCGCGCTGTTCCAAGACCCCGCGCTGCCGCCGGGGCTGTTCGCCGATGACCCTGTGGTGCCGCTGGCGGCGGTTCAAGACCCTGTGAACACGACAATGTTCTTCGACTCGGTCTACAAGCGTCCCACTGACCCGCTGATTGACCCGCGCTGCCCGCGCCCGCAGGGTCCGTTCGGCTGGGACAACTTCCCGGGCGACCCGCGCCACAAGGACGGCATCAACATCAACTTTGTGGACGGGCATGCGAAGTGGTACAAGCGCGACGCCAAGATTCCAGGGCGTTCTCCGTTGCCCAACGGCGGCGAAGTAGACACCTACACGCTGCCGTGCGACCTGTCGGGCATTCCAGGCGGCACGCCGAACACCTAACACTAGCCGCAGCAGACTTTACAAAAGACGGCAGTTGACGACCCCCTCCTGCAGGTTCCCCCTGCTGGCAGGGGGAACCGAACGAGTGCGCGGCTTGGTTCCCCTCGCGAAGCGGGGGGGGAACCTCAAGGAGGGGGAGAATTACGAACTCTGGCTGCGCAGTTGGTGTTATTCGCCCTCTACCTCCTCCCCCAGCCGATAGAACCGCCCGCGCGAGTAGGCGATGGCGCGTTTGGCGGGGTCGCCCACCGCGCGCAGTGGCTCACCCACGATTAGCATGTGGCTGCCGTAGACGCGCCGATCCAGCACACGACACTCGAACTGCGCCGCCGCGCCCGCGATCAACGGCGCGTCGATATACTGCGCAGGCTCCGTCGGGATTTGGAACGCGCGGATTTTGTCTACCGCGCTGCCAGAGTGCCTGCCGCAGGCGCGCCCGATCCACGCTTGGTCTTCCGCCAGCAGGCTCACGCCGAAGGTGGTTGCCCGCTCGATCAGCCCGCGCGTGAAGCGCTCCTCGCCCACAAACACGCCTATCAACGGCGGCTTGAGCGACACAGGCGCGCACCATTCCGCGCTCATCGCGTTCACCACGCCGTCTACCGCCACTGTGATTATGCTCACGGAGTTGATAAACCGCCACGCTTCGCGGTCAATCTGCGTTAGGGGCTGCATAGGCGCGATTGTACCCGACGGTATAATTCGCGCCGTGAATGTGCGTCGGTTCGTGGAGCGTCGCAAGGCGCGCTGGGAACGGTTCGAGCAGTTGCTGGACGCGCTACAGTGGTCGGGGGGCAAAGGGCTTTCGCGCGCCGACTTAGACGAGTTGGGCAGGCTGTATCGTCAGACGGCGGCGGATTTGGCGTATGCGCGGCAGCAGGGCGCGGACGCCAGCGTGGTGGAGTACCTGAACGCGCTGATGGGGCGGGCGCACGGCGCGTTATATCGCGCGCGGTGGGGCAGCATCAGGGGCGCGCTGCGCCACTTCTGGTACGGCTTCCCCGACGCCGTGCGCCGACGCGCAGGCTATGTGTGGGCAGCGATTGGCTTCACCCTGCTGGGCGCGCTCATCCCGTTCCTGATGATCCTCGCCAACCCCAGCATCGCCCAGACGCTCGTCGACCCCCAGTGGCGCCCCGTGTTCGAGCAGTGGAAATCGGGTCAGCAGCGCGCGCCGGGCGAGACGGGCATGGCGTCGGTGATGAGCAGCTTCTACTTCGTGAACAACTCGCGCGTGGCGATGCTGGCGTTCGGGCTGGGGGTGTTTTGGGCGATTCCGACGGTCTATGTGCTGATCACCAACGGCTTCCTGTTGGGCACGCTGGCGGGCGAGATGTACCATGTCGGCAAGTTGGGCTTCCTGCTGGTCTCGATTTACCCGCACGGCGTGCCTGAGTTGGGCGCGGTGTTTCTGTGTGGGGGCGCGGGGCTGATGCTGGGGCGCGCGATGATTGCGCCGGGCGATTTGACGCGCTCGGAAGCGGTGCGCCAAGTCGCGCCCGATGCGTTCCTCATACTCGCAGGCTCCGTCGTGCTGATCTTCATCGCCGCGTTTACTGAGGCGTTCTTCTCGTTCTACGCCTTTCCGAGTTGGTCGAAGCTCCTGTGGGGCACGGTGGAGCTGGTTGCGCTACTGGGCTACATTTTGGGGGTGCGCGCGCCGAGTTCGAGCGGGGCACGGCGGTAGGTGCGCAAGCGTCGCCGTCTGCGGGCGCGCCGCCAGCCGACGACGCCCATCGTCGCGCCGATGAATGCGACCCAGCCCAGCCCTGCGGGGAACGCCCTGCGCTGCGCAACTGTCTCCGCCGCGACCACAGGGGCTTTGAGGATCGGCTTCGCGTCGCGGTAGACCACCAGCCAGCCTGCGGGGTCGCCTGCCTGCACAGGCGCGCGCAGCGGGGTCGCCTGCACTGCCCAGCGGTAGCGCGCCTTGTGCGCCTTTGGCACGACCCAGCGCAGCGTCTGCGCCAAACGCAACGGCGTGCGCTCCCCAACGCCGTTCTCTACTTGCGCCTCACCGACCGCCATACCCGCAGGCAACTCCATCCGTTCCCAGTCGTTGAAGCCGTGTTCCATCAGGGCAATCGTGTCTGCCACGCGCTGCGGGCTGTTTAGCACCACAGTAATCAGCCGCCAACCGTCGCGAGACGCTGACCCCGCAAAGCAGTAGCCTGCCTGATTGGTGTAGCCCGTCTTGACCCCCTCGGCGTAGGGGTACTCCTGCAGGAACTTCGCCTTGTTCACCATCCACAGGTCGTCTTGGTTTAGGGAGCGCTCCACGATGTAGTAGGGCGTCTTCACGATGGTGCGGAAGGTCTCGTTCTGCATCGCGTAGCGGGTGATGAGCGCGAGGTCATAGGCGGTGGAGAAGTGGCACGGGTCGTGCAGCCCATGGGGGTTCACAAAGCGCGTATGCTTCGCGCCGAGCGATTGGGCTTTCTCGTTCATCAGCTTGGTGAACGCTTCCACCGAGCCTGCAGTATGCTCTGCGAGGGCGACCGCCGCGTCGTTGGCGGAGCGCAACATCAGCGCGTAGAGCAGGTCGCGTACCTTCACCTCTTCGCCAACGCGCAGGTGCATCGAACTCGCCTGCGTGTTCACCGCGCGCTTGGAGGCTTTCACGACCGCGTCCAAGTCGCACCGCTCCAGCACCACGATGGCGGTCATAATCTTGGTGAGGCTGGCGGGTGGGAGGGGCTTGTGCGCATTTTTGGCGTACAGCACCTGCCCTGTCTCGGCGTCCATCAAAACCGCTGCTCGCGCCTGCACCTGCGGCGTGCCTGCCCAGCCCAGCGCGAGCGCAATCAGCCAGCCCACAATCGCTCCGCTCCAGCGATGCATAGCCTCTATTATGCCGCCTGTGGGGTGAATCCTGCCGCTCTGTTCGCCGCGACTCTAAAGATTGCGATGCGCCGCCAATAATACGGGCGTGATGGTCGGATTGAACCTGCTTGCGGTCGGGGCTGCACCAGAGGCGCACTTGGGGGATGCGCCTGTCGCCACAGCCCCGCCAAGCGAGGGGATAGACTTCGCGGGCGTGCTGGAGATGATGCTGCCTGCAGGCGAGTCGCCATCGCTTGAAGAGCCAGCAACGCCTGACGAAGCAACGACGCCCGACGCGCTGCAAGCACAGTTCGCTGCTATGGGGCTGACGACGCTACCGTTGCCGCTCACGATCGAGCCGACAGCGCCCACAGACCACCCAACACGACCGCCTGACCCTGTGCAGACACTTGAGCCACGCCTGCACACTGCAGGCGAGACAAGGGCGCTACAGATTGAACCGACGCTGCTGCTCGAACCCACACCAGCAGCGGCAGACACGCCCAATTGCGCAGCGGTTTTTGGGGATGGGATGGGGGATACGAATTCTACACAGCCACAGCTCGATGCATCGGAGAGCCTCCTTGCGGTGGAGGGAGACGCGCCGCCTGTATCCGCCCGTCGGGTGGAGTTGCTCCCTCCGCCGTCCTTCACACCGATGCAGGCTGACGCATCCTCTTCTGAGGGCATGGTTGTGAACATGCCCACTGATCGCAGTGCGTTGCAGCCGAACGAGCCTTCGCCAAGCAACGGTTCACTGGCGTCCCTGCAGGCGCTGCGCCTGCCACGCGACAAGCAGCCCGCAAGGCAGCAGGATTTGCGTGTGCCAGCAGCCACACAAGCCGCTGTTACCCTGCATCAAACACCTCCTGCTGTTTCCTTCGCTGAGGGTGCTTTTTCCATACACCGCACCGCGCCGAATTGGGGCGTCGCTGAACAAATTGCGCAGCATATCGAGCGCCTGGTCTACGAACGCGAGCGCAACAGCCTCACCGTGCGATTAGACCCGCCCGAACTTGGGGTCGTCGAGTTGCGCATCCAGGTGACAGGTAGTGAGGTACAAGCGTGGCTGACTGCCGAACGCGACCTCACCCGCCAGATGTTGCAACAAGCCCAGCAGTACCTGCGCGAGCAACTCGAATCGCGCGGGCTGCACCTGACCCACTTCGATGTGGGCGCACAGAGCCAGTTTCAGCACGCGCCGCGCGAGCAACACACACGCTACGCGGCGCAAAGCATATCCACACGCACTCCCACGGCTACGGACAGCCTCCTGTACGACGGACGATGGAGCGTCTGGGTGTGAACACAACTCAGATGACGGAGGTTGGACGATGACAATCGGAGCGATACGGCAGGGCGCGAATGCGCCCATAAGCCACTCACGCACGACGATGGACACCTACCAGTTTCTGCGACTGCTGATTGTGGAGCTGACCTCGCAGAACCCGATGGATCCTGTCAAAGACCGCGACTTTCTCGCCCAGATGGCGCAACTGAACACCGCACAACAGATCGAGCGCATCGGCAGTATGTTCACCACCTTCCAAGCGGCAGGGCTGATCGGGCGCGAGGTGGAGGCTGCCTTGCCCACAGGCAGCGTCCTTAGGGGCAAGGTGGAATCGGTGCAGATAAGCGCGGGGCAGGTAATGCTGATCATCAACGGCGAGACCGTGCCGATGAATGCCATCCGTACCATTCGCTAAGGAGGTGAAACGCTATGTGGCAAGCGATGCTTTCGGGAGTCGCCAGTTTAAAGGCACATCAAACGAAGATGAATGTGATCGGCAACAATATCGCGAACATCAACACCACAGGCTACAAGGGCAGTCGGGTGCACTTTCAGGATCTGATGGCGCAGACCTTTCGCGCCGCGAGCCGTCCGAGCAATGCGTTGGGTGGGGTAAACCCAATGCAGGTCGGGCTGGGTGTTAAGGTCGGCGCAATCGATGTGCATACCCTACAGGGTGCTTTGGAGATGACGGGGCGCCCGACCGACCTTGCGATTCAAGGCAACGGCTACTTTATGCTGACCAACGGGCGCGACATCATCTACACGCGTGACGGCGCGTTCGGACTCGACTCATCGGGCTTCCTAGTGCATCGCGGAACGGGTTGGAAGGTGCTGGGCTGGATGGCGGACGCAGGCGGACGCATCGACACCAACCAACCGATTAACGCGGGCTCGGTGCTACAGTTCCCTGTCGGTTCGCAGGCGGCGGTGCGCCAGACCAGCATCGTGCAGTATACGGGCAACCTAAACGCGAACGCGCTGCCTACAGCGACCTACGCAGCGACTGTGCGCGTATACGACGCGCTGGGAGGCGCACACGATGTGACCATCACCTTCACCAACCGACAGACGCCACCCGCTGGGACACCTCCACCAGGCGCAGTGAGTTCATGGGAATGGAGTGCAACTGTTGGTGGCACGCCCGTGGGCGACTTCACCACAGGCAGCAACACCCGCCTCTACTTCGACGGACAGGGCAAATTGGTGGGCTCGACCACCCAGCAAATCACCATTACCCCCACGAACGGCGCGCCGCCGTTCACCGTGGAGTTAGACCTGAGCCAAGTGACCTCGCTGGCGGCAGAGAGCATCGTGCAGCCCGTATACCAAGACGGATTCCCGCCCGGCACGCTTCAGGAGTTTACGATTGGCATCGACGGCACGATTCAGGGCGTGTTCTCAAACGGGCTGTCGCGCCCAATGGGACGCATCGCGCTGAGCCTATTCGCCAACCCTGCAGGGCTGTTCCGACTGGGCAACAACATGTGGCGCATGACGGATAACTCTGGGCTACCCCAGGTCGGCGCGCCCACCACGGGCGGGCTGGGAGAAATCAACGCAGGCTACTTGGAGCAGTCGAATGTAGACCTTGGAAGCGAGTTCGCCGACATGATCGTAACCCAGCGCGGTTTTCAGGCGAACACGCGCATCGTGTCCGTCGTGGACGAACTGCTGGCAGATGTGGTGAATATGAAGCGGTAAACAATACGCGGTAGTCAATAACGCGAACAGCCCTAAAACAGAGCGTGGGAGCCGTGCCCCTACTCAGCAGCGCATAGGGCACGGTTCCCGTGTTCGTTGGGAATACGCTTCAAACCATGCCGCAGGCGCGGTTTTTCGGACATCCTTCCCAACCTCTTGACACGCACCCGCCCGCTTGGGGTATAATTGCGCCGCACGCGGACGTGGTGGAATTGGTAGACACGCTAGATTCAGGTTCTAGTGGGCGAAAGCCCGTGGGAGTTCGAGTCTCCCCGTCCGCACCACCTCTCATGGCGGCGTAGCTCAGTTGGTGAGAGCGACCGGCTCATACCCGGTAGGTCGGCGGTTCGAGTCCGCCCGCCGCTACCAGCCCGAATTTGAGTTCAGATTCGCCCTTTACACCCCACCTACCCGCGCCACAAATCGGCGCGACTGGTGGGTCTGAACGCCTCCGATACGCCGCGCCTGTTGTAGCGATTGCCGCGAGATGATTTGGTCGCCATAATCCACCCATGTATTCTCCAACAGGGTATCTTCATGGGTATGGACGGCGAACTGGTTTGGAAGGGCAACATGCTGTTTGAGGGCGTGTGCGACATTACTGGTCACAAGGTGCTGTTCGACGCGCATCCGCAGTCAGGTGGCAACGATATTGCTGCCACGCCAATGGAACACTTGCTGTTGGCGGTTGCGGCGTGCACAGCGATGGATGTCGTGGCAATTTTGCGCAAGATGAAGCAGGAGCTGACCGCCTACCGAATTGAGATTCACGGTGAGCGGCATCCTGAGCATCCTCGCCGCTTCACGCAAGTCACGATTACGCATTACCTGAGTGGCAACAACTTAGACCCGAAGGCGGTGGAGAAAGCGGTTAAGCTCTCGGATGAGAAGTACTGCTCGGCGTCGGCAACATTGCGCATGCCAACAGAAGTGCGTTCGGAGTTTGTGATTGAATGAAGATGGTGCGCTCGAAGGATTGGCTGTACCGTTCGGGTTGGGTTCTGGTGCGGAGCTTCGCGCGGCTGGTCTGGCGGCTGGAGGTACAGGGCGAGGCGAATGTGCCGCTGGAGGGCGGAGTTATTATTGCGTCGAACCACTTGAGCCTACTTGATCCGCCGCTGATTGGCTGCGCATGCCCACGCGAACTGCGCTTTCTTGCGAAGGCGGAGCTGTTCCGCTACGGGCTGTTTGCGAAGTTGATTCGTCGGCTCGGTGCGTTCCCTGTAGAGCGCGGCACAGCGGATGTGGGCGCGATTAAGACCGCCCTACAGTTCCTCAAGGACGGGTACGCCGTGATTATCTTTATCGAGGGCACGCGCGGCACAGGCGAGCATTTGTTGCCGCCGACGCCTGGAGTGACCCTGTTGGCGCGCCAGTCAGGCGCGCCTGTGGTGCCGACGGCGATTGTGGGCAGCGAGCATGCTTGGCGCAAAGGAGCGAAACTACCTCGCCGCGCTCAGGTCAAAGTCGCCTTCGGGGAGCCGATACGCTACCAGGAGGTGTTCGGCACACGCACCGATCGCGCGGCGCGCGACGCCTTCAGCGAGCTGATTATGGAGCGGATTGAGGCTCTGACCCACCAGTTGGGACACCCCATCCTGCGACTGTCCCAGAAAGCGGGATCGGCAGCCAGCCCGACCGATCCAGCTCCGCCCCGTACAGTTTGACCTGCACGAGTAAGTAGGCGCGTTCAGCGTCTCTCAGCGGTCGATGCGGAAGCCATAAGTGCAGCGTGTTGCCTTCGCGCCGCGCTGACAGACGACGGTTGGGATAGCGCCAGCGGATGTCGCTCCAGTTGCCCTGCGCATCGACGCTGATGAGGGCCAGCTCCACTTGGTACGGCGCGGTCAGTGGCTCGCGTGTCTCGATGCTGACGCGCATACCCTCGCGCCCCGCCAGCACCTGCACGCTTGCTAAATCGGCGCGCGGCTGCAGGTGAATGGTGGGGTTGTCGTCAGCAGGTAGGGTGTAGCGTGTGTGGGGGAGCGGTGCAGGCAAAAACAGCTCGTTGCGCCGCACGAAACTATTGAGAAAGCGCGCCATAATCGCGTACTGCGACTTATGGGCGCGGATGGCGTCGCGCTTGCGCTGGAGCGAAGCATCATCCAGCCAGAACACTTGCCATGGCTCGTCCACGAGCCCTAACGGCGGCTTCAACGGATGGCTGGGATGCATGCCCTGCGGTAGCGGCCAGTCCCCGTAATGGACGAGGTAGTAGTAGAGTGCGGGCAGAGCGACCTCTCCTGCCTGAACAGCCTGCGCAATCGCTTCGCGGGTCAGTAGTGCGGCGGCGGCATGATCTTCGTGGTCGTCTAAGGGGTGGGTTGTGAACACGCGCGTCGGCTGGAATGCGGCAATCACGCGGCGCAGGTCTGCAATCAGTGCAGGGGCGAGATACGGCGCACCAGGAGACTGCGCCTGCGCGTAGGGTACTGCAACGGCGTTTGTTGCCCCCGACACACACACGCGGTTCGGGCGGACGGTCATTGGCAGCAGCCCCCGATCGGGATACCCCAGAAACACGGCGTTGCCAGAGGTCAATCCAAGCAATTCCAGCCCGCGCTGCGCTTCATGTATGCGCACCCGCCCCAACTGCAAGCACTCGTCAGGGGTAGGCGCGGTGCGTGTGGTGAGCGCGGCAGCGACGGTGAACGCATCGCCTGAGGTAAGGTACACCACGCACACAGGCACACCTTGCGCCGCTGCCGTTGCAATTAGCCCCCCGCAGCCCAGCACCTCGTCGTCGGGATGCGGCGCAACGATGAGCAGACGGTCATTAGGGGTAAGCGTAGGCAAGGGGTAGTACCGATGCGCCTCTTGTGAGAGGCTCGCGCGGTGCATTGCCGCCACGAACAGCAGTACACTTAGCCCAACATATGAGCCAAGCCCGCCTAAAAGCGCAAGCGCAATCCGAAACGCCCAGCGTTTCACATGCACTCCCCTTCACGGCAGATGGCGGAGGGGGAGGGATTCGAACCCCCGTCCCACACAAGGTGGGATGCGGTTTTCAAGACCGCCGCCTTCAGCCACTCGGCCACCCCTCCGCGCGCTGCGCTAATAATTATACCTTGCCAGTATGTTCCCTCTCGAAGCCTCACCGAGGGGGGCAATGAGCATGGCGCATTGGCTCGCGCACTACTTGCGGAACGGCATACCCATCGCCTTCAGCAGGGCAAGCGCCTCTTCGTCGGTCTTCGCCGTTGTGCAGAAGGTGATGTCCATTCCGCGTAGGCGGTCGACTTGGTCGTAGTCAATTTCAGGGAACAGAATCTGCTCGCGCAGCCCCATGGAGTAGTTGCCGCGCCCGTCGAACGAGTGTGGGGAAAGACCTGCGAAGTCGCGAATGCGCGGCAGCACCACATTGATGAGCTTTTCCATGAATACATACATGCGGTTGCCCCGCAGCGTAACCTTGCACCCGATGCGGTGTCCCTTACGCACCCGGAAGTTGGAAATGGATTTCTTTGCGACTGTGACGACGGGCTTCTGCCCTGAAATCAGAGCAAGGTCACGCATAGCGTTTTCGAGCTGCTTGGGTTCCTGCTCGCCCTTGCCGACACCCATATTGATAACGATTTTCTCCAGACGCGGGATTTGCATTGGGTTTTTGTAGTTGAACTGCTGCTGGAGTAAGGGGCGCACGACCTGTTCGTAATGGATGCGCAGGCGCGGGGTGATGCGCGCAACTGCGCCATCACTCGTCTCGAACAGCTTCTCCGATTTCTGCTCCTTAGTTGCCTTCTTGCCCTGCGGTTGCTGGGGAGGTGGTGTTTTCTCTTTTGCCATGGTTCATCCCTCACTTTTCGGCGTCGATCATTTCGCCGCACTTCTTGCAAATGCGGTGCAGTTTTCCATCCTGACCGCGGATGCGCCCCACGCGGGTGGCTTTGTCACAGTGGGGGCACACCAGCATCACTTTGCTGGCGTGCAAAGGCGCGGGCATTTGGATTTTCGTGCCTTTTTGGGTGAGCAAGCGCGGTTTCTGGTGTTTCCAGACAAGGTTCACTCCTTCGACGACCACGCGGTTCTCGCGGGGTAGCACACGCTGCACGCGCCCGCGTTGCCCCTTGTCCTTACCCGAGATAATCTCGACAGTGTCGCCTGTGCGTATTTTCATGCGGATGGGTCGCTCTCGTTTGCGTACCATCGGACATACCTCCCTTACAGCACTTCTGGGGCGAGTGAGACGATGCGCATAAACTGCTTGTCGCGCAGTTCGCGGGCGACAGGTCCGAAGATGCGCGTACCGCGTGGCTCGCCTTGGTTGTTGATGATTACGCAGGCGTTGTCGTCAAAGCGCAGGGTGCTGCCATCAGGTCGTCGGATGGCTTTGCGTGTGCGCACGATGACGGCACGCACCACATCGCCTTTTTTGATAGGCATGTTGGGCGTGGCGTCTTTGACCGACGCCACAATCACATCGCCCACATACCCGTAGCGCGCGTTCGAGCCTTTCAGCACGCGGATACACATTACCTCTTTCGCACCTGAGTTATCAGCGACCTTGAGTCGGGTAAACGGCTGTATCATGGCAATCCCTCCTGTTTACTGGGCGCGCTCTAAGATGGCGCGCACGCGCCAGCGTTTACGTCGGCTGAGCGGTCGCGTCTCGACGATTTCGACGCGATCGCCCACCCGACACGCATTTTCCTCGTCATGCGCCATGTACTTTTTAGTGCGCCGTATTGTTTTGCCGTAGAGCGGGTGGCGGAAGCTGCGCGTCACAGCGACCACGACGGTTTTGTCCATCTTGTCGCTGACCACCACGCCAACGCGCACCTTGCGTCGCCCTCTGTAAGGCTTCCTCTCGCCTATGGGCGTGCTTTGTGTTGTTGCTTCCTGCTGAATTGTTTCCTCGTTCATACCTCACTACCCCTTAGACGCAGCCTCGCGTCGTTTTTCGTTAATGATTGTCAAGACGCGTGCGATGTTGCGCTTGAGTTGGCGCAACGAGTCGGTATCCTTCAGTTGACCGATAGATTGTTGCACGCGAGCACGATAGTGCTCGTTGCGTAGTCTCTCCAGTTCCTTCTGCAATTCGGCAAGGCTCATCCGACGCAGTTGGTCGGGTTTGAGCGGTTTCATGCGCGCTCACCTCCTGCCACCAATTCGCTCTCGACGCCGAGTTGGAAGTCGGCGCGGGAGACGATTTTGGTTTTGATAGGCAGCTTGTGGCTGGCGCGTCGGAGCGCTTCGCGGGCGCGCGCTTCGTCGACGCCACCAAGTTCTATGATGATGCGCCCCCGCCTGACGACGGCAACCCAGCCCTCCACATTGCCCTTTCCCGACCCCATACGGGTCTCGGCGGGGCGTTTGGTGTAGGGCTTGTCGGGAAAGATGCGGAACCAAATTTTACCGCCGCGGCGCAGATAGCGCACGATGGCGACGCGCGCGGCTTCCATCTGGCGGTTGGTAATCCACGCTGGTTCCATCGCCACCAGTCCGAAGTCGCCGAAGTGTAGCTCGCGTGCGCCTTTCGAGATACCTTTGCGCCGCCCCCGTTGTTGCTTGCGATATTTCGTTCGTTTTGGCATTAGCATAGTGGTTCACCTCACTCGTCGATGGGCGTTTCGGTTGCCGGTGCGCTGGATGTGCTGGCGGCACGGGTTTCGCCTCGCGCGGATTTGCCGCCACTCTCACCTTGACGCTTACTGGCTTGGCGTCTGCGCCCGCCGCGGCGTCGACGCCCTGCTGCGCGTTCGGCAACGCGTGCGCCTGGCGCACCCCGTCGCATCTCGCTCGGCAACGCCGACTCGGGCGTCGTCACGGACGAGAGCAAAACTGGGCGCTCCGAGGGCTGCAGGTCGCCCTTGTAAATCCAGACTTTGACACCAATAGTACCGTAGATGGTGTAGGCAGTTGCAAAACCGTAGTCTATGTCGGCACGTAGCGTTTGCAGGGGTACACGCCCCCAGCGATCCCACTCGGTGCGAGCAATCTCCGCCCCGCCAAGCCGACCGGCCACCATGACCTTGATACCGCGCACATTGAGCCGCTGGGCGCGGGCAATTGCTTGACGCATTGCGCGCCGATGGGAGACGCGACGCTCTAACTGGCTGGCAATGTTTTCCGCCACCAGTTGCGCGTCTTGGTCAGGGTTGCGCACATCTTCCACATCGATGCGCAGTTCGGGCTTGTTTGGGTGTATGGCTTTCAGTACTGCCCGGCTGACCTCTTCGATGCCCTGCCCGCCGCGCCCGATAATTTGTCCCGGACGTGCCGCGTAGATGATGATGCGCACGATGTTCGCTGCGCGCTCAATCTCGATCCGGGAGATACCCGCGCTGTACCACCGCTCTTTGATAGTGCGTCGTATCAAGTAGTCCTCGTACACCAAGTGACGGTACTGCTTTTTGGGCGCGTACCATCGGCTCTCCCAATCGCGCGTGATGCCTACACGGAAACCTATGGGATTAATTTTCTGACCCATTAGTTCTGCTCCTCCTGCGGTTGCGCTTGTGTTTGTTTACGCGGGGTGGGGCGTGGTTCGCGTGGCGGCACGATTCCCAACTCGATGGTGATGTGGCTTGTGCGCTTCAGGATTCGGAACGCCCGTCCACGGTCTTTGGGCATGATACGCTTCCAGCGCGGACCCTCGTCTACGTAGGCGCGCGCTATGAACAACACGCGGCGATCGATCCCCGCGTTGTGTTCGGCGTTCGCAATAGCAGATTCCAGCACCTTCCGCGCCACGCGCGCTGACTTGTTAGGCAGGCGATGCAGAATGGAAAGCGCCTCGTCCACGGGTTTACCGCGCACGAGGTCAATTGCCAAGCGCGCCTTGCGCGGAGGTATCCGAACATAGCGTGCAACCGCCTTCATAGATGCCTCCTTATTTCTTCTGTACTTTCGAGGTTTTCTCTGAGCCTGCGTGTCCACGGAAGGTGCGCGTGAGCACAAACTCGCCCAGTTTGTGCCCGACCATCTGCTCTGTCACATAGACGGGCACGTGCTTGCGCCCATCGTGGACGGCGAAGGTCAACCCAATCATTTCAGGCACAATTGTTGACCTTCGCGACCAGGTTTTGATAGGTCGCCTTTGTCCTGGCGGTAGGTTTCTCATCGCCAGTACTTTCTCCATCAGCTTTGGGTCCACGTAGGGACCTTTCTTTAGCGAGCGTGCCATAGGCTACTTCCTCCGCTTGAGGATAAATCGGTTGGTGCGCTTGTTGCGTCGGGTTTTGACGCCGAGCGCAGGCTTACCCCATGGCGTTTTGGGGTGGGGTAAGCCGATAGGCGCTTTGCCTTCGCCGCCGCCGTGCGGGTGGTCGCGCGGGGTCATTGCAGAGCCGCGCACATGCGGGCGACGCCCCATCCAGCGCGATTTGCCCGCCTTGCCCCACACTTCGTTTTCGTGGTCAAGGTTGCCGACCTGTCCAATCGTTGCGCGGCAACTCAGGTGTATTAGGCGTATCTCACCAGAGGGCATGCGCAAGGTGGCGTAGTTGCCCTCTTTCGCCAGAATCTGCGCCGCAGCGCCCGCACTACGCACCAGTTGACCACCCTTGCCCGGATAAAGCTCGATGTTGTGCACCAGCGTGCCAACAGGAATGTTTCGCAGAGGCAATGCGTTGCCAGGCAGAATGTCGGCATTAGGTCCGCTCATCACTGTTGCACCGACCTCCAGCCCGACGGGTGCAAGGATGTAGCGTTTTTCACCATCTTCGTACTCCAGCAGCGCGATGCGTGCGGAGCGGTTCGGGTCGTACTCGATGGCGACCACCTTCGCGGGGATGCCATCTTTGTCGCGCTTGAAGTCGATGATACGGTATAAGCGTTTATTGCCACCGCCGCGATGGCGCGCCGTCACGCGCCCCATGTTGTTGCGCCCGCCCGTCTTCCGCAGACCGACCGTGAGGCTCTTTTCGGGCTCGTCTTTGGTAATCTCCTCGTAGGTCGAGGTCTGCATAAAGCGTCTGCCAGGCGTGATCGGCTTCCATTTCTTGATGCCCATCGTTTCCCTCCGCTACAAGTTGAAGTCTTCAATGGTCTGGTCGGGTTTGAGTGTCACGATAGCTTTCTTCCACGCGCGGGTATATCCTACACGGTTCAATCCCACCCGCTTGGGCTTAGGCTTGACCCACATTGTGCGCACCTTGACAGCATCCACGTTGTAGAGTTGCTTAAGCGCGTGTTTGATGTCGATCTTGGTGGCATCGTCTGCGACCTCGAAGAGGTACTGGTTATGTTGCATGCGCAGCCGTGTACCCTTTTCGGTAATCAACGGCCGGATGATAACTTGTGTGGGGTGTTTCATTGCGCCCACACCTCCTCCATCTTGGCTATAGCTTGCTGAGTGGCGATAACATACCGTGCTGGTATAATCTCGTGGAGTGCAAAGGCGGGTGCGATGCGCACCAGCACATTCGGAATGTTGCGGAACGACTTGTAGACGATCTCGTTAGGCTCGTGCAAGAGGATCAAGGCGCGCTCATCACCGACACCCACCGATTTGAGGAAAGCCACTGCATGCTTGGTCTTGATTTCGGGGAAGTTCAGATCGTTCACCACGATAAGCGCGCCGCTTTCGGCTTTATCGGTGAGCACTGTGCGGATGGCGAGCCGCCGTTCCTTCTTGTTCACGATGAGGTCGTATTCGCGCGGTGTAGGACCGTGCACGACGCCGCCCTTGCGCCACTGCGGAGCACGGATTGAGCCTTGGCGAGCGCGCCCCGTGTGCTTTTGGGGCCACGGTTTGCGTCCACCGCCACGCACCTCGCCCCGTGTTCTGGTGTCGTGGGTGCCCTGACGTAGGTGCGCCAGTTGCGCCACTACTGTGCGGTGAACGACGCTTGTCCTGCCGTGTACACCGAACAGGCGGTCGCTCAGTTCGACCTCGCCTATCACTTGACCTTGGGCATTACACAAACGAGCTTTCGGCATACGGATCACCTCTACTGCTTCTGCACATAGACGATTGAGCCACGTCCGCCGGGCACTGCACCTTTGATCAGCACGCAGTTCTTCTCGGCGAGGATTTTCACGATGGTCAGGTTGCGTACGGTCACACGGTCGCCACCCATACGTCCAGGCATGGGCTTCCCTTTGAACACGCGCTGGGGACCTGTCGCGCCGCTGGAGAGGGGGCGACGGTGAACCATTGAGCCGTGCGTCATCGGACCGCCTGCGAACCCGTAGCGGCGCACAACGCCTGCAAATCCTTTACCTTTTGAGATCCCTGTGACTTTGACCTTCTCCCCCTCGCTGAAGACATGCTCGGCGCGTATCTCTTGCCCACTTGCGGCTTGTCCGTCGATGATTTCGAACTCCTTCAAGTAGCGTAAGGGCTTCTCAAGCTCGGCTTTCTTGAACACCCCGCGCATGGGCTTATTCACGCGCTGGGGCTTCATCGGCACAAAACCGATTTGTGCAGCGTAGTAGCCATCTTTTTCGGGCGTACGCACTTGCACGACGTAGCACGGTCCCAGCTCCACGACGGTCACGGGCACCATACGCCCGCTCTCGTCGTAAATGTGTGTCATCCCAAGTTTGCGTCCGATTAAGCCCTTCAGCACGGGGGGTGGGGGTAGTTCGCGTTTCGGCTTCGCAGGCGCGGCAGGAGTCGCCTGTTCTGGCTCACTTGCTGCGGCAGTGGCAGGCGTCTCACCCTCTGCGGGCATCTCCGCCTCGCCAGAAGCCTCTGCAGCCGACTCCGCTACGCTGGATCCCTCTGGCTGCACCATGCTCGATTCGGCTTGCTCACTGCTCGCCTGCGAGGTCTCTTCGGGTATTTGCTTTTCTTCTTGCATCGCCACTGCCTCCTTAGAGTTTGATCTCAATATCCACGCCGCTGGGCAAATCCAAGCGCATAAGTGCATCGATTGTTCGGTTATTCGGTTCCAGGATATCGATGAGCCGCTTATGCGTGCGGATTTCGAAGTGTTCCATCCCGATTTTGTCAATATGTGGTCCGCGGATGACACAGAATCGGCGGATGTCAGTTGGCAGCGGCACGGGACCGCGCACGCGAGCCCCCGTGCTCTGGACCTGCTCGACGATCCGCTTCACAGATTGGTCCAGCACGCGATGGTCGTAGGCTCTTAGGCGTATCCTAATCTTGTCGCGTTTCATTGTCCTCTCCTCCAGAAATCGGGACGGAGTGGGATTATACCCTATCCGTCCCGCTCTGCATCCGTTTAGTCGAGAACCTCTGTGACGACGCCTGCGCCCACCGTGCGACCACCCTCACGAATGGCAAAACGCAAGCCCACCTCAATCGCCACAGGAGACACCAACATCACCTCCATATTCACATTA
>Ga0079997_114206_pt1 | contig 42133 bp, 53 predicted proteins | sample PerSpoCPS_CMetaG_FD_69200 | JGI IMG/M metagenome (GOLD analysis project Ga0079997, IMG submission 69200) | Archaeal communities from Yellowstone National Park, Wyoming, USA - Perpetual Spouter C (PS_C) MetaG (SPADES assembly) (version 2) | ecosystem: Environmental > Aquatic > Thermal springs >... | reverse complement strand
TCCCATCTATCCTCAAATAGTCATATCCGTAATCTTTAAGCCAACTAGCTAAAGCTTTGGCAGTTTCAGTTTTACCTACACCAGTAGGTCCCACAAAGAGAAAAGACGCCAGTATTCTCTGTCTCCGTGTATTTCCCAAATCTGCCAGCTTGCTGTTGGCAATAAGGACTTTTTGAATGGTCTCAATAGCATTGTTCTGTCCTACAACCACCCGCTTGCCATAGTCCGCAAAATTCCACACTATAGGCTTGTCTACCTTAACCTCCTTGTGATTGGTAGAAGAGACAACCTCAGACTGGCTTCCTTGAACCATGGCTTTCCCTTCGGCAGGAACAAAGGTATAGCCCATAGCCTCCCCAACCCAGTTCAAAACAAAAAGCATCAAACCCAAAGGTAGAGTAAAGTAGACAAAAATGAGCTTACCTAAGTTAAACAGCTTCCCAAAATTCCAATCAGAAAACGCAAAATACAGAAAAAGGATAAAACCAACCAAAACCAGATGGGATAAGAATGTAAATAAGAAGACATTCAACCTTTCGGGAAGTCCACGACGGAAGAAGTCAAGCACATGGTCAAAAGCAACACCAGCAAAGACAAGACCAAAGTAATGAACCACATAAAGCAGAACCAAAAGAAAAGGATTGATAACTTCCTTCCTAAAGATAGTTTCATTAACTCCAAATAAGCGGCTTCCCAATAAATAGCCCAGGACACAACCAAGCACAAAGGAAACCAAGTGAAATAGAAAAGCCACTTTCCCACCCTCTTCATACGTTTTCCTTTTCCTCATCCTACCACCTCCATACTATCATTCTACCTTTTTCCATGAAAAATGTTCAGTGAAGTGTTCGCTATGGTGAGGATGTCTTGTCCTACATTTTGAAATGTAGGGTAAGACACGGGAGAGAGAAAAAGAAGCGAGAAACCTACGGGAGTTGAAGAGTATCTCTACTTATTGTCTCTTTTGAAACTCTTGATAATCTGGCCCAGAAGCGAATCGGAGAATCCGTAGGACGGCTCAAGCGGCCGAGGTTTTTCTGCTTTGTTGTCTTGTTCTTTCTTGTCGTCTGTTTTTATATCGGGAGGAGATGGAGGACTTCCACCGCTTCCTCCGCCGCCCTGTTCCTCTTGTTTGCTTTGGGTGTTTTGGTTGTCTCCTCCTTTTTTATTGGGTGATTTAAAGATTAGTTCCGCTATAGGCCACTTTGTAAGAGAAGGAACCCTTTCAGCAAGCGCATCCCGTGCCCTACCTATACCCTTTCCTGCTTGCCTTGCCGCCCTTCCTCCCAAGTATATCATAGGTCCAAGATTTTGAAGCACGCTTATGCTATTCATAACATCCTTTGCGGTTCTGATTGCTGCAGAACCTATAAGTCCTGCTGCACCAAAGCCCAGAATGGTAGGAACAACCGCAAAGGCAATATCCACTATCATTTCCACATACTTGGCGTTGGCTGCAAATTGTTGCAGGGCTATGGTGCCTTGTATTAGTTCGTTGGGGTCCATAACAAACATTATACCAAAATCTCCTCCAAAATCCTTCCCTGTAGAAGAACTCCTTTATACCTGCTGACTTCTAAAAGGTCTTTTGCGTTTTCCACCCTTTCTACCACAAGATTTGCTTTAAGCACATTTGCTATCTTTACCACAAGAGGGAAAACCTCCGCCAACTGCTTGATATCTACCTTCACAAAATGAGGCTTTAACCTTATAGCACACTCTATAGAACTCCAACCGCTTCCAAGGTCATCAAGGCTTATCAAAAAACCCAGCTTCTCTGAAATCTCCTTTATCTCCTTTGAACATACGCTTCTTTTTTCACTGATTTCCAACACCAAATGACCTTTTAAATCCCCACACTCTTTCTCAATCACATCCCAGTAAGTCAAAAGCGTGCTTCCAAAGATATTCACAAAGTAGAGATTACCATTCTCTCTCACCTTCCTTATCTCCTCCACATTGCCTAAGAATATCTCCAAATCCTGCTGCTCTGTGCAGCTGTTGAAGAAATTCTCCCTATCCTCCACTCCTCTGTAAAGGACCTCATAGCCTATCACTTTCCTATTCTTCAGATCAAAAATAGGTTCAAACACCCTCATGGGAAAACCTCCAATAAACGGTGTCTATACACTGCTTCACCATCCCAAACTCCTATATACTTTCCACACATATAAGCTTGTCTCTTTTGCCTTTGAACCCTTGTTATAGCAATCTACCGCCTTCCAGTTGTAGCCATACCTGTTTATACACTGCCTCAGAACCCACGCACCCACAAAGGCATTATAACAGGGTTCCCATATCCACCTCTCATCGTAAAGCCCATACCGCTTTAAAACAGGTAGCCACCTTGAATTAATCTGCATAAGCCCTATGTCATATGTGCCATTTTTGTTTCTGTTTAGGGCGTTCCACCTGTGAGAACTTTCCACCTTGGCTACAGCCCAAAGAAGCCTTGGAGAAACACCGTAGTATCTACCAGCTTCTTCAAAACAATACGCAAAAGCCATTCCACCAACGAGTAGGCTGACAACTAACGCCCGCAGCATCTTTTTACCAATTTTATCCTAAAATATAACCTATGCAAAGGACAAAAGGTTTCACTTTAGCGGAGTTGATGGTGGTGATACTGGTCATCGGCACCCTTTTGGCAATATTAGTCCCAAGATTTTACAGACAGGCAACCAACACGGTAGACGGTGCAAGGATAGTAGGGAACTTTCAGTATATAGCCCAGGCTATAGGCAACTACGCCACGGATTATGGGAAATATCCAGCCCAGCTGTCTGACTTAAACGCAGGAAGCTATAAGTATCTACCTGAAGTAAGCATAAGCGGGAATGTGGTCAATTTGGATGGGCTTAACTATACTTATGTGCCCTCAGACACCGCATGCTATGGAGGCCCTTCCTTGTTTGTAAGCGGATTGCCCCTTGAGGCCTACGATGAAGTAAAAAGCTATATTGGAAGTGCCTTAAAGTGGAGGTTTGATGATGCAAGCAGGACTGTCAAACTTTGTTTGTAAGCGTCGGAAAGGTGTGAGTTTAGTGGAGTTGATGCTGGCGTCTTTGGTGGTTGCTATAATAACGGGCATTCTTCTTAGGAATTACATAACGGAAAAGCAAAGGGAAGTCTACAGGAACTTAGCACAGGTTCTGGTGGCTTTTGACAAGGGGGTTTTTGATGCGTCGCTGTCTGTTCAGGCGGTGAATGCAAACCTAAGACCTATTCTGTTTGGGACTGGGAACCCAAGCGGAAGTGTGTTCTCCATAACCTACAGCCCATCGCAACTTGTAGCTCCCTTACAAAACACAAGAACTTGGATAACTCCCGCAAATTTTCCAAGTTTTTATGACAGCCTAAACTCAAGGGTGCCCGTTAATCTTTTAGACCCAAGACTTCAGGCGGGGAAGCTGGATGATAGGTATAAGATAACCGCTTGGTTTAAAGCGGTGGATGCGGATGGCAACTCATCCAACGGCATATCCCCAAGTCCAATCACAAATAGATACAGGTATGCTTTGTTTGAGTTGGAGATAAGACATGCAGACGGAAGCCCTCTGACGGATGCGGAAACAGATGTTCTTTATGCTTTGCTAAAGGACAAGTTTTGTGTGAAACAAAATGACCGTTCTGGGCACTATGCTTTGGCGGGAGGGAGTTTTGGGAACACAGACAAGCGGTGCCCTGGCAGCGCTCAGGCCAACTACTACGTGGTGGAGCTTAAATGATGGAGAAGTTTGTCAATGAGTATTTGCCCAGGGTGAATTTTGTTTTACTGGTTGTGCTTGTTGTAATGGTGTCTGCTATGGGGTTGGATTACTTTATGGAGAAGAGAAAGAGGGCGGAGGTGGTGATAAGGCAGGTGGAGGACGGCAAGATTGTGGTGGTGATAAGGGATGGGATATTTTATGTGTTGGATGGGAAGGAGGTGTCTATAGAGAGTTTGTCTCCGCTTATCATCAGGCATCAGGACAATGTTTTTAGGAAGGAAGGGAGATTTTATCTATACACAAAGGGCAATGTGATTTATGTTTTTGATATGAACAATGAAAACTTGATAGGTCAAAGAAAAGGAGGTGGACGATGATAAGGATTGAGGAGGACAAAAGGAATATTAAAGTGGGTGAGTATTATGTGAGGGTCAATGGCGTGTATGTGGTTGGCGATGGAGGAGATTTAGAGATTCTGTGGAGGCTTCATGCGGCAAATGGCTACAAGAGGGTGGTGTTTGAAGAGAGGCTGGGTGGGAAAGAGGAGGCAAGATATCATTACTTTTCCTTTGATGCGAAAATGTATAGGGTTTACAGTTCCATTCAGGGACTTTTGGAACAGTTTGGAGATGTGTATGTGTTTGACTTGTATGAAATCCCACCCAACAAAAAGTCTGTAAAGAGGGTAGCTGGGTTTTTGAACAGGAAGAACTTGGTGGTTTTTGTAGCCTTGCTTTCGGCGATAGTTGGCGTTTGGATGGCTTTTGAGAAGAAAAAGGAAGGAGAGGCCAGGGCAAGGGTGGTTCAAACTCCTCCACCGCCACCTCCTCAAGTTCCTCAAGCACCCGCTTATATTCCCTGCCACACGAACCTTCCCAGCTTTGCCAAGCTCTTTGACTATTCAGACCAAGTTCTAAACGGAAAGCTTATGAAGTCCGTTGAGGACAAGACGGTAGAGATGCCTTTGGAGGTTATGGAGGTAAAGCCAGTGGAGGAAAAGAGGATAAATCTGCCAGCGGGTTTGGATGAGAGGGAGTTTAACATGCAGGATATGGGGGATAGAGTGGTGTTTAGCATAGGTGGGTATGATGACTGTTTGGTGTTTATAGATTTGAACAAGGGGTTGCCTTTGGTGGTGGAGGAACTGACGATGCAAAATTGCCGCTTGTCGTTGGAAAAATCCTGCATTGGAGGGTAGGGATGCTGGAGAAGTTGCAGCTTGACCTACAGAGGAAGTATGACGATGCGGTCATAGAGGTTGTGGGTAGGCTTTATGGGAGAAAGTCGGATGTTTATTTGATTGATTTGCTTAAGGAGATGTATCCCAGAGAAAAGAGGTTTGAGGAGGTCAAGGCTTTAATCAGGAGGGGAGAGGATATATTTACTGCACTATACAAAAAGCAGCTTATTTCTTCTCGGACTTACGAGTATTTATCCTCTGCCCGTAGGATAAGAGGGCTTAGAGAGTTTGTGATGGCATACAGGGACAGCACAAAGGAGATAAGGGAGGTGGTCAATAGCTTAAGACGTCAGCTTATATCTCCCACGATAGCCCTGCTTATGCACTATGCGGTCTTTTGGACGATGCTATACAAAATCCTTCCTGCCTTTCCTATAGACAAAAAGATTTTGTCTTTTTTGCCTTCTTACTTTCCCTTTTTGATTTATGCGTCTAAGAACCCTTGGGTGTTTTATGCATACCTTGGCTTGACGCTTGGGACGGTGCTGGTTCTTTACTTTAACCAAGACAAGTTCAACCCTGCGTATAGGATGGCGGAGAAGATGAAGTTCTACCTGTATCTGTATCAATCCACGAAGGCGGGCAAAAAGGTGGAGGAGGCGGTAAAAGCTTACAGGGGAAGGGCTGTGGATGTGGAGGCGTTCAACTCTGCAATGGCTGCGGGAAAGTCCCTTGGAGAGGCAATCCTTCAGTCCATGAGGTATCCTGTGTCTCCAGTGGAGAGGACGCTACTTATATCTGCCTTAGAGGGAGATGAAAAGGAAATTCCCAAAAACATAGAGGACCTCTACAAGGAAATGCTGGATATGACCAAGGTGGCGATAAGCAGAATTGGGAATGTTTTGAGTTTTATTGCTATGGCAGTTGTGGCTGGGATACTGCTTTTCTTCTACGGCGGATTTTATCTGCCACTAATAGAAGCAATCAGAAGTTCCGTGGGATAAAATATACCTATAAACCCTTTTAGGAGGTTAGGCTATGAAGGGTAAGTTTGGTATAGTAGCTTTACTATTTTCAAGTATGGCTTTTGCTGGGCCTGTGTCTACACCTAACAAAGTCAACGACACCCCCATAATCTCAGGTGGTGGAAGCGTAAGCGGTGGAATTTGCAGGGCGTATCAGACTAACGGAACAGCGGTTAATCTGTCTGGTGGGGAGACGCTGGTGTTTTATGGCACGGGTGGTAGATTTTACTTGCATGGTTTTCTAAGTTTCTATTCCCATGGAGGTTATTTATCCACTAAACCAAACTACTCAGGCACTGCGTATGTGAAAGTGAAGGGAGGAGGATACGTGTGGGGTAATTGTAATTATGCATGTTCTTATTCGGGCAGTGCTATAGGTTTGTTTGCACGGAATACTGATAGCCGAAACGACTTCATAGCTGGCGCAGGGGCGGGGGGGACAGATTATGGCTACTCCTTTTATTATGGTTATTTCGAACCTGACTATAACGCTTCTTCTGGGGGTGGATGGCGGGTAAGGGGCTTTAAAAATGTTTGTGGGGTGGACATACTTTGTTCTGTAAGTCCTGCTTATGGAGGAGATGCAGCATGCCCAGATTCAAGGCTGTGGTTTACTACCTATTATTTTTCTCCCGTGACACCAGGATTTTGTAGCAGCTATGAACTTGCCCTTGGCGCTGCTTCCTCCATCTCCGCATGGTATAACTCATACACAAAGGACTACACTTCTTTTGGAACCTCTCTGACCATATCGGGAGGAGGGTATTCGACAGGATCTGCCACCCTCTACGTCTGCCAATAAGCCCTTACGGGGGCTACCTACCCCCTCCTTCCAAATTTTTCAAGTTTAGGTTTTCGCACTCTTTTGGATACAGGTTTAAGACCTTCCCGTCTATGATTTTGTCGTCAAGAACTGCCCTTATGCATACTGGGAATATGACGGTGAATTTTCTTCTGTATCTTGCGGCCATGTCTATTTTCTTTATCACACTTAGCCAATACTGGACTGCTTCCTCGGACATGTTCTCGCTTTTTTGCACCACCTCAATGCTGTCTGGGATTATGAGACCGTCCTCGCTAAAAACTGCCTTCACCCATATGGTTCCTGCGTATTTCCTGTAGTCGTAGTCAAAGAGTTCCCTGTGAACCACTCCCCTTTCATCCACCCACTCCCTCATCAACTTTTGGTCTTTCCTCAAAAAAAACAGCACCGCCAACTCTCTAAAGCCCTTTATGGCTTCCTCGTCTGAGATAACGGGCTTGTTAAAGCCTTGCCTAATGCCTGGGTCTTCCGCAGAAGTTTTCTTTTCTTTTACTCCCTCTTCTGCTTTCTTTTCCTTTGCCTTGCCCTTTCCTTCATGAAGTCCGCCTTCCTTTTGCTGGCTTTCAAGCCTGCCCGAGGGCATCTTGCTTATGGGAATGTCGCTGTCCATTAGCACAAGGTTTGTAAATTCAGGAACCTTCTTTTCCTCCTTTACCTGAGGGCTAAACTCAACAAACAAAGCACTAAGAAGGGCAACGTGGATAAGCCCAGACACTACAAAAGAATTTACCCTTATCCTCATTGCGGTCTTTCACTTTTTTCTTTTACCAACACCGCCCAGTCTCTTTTGCCCGCTTTTTTCAGCACGCTAACGATATCCACAAACTTTTGGAACTCAAGCCGTTTGTCTATGTGCAGAACCAGAGGAACTTCCATGTGCTTTTGGACATACTCCCTAAACCCGTCCAAACTCAGCATCTGCCCATGCACGTAGATGTTTCCCGCAGCATCCACCTCTACTGTGATCGTGTAGTAGTGTTTTTTCTCATCCACCACTCCACTTTCTGGCGTTGCTATGTTTATCGTCCTTTGCGTGGAGTTTATCGCCAAAAACATCATCGTTATCATTATCACAATAAACACATCCACCAAAGGCAAAACCACAGGAAAAACCTTCAGCCTATTATTCCTCATCTCCCGCCCGCCCAACTATTGTGTTATACGTCCACAATGCCGCAACAGACACAAATATCCCTATCGCAGTAGGCGTCATAGACATCACTATATACCTCACCAGCTGTTCCACTGGAAAACCCTTTGCATACCCAACCACCGCCGAGTTTATTATCCCAGACACCGTCCCAAGCAGTCCCACAAGCACCGCAGAGGAGGAAATGTTCGCCAGAGGAAGGATAAACGCAGAGTAATCTCCCGCCCTTTTCTTCACCTTGTTATAAACCATCCTCAAAACCACACCAAAGGTAAAAATACTCATCAAAAGCAAAACCACATGGCTAAAGTAAAACAAGAACACAAACAACCAATCAACCTTCTCCACATAGCCCGCAAACTCTTTCATACCAACACCTCCTACTGAACTCCAGAATAGCTTAGATACTGCTCTTCAGTTATAAGTCCTTCTCTGTAAAGCTTTTCTATCTGCTGGTTTAGCGTCATGCCTTTTTCTTTCAACCTCTCCCTTAACTCCTCAAACCGCCCTTCTCTGATGAGTATCCTCTTTTCGTGGTCGGGAATTAAATACTCCACCACAGGCTTTAGCTTGCCATTCTTTAACCTCACAAGCACCTGATTGACCGAAATCAAAAGGGTTGAAGACATATTAAACCTCACATCCTCCGCACTCATTTCCCCCGTCTCTATCGCCTTCAGAATAAACCTCTCTATAGCACCCACACAGTCATTGGCATGAATGGTGGTGTAAGTGAGGTGCCCAGACATTGCCGCATCTATCGTGTTTTTTGCGGTCTCTCCGTCTCTGGTCTCTCCCACCACGATTATGTCTGGGACTGCCCTCATGCAAGACCGCACACCGTCTGCAAAGCTAAACTTCCCTATGGGCATCTGAATAGTTCCCTTCACCTTCATCTCCACAGGGTCTTCAAGCAAGATTATCCTCCTCTTCTCTGGGGCAGCCTCCAAAAGCATGGACTTAATCAGCGTAGATTTACCCTGTCCAGTAGAACCGCTAACAAGGATCAGCCCGTTTTTCCTTATAGCTAACTTTCTTACCTTCTCTATAAAGTCCTTCTCATACCCAAGCTCCTCAAGGCGCTTGTTGAAGTAGCCCGAAATGTTGAATATCCGCACCGCCACACTTTCTCCCTCCACCGCAGGCTGAAACTCAAGCCTAAGCTCCACCCCAAGTTCCCCTATCTCTATCCTTCCACTTTGAGGCCTATCATCCACATTAGCCATAACCTCTGAATACTCAGATGAACGGTTCTTCAACATCTGAACAAGCTGCTGCCCCTCTTGGGCAGTAAGCGTAAGAACGCTTACCTTTCCACCGCCAAGCAGCTTGTAAAACACCTTGTAAACCGACCCTTGCCCTTCTATGAGGATGTCATTAACCGCCCCTGCCAAAGCCTTTCTTACCACATCCATAAACATCTTCCACAGGTCTCCCTCACCAAAATCCCTCTCTTCAAACCCAATTTCATTTACCTTTCTCATATAAACACTTTTAGGCACCAAAATAACATCCCTGTCCATCGGCAAATAGTGATACTTAAATCCCGTCCTCCTATCCACCAAATACCCTTCCCTATCCACAAAGTAGTCATTCCCCTCAAGGGAAAGCACATACTGATTGCCATAGACCTGAGAATAAACCTGCACAAGCCTTTCTTCCTTCACTCCCCTCTCCATCGTCAAATAACTGTATCGGTCTTTGCCCGACTTGATTATCTCATCTATTATGCTGTCTGCCATCTCTGGACCAAAAAGCAACTCTATCACACGCCTTTGCTTTTCATAAAGAGAAGGATTTAACTTCAGTGCAGGCACAGCCGCCTGCTTATCCTCCTTATCTTTTCGCAACCTCAAAATCAAATCCAACACCTTCATCTCTCCACCTCCTCATTGGCATACATACCCACCTCTTACAATCACCAAATGTCCTGCGTTGTTGTTCAAGGGATAAACCAATGTATTGCCACCCATCCTTATATACCTTCTGTCCATGTTTTGCAATATTGGAATAATTCCTTCCGCACCCGTTAAGTCCATACCCATCGCCGTCAACTTCACCAACCGCCCAGCATTTATCGTCTGCCCAGTTTTGGAATCCACCACCACCTCGTAAGGGTTTTTCACAGGATAACTAAGAAAATATACCCTCCCTTGCAACACCTTAGGTATCATGTAGGTGTTCAAATACCTCTTTTCAAGAATACCCGCTAAACAAAGCTTGTTATTATCACACATCCCATTAAAGTCCGCGGTATTCCCACCACACAGAGCGTTATTGCTATTGTCTCTGTCAAAACACCTAACCATACAATCTCCATTCATCAACGCCCTGTAGACCGCATCAAAGGAAGTGTCAGACACCATCAAGTAAAGCCCACCATTGTCTCCTTCAATGTTTGATACATCAGCCTTTCTGAAAGAAGAGTTTTGCAAAATCGCATTCATCACAAAAAGCCCTTTGTCTACAGCTTTGACAAACTCATCCACTTGGCGGGCTGTTTCATAATCTGCGTTCGTTTTGTATATCCTAAACACCACAACCATAAGCCCTCCAATGATGAGGGCAACAAACATAAGCTCCGCTAACGTGAAAGCCCTACGCATGCCCATCATCTTGGTGGCGGAGGTGGAGGAGGTGGAGGCACTGGAGGAGGAGACGAGGGAACTCCTATGGGGCCTCTCCCTTCAAAGGAAGGCATACCCGTCAGAAGCTGCGGAGAAGACACAGTTGTGGTTTCTACCCTGGGATACTTTATGTTGTCCATAACAGGATAGGACACTAAATACCCTCCAACATAAACATGCCCATCCCTAACCACAATTTTGTCTTTATCCCTCAGAGTAGTCCCGTCCTTTAACACCAGCCCGTTTGTTATCGCCATGTTCCCTACCACACCAGAAATGGGAATGCTGTAATAGTATGGGTAAGACATCTGCACCTCAAGCTGCTTGTTCTTATACTGCTGGGCTTTTAGGGCGTGTTTGGCTTCCAAGAGAGTCCTCTCCAGATTAACCTTGTCTATGTTTATTGCCCTTTCTGCCTTTTGATACTCACTGTATGTCTGCTTTAGCTTGGTCTTCTTTTTGAGGCTTATTATTTCCTTGTCCTCGGGCTTTAGTTCAATGGGAGGCATCGGGTTGGCTGAAACTGGTGGTGAGGGAGTAGGAGATGGTGCTGGCATAGGTTGAGCTGGTGTTGGCTGCATTGGTGCGGGCTGCATCTGCGGAGGGGTTGGCATTGGTGTAGGTGTGGGTGTAGGCTGTGCATAAACCCAACTAACTAAGAGAAGCCCTAACGCCAAAGGTCTTTTCATCTTGCTATTCCTCCTTAACTTTATTATAATAAAACCCAAACCCTTTAGGAGGTGTTAGGTATGAAGCACAGAAGAGGTTTTACGCTTATTGAGTTGATTGTAGTTGTTATCGTGCTGGGTGTTCTGCTGGCCATTGTGGTGCCACGGCTTTTGGATTCTACCAACGACTCTAACGCCCAGCTGATAGTAAAGTCAGTGAAGGACATAAGGGATGCGGTGGCGATGGCGAAGCTAAAATGCTTGGCGGCTATCAACACCGCTGCTGGTAGTGTAGGAGTGGACACTCAGACTTTGTTATCTACCTTGTGGGGGGATTCCTGTCAGGTTCTGTCGCCCAATGCATTCACGGTGGATGGCAGTGGTTTTGCAAGGGTGAAGGACTTTGGTATTCAAACGGATTACCAAAACGCAAACAACCTGCTTGTTGTGAACATAGATTGTCAGGGTAATAACGACATATGCAATAAGGTAAGGGACCAGCTAAACACCATGTATGGTGGGAGTTCTTGCCCCAACCCACCAAACAACGGCTTTTTAACATGCAGTCTATCTATTTAAGGAGGTGTTAGCCATGCATATGCTACTTTTGATAGGTGTGTCTGTAGGGTTTGCTTTAAGCGTTTTGACTTCCAACAACTTCTACTCGGAAAAGACCTTTACTTCAAGTGCAAATCAGTGGGTGTGTAATGAGATGAAAAACGAGGGATGCCAAAATCTAATTGCACAGGCTTCCAATAACCTGCCTTGGAATGGAGGAAAGAGGTCAACCCGCAGGCTATTCTAAAACAAGCCTGCCTCCCCTTTCCTCTTCCCCCCCTTTTTTTCACACAATTACCACCTAACGGAGCTCTTGTTAGGCGTTCTGTAGCTTACTTTTGAGGAGACAAGCATACTGAGGTTTTCGTCGCAAAGTCTTGAAGCAATTCGGTAGTAGAAGTTTACTTCTCCTTCTAAGAAGCGTTTTAGGTCGTGGTTGGTGGTGATTATGGTCTTGAGTGGCTTGGTGTATCTGTGGTCAATGAGGGAGAAGAGTTTGACCCAGAAGTTCTCGTGAAAGCCCCAGAACACAAGATCGTCTATGGCAAGGAGTTTAGTTCTGTAGAAGACCTCTTCATACTCCTGCCAAAGCTGGGGCATATCCACAAACTTTACGAACATGATGTCGGTGCTTCTTACTCTCCCGTTTTGGGCATACTTTTCCTTTGCCAAAGCCTTCAGATATTGCTTGACTGCAGTAGTTTTGTATGTGCCAGGAGGGCCCCAGAAGACGAGAAACCTCTTATTAGACAGTTCAAACTCTTTGAGTGCTGAGATAAGCTGCTGTGGGACCTGAATTTTGGGAACATCTTCAAGCCCAAGTTCAGCCAGAATTTTTTTCATAGCCTACCTCCTTCAAGTAGTTTTCTACCCAATTTGTGATTTCTGCCATGCTGTGGGGATTCCCCCTACTGTCTTTGAAGTGTGTAAGACCTTTTCCTATATCAAGCCTGTATTTGAGGAAATTCCTGAAGAACACCTCATTGGAAACGTAGAACCTCAGACTTACATAGGCATAGGTTTCCAAAAACGCCCTCAGAATATAAGAGAAATCTTTCTCAAAGTCGTAGCCTGACTCCACCAAATACCTCTCAAGGGTTTCATCCAAAAGCTTCATATACCGCTTCATATCATCCTTGCTGTGAATAAGTCGGGCCCCAAGATACTTCAAGGAAAACTCGTTCAACCTCAACAAAATAACCGCAAGCTTTCTGGCTGGAAACCTAAGACCCTTGCGGGCGGATAAGGTATATTGAACCCTCTCCTTGAGTTCTTGAATGTCCTTATCCATTTTCTCAATAAGGGTTTTCACTTCCTTTTCCTCCACATCCTTTAGATGGGCTTTTAGCTTTTGCATTCTCTCATGAAGTCTCTCTGCTATACTAAGAACTCCCTTTAGGGTAATGCCCTTTTTCTTCTCTTCTTCTTCCTCCTTTTCTATCTCACTTAGGACTTGCAAAAGCATCTCCTCCTGAAGCCTTATCTCTCTTTCCGCCCTTAGTCTTTGAACATACTCTCGGAGGGTAGCGGGAGAAATAATTTTACCCGTTTCCCGCCAGTATTCAAGTCTAAGTTGGTCTTCAGACAGCCCTTCATCCAGCATCCGCCGTGCCAACTCCATGTGTTCCTCATCTCCCGCCTTTGGCCACTTTGCAAACTCCTCAAAGAACAATGTGCTATACTTTGCAAAAACCAGCCTGTCTTGGTCAGAAAGCTTTTCCCTAAACTCCTCAATAGAAGCATAGGGAAACCTCCTAAACTCCTCCAGAAGTTCCATCGCCCTTTTCTTTTCCTTAAGCTGTGCCAACAATTTCTCCGCATTATGAACCCTGAACCCATTGGAAACAAGCCAATTTCTCAACTCCTCAAGGGTCTCTCCCTGAAAGTCCTTGAGGTCCTCCAGCTTGGCGGTCTTCACAGAATTAAAGGCTTGGAAAACTTCGTGATAGTATTTCTTGAGGACTTTTGCCTCCTCTGGGCTTTTGGGCAGGCTATCCACACTCTGCACATATGGGTCCTTTGCCCTCTGGAGAAGTTCTTCCAAAATAGCCCTCTCTTTTTCTCTTTCCCTCTTTTCCTTTTCCTGCCTTAGTCTCTCCCAAAGCTTTTGCAAAACCACTTGAGGAACCTTGTAGTTGGGAAACCGTGCCCTTATTTCTGTCTCAAACTCCTCCCGTGTAAGTTCCAAAAGACCTTCATCCAACTCCACATCTTCCGCATTCAAAACTGGCATGCTTTCCACACACTCCCTGATTTTCTCCTCTTCCAAAGATGCGAACTTGCTAAAGTGTTTGAGGATAAAGTTTGACACTATGGAGTATTCCTCTCCAAACCTGCCCTTTGTTCTTTTCTCGTGTAGCCTCTCTTTTATTAGCCTGTAGATGGCTTCCTCCGACACCGCCTCGTCGTGAAGACAAAGTTCCTCCACAAGACTTCTAAACTCCTGCCTTGCTTTGTCTATTACAACTACTAAAGCCTTTGCATGTTCATAGAGGTTCTTGATTGCCCTCTCCGACAGAGGAAGCTTTTCCTTTATCAAATACACAAAAAAGTCCTTCTTGCCATGACTTTCCAGCATCGCCTCCTCCACCACCACACCAATCCACTCCCTGAACCTCTTCACATCCTCAGCTTTAAACGCCTTCCCGTATTCTGCCAAAAACTCCTGAACCCGCATGCCTTCTTCTAACTTGCCACTCAAAAGTTCCAAAAACTCCCTGTCCAGCCCGCCCTCCTCCGTGAAGATGGTTTTTAGCGAAAAGTCATCTACTGCTGTAGACGGATTGGTTATTATTTGATAATTATTCTCATTTAGCCAGTAGGAGACTGTTTGTTGTGGAACTCCGAGTATTTCCTCTATTTCATACTGGCTTTTCCCTTGATTGTAGAGTTCTTTTACAAGCTGTTTGAGTTCTTCTTTTTCCTTTTGGAGGGTCTCCTCTAAGATTTTGTAGATATAGGGACGTGAAAACCCTGTTTCCTCCATAATTTCTTTGATGATTTGGCCTCTTTTTCTGTAGAAGTCTTTGCCCAGTTTGTTTTTGATGTTTAGGTAGTGTTTGAGAACGGAGTGTCTTTTTTCTTTGAGGGTAAGCGGTTTTTGTTCAGACCTGTTGAGGCGTAGCTGGACGATGATGATTTTTTCTATAGGGATTTCTTCGTTGACTACGAGGGCTTTGGCGGATGTTCTGCCTGCACTTTTGAGGGCAAAGTAGGTGTGGTGGGTGTCAATAAGGTGTAGTCCCTTTAGTCCTTCCACGTGGGCACAGACGATGAAGGGCTGAAGGGCACCTTCAAGGATATACTCTTTGAGGTTTTCCACCCACTGCGGGTCTACCTTCTCCCTCACATAGAGTTCCTTTGGAAGAGGCCTTACTTCAGCCAGTGAAAGGTCTTTTTCTTGACAGGTAAAACCTAGTTCTGCTAAAATAGTTTTCACCTGTTCCATGGGTTCACCTCCTTTGGTGGTTTCTCCCTTCCCCCTCCTCCCTTTTTAGCCAGTCCGATATAGTCCTTTGTGGGACGCCAAGAAGGCTTGCTATCTCCATCTGAGTTTTGCCTTGACTGGAAAGCTCTGTTGCCTTCCTTTTGAGTTCTTCCTTTTCTTCCTTTAGGTGTTTCCACAGGTATTCATATGCGGTTCCTCTTGCGATGCCTGCCTTTTGGCTTATGGCACGAATGACCTGCACCCTGTTTCTGTAAAAATCCTCCCCGTAAAAGTTCTTAAACGCAAAGTAGTAAAACTCCGCAAGGGCTTTCTTTCTTCTTCTAAAGAGTTTTTCCCGCAAGTAAAAAAGTTCTTTGGTGTCCCAAACTCCCTTGAAAAACAAAGCCTTTACCTTCTTCACTCCACGTTCAAGCAGGACCTTCCACAAGCTTTCGTGGAATACCACAAAGTCTCCCTCAGGAGTAGTAGCACAAACCAAAGGGTGCAGTTCTGGGAGTTTTTCAAAAACAGGCACAAGGTCGTAGTCCCCAAAGAAGGGCTTTAAAGACACCACCTCCACCTCTTTTTCTTCAAAGCCTTGACTTTTGTCTATCAACGCATTATGATTAAGAACCAGACTGACCCTTCCCATCTTTCCACCTCCCACCCAACCCTGCTGAGGGGGATCCCACCCCTCCCTCAGCCTGCTCATCAATCACCCTCGCCAGTTCCCTCAACTTCCTCCTTCTCTCCTTCAAATACTCCAAATACTCTTCATAAAGGGCTGGCAACTCAGAATAACCCAAATACTCCGCAATTTTTTGCACCAAAGGACGAGAGATGTTCCTCCCATGAAGAACAAAAAGTAAATAGGTGGGATTTACCCCTATCTCCATAGCAAGCCTGCTAAAACTAAGCCCCCTTTCTTTACACCTCTCCCTCACTAACTCCTTTATAAACCCCTGATGCATTTTCATAGGTATTATTATACCTTATTGTCCGTGTCTTGTCCTACAATTTGCAATGTAGGGTAAGACAAATGGATGGTCATTGACTTTTAGCAAAATTTGCTATAATTTAACCTCATGCAGAGGAGTGTGCCGATTTTTGTGGAGGTGGAGAGTTTGCCCAGAAGCGGAGTGTTTAAGAAGCTTTTGAGGGAGGCATTAAGCGGTGGTTTGAAGCCTCTTAGTATTAAGGAGATGAGGGAACTGCGGAAAAAGTATAGAGGACGCAAAAGGGTGTATTTGAGTGAGAGGGACAAAGATTTAGAGGAGTTTTTTGTAAGAACTCCTCTTTCCATGCGGTATGCGGTGTATTTGTATGTGAACAACAAGCTGGCGGAGAGTGGGAAATGAAGAGGTTTGCGGTTTATGTGCACTTGTTTCCACCTTTTGACAGTTTGTATAGAAAACACTTTATTGCCAATGGGTTGATCGCAGAATGCCTGCGGGAAATAAAAGAAAGCGGTGAAACCATAAAACCCATTTCAAGGAAGGATTTTGAAAAACTCAAACAAAGCCTCGGAGGGGGACAAATAGCCCGTATCCTACTCCCACCCGACCTGCAACGGTGGTATATAAACATCCCAGAAACCTTCAAAAAAGCCCTCTGGCTAAAACTCCACCACAAACTCAAAGACAAACTCCAAACCTTCTGCCAGCAAACCAGAACTTGACAAATAGCAAAATTTGTTGTAAATTTCCCTGTAGAGGAGGTGGAAGATGGCGAAGTATTTAGGTTCTGTGGTGTTTGAGAGGGCAGATGTTCATATTTTCTCCCGTAAAGGGAGGGTAGTTTTAAATGTAGTCTGGGATTATGCAGATGCGGATTTTTGCCCTTACACTGGACATGAGACCAATCTAACGCTGTTTGTGGACGGGCTGGAGGGTCTGTCTGCAAAGCTTAAGGAGTTAGAGGGAGATTACGGGCAAGTCCGCTATGGCTATGCGGAGAGACCAATTATCCTTCCCTATCTCAAGGAACTAACCGCTGAGATAATAACCTGAGGAGGTGGTGCTATGGAGAAGCTTCTCAGAGAAATCAAGAAGATAATCAAGGAAAACAGGTCCCACCTGGAGGGCCTGCCTGCCAAAGATAGAACTGCGTGGGTGATGCTTTGCGTTGCCAACAACCCTGTTTTTAGGGAAAGCGTTCCAAAGAGTGAGGAGTTCCTAACGGAAAAGGATGCCACCTTGGGCTACATCTACACTGTAAGCGGTTTGATAAAGAGGCTTTTGGAGGAGGAAGGGCTATGAACTTTTCTGAGAAGGAACTCAAAGGGCTGGAAAAGAAGGCAAAGGGTGTGAAGTTTAGGTGTTTGAGGTTCTGCGGGATAGAATGCTGCACTATGCTGAATGTGGTTGTTTCTCCTTTCTCTTCCATTAGATTTATCGCAGGGTATTTTAGGGCTTTGCAAATATTGGAAAAGGTGTCGGTTTTTGGAGTGGAACCTGTGCTTGGGCAAAATAGCCTCCTTCCGCTGCTGTGGAAGAAGGAATGTTTCCCTTGCATCTTCATGGTGGTAGACGGACAGCCCAAGTGCAGAATCTGGGAAGACGCCCCCATTTCATGCATTACCTACCCCGCAGGGCTTTACATGAAGTCAAAGGATAAAATCAAAGTGGTGTTAAGCCCAGATATCCGCTGCCCTGAAGATGCCTTTCTGGAGGGAGAACCTCTGGAGAACGTAGCCAAAAAGGCAAAAGAAAAATTCCAAAAACAAGCAGAATTCACAGAACTGTATCTGGAAAGGATAACTCCCATACTACCTGAATATCTGGAAAAACACAGAAAAACGGTAAAACAAATGGCCGCAGAGAAAAACAAACAGGTGGAAGAAGAGGAAATCCCCCATATCCTCCAAAAAGCAGTAGCACTGGAACTTCTGGCTATAGCACTCAACCTCCACGCAGACGGAAACCTAACCCCCAAAAACCTCGTGTCCGAATACGAAAAACACATCAACAAAGGACTGAAAGACAGGTAGCATAACCTAAATGTCTTGTCCTACATTCAGCCTTGTAGGGTAAGACACTTCTTCCTTCTTTTTTTTTGCTAAAATAACTCTATGGCCGAAAGCTGGCTCACACCTTCCGATATTGTGGAAAAGCTTTCAAGTCATGTAAGTTCAGGCTTTCTTCTTCCTATCAAGGTCAGAGGAACCGTTATTCTTGACCGGCAGAGAGGGTATTACAGGCTTTCTGATGGTAAGGCGGGGATTACCTTAAACATTCCGCCCTCTGTGGATTTGCCCATAGGTGCGGAGGTGGAAATTGACGGAGTGCTAAGTGCAAACTCCTTTGTGAAGGAAGATGTTGCCCTGGTCTATCCTGCCATTAACGTGAATTCATTCAGGGTTCTTGAGGAGGATAAAGAGAGGGAGTTTCAAAGAAGGGCCGCTGAGTTGGAAAGCCTCTTGAGAGGAAGAAACCACTTTGGGTTTTGGGAAACCTTCACAAGACTTTTGGGAGAAAATGAAAGGCTAAGAATAGGGCTTATTCACGGAAACTCCGCCCAAGTTTGGCAGGACTTCATCAGCGGTTTTAGAGGTGCTGCGGGAAGGTATGCAGACAGAGTTGAGTTTGTGAGGTTTGAAAGTTCTTTGTCCGATGGAGAACTGACAAAAACTATAGAGGAGGTAGCAAAGTCTGGAGTGCACGCAGTGTTTTTGCTAAGAGGCGGAGGTCCTCAGGAAGAACTGGCACGCATTGGTGGGTTTGAAAGTCTCCTGGCGGCAGTTCGCTTGAACATCCCCTTTTATACCGCTATAGGGCATTCTTTTGATAGGATGGTGTCGTTGATGGAGAAGGTGGCAGACGGGCATTTCCCCACTCCTTCCATAGCAGGACAAGAACTGGGAAAGCTTGTTCATCTGTTTTCTGAACTTGAAAACTTAAAGCAAGAACTCAGAACCAGACCAGTTCAAATACAAACCTCCAAACCATCCCTTGCATGGTGGCTTGCCCTTTTTGTCGCTGCAGGCATTATCCTTCTTCTCATCCTCTGGAGGATTGGAAAATGAAGAAAAACCCAAGAGAGGATTTGGAGTATGTAAAGAAAGAACGGTTTAGACTAAAGCTGGAAGACCTGTGCTACGCATGGGCTATTTTGGAGGAGGAGGAGAAAGGAAACTTGGGAGAACTGGTGTATCCCAACAAGGTAGGGAAAGTATCCAGAGAGGAAAGATACATCGCCTTATACACAAGATGGCTAATAGGACACCTTCTTTCAGGCATCGTGCCCCCCCAAAGATACAGATACTACACCGCCCTCATCCTGGTGAGAAACCTAAAACTCCTCTCCTGTAAAAAACTCTTCTTAATTCTGGACAGGAATGATACCCGCTTCGCAAAAGCAAGAGCCCATAAAATAGTAGAAACCGCCTCAAAAATCCTAAACAAAAACCTCCTCAAACAAATAGAAACGGAAGTCCTAAAACTTGCAGACCAAGTCATCAAAGAAAAAGAAAGCGAAAAGTAGGCAAACTCATTCAGCTTTAGCACTGGCTTCAGGATTTTTGCTTGCAGGACACCAGAGTTCAACTAAGTGCCCAACAAAATACCTCTCCTCCATTACCAACATGCGGTATAAAGCATTTTCACATACGGAATACCGCATACTGCATACTGCATGCCTCCCCCTCTCCCACATCTTTCCCTTTTCCACAATCATAAAAAATGTGTGGGAAATAGTTATCCCCCTTCATACTTTCTGTGTGCCAACCGTTTTCCCACACACCGCTTACTGTTTTTCTACATATTACATACGGTCTTCCCACATACCGCATACCGCATTACGCCTCTAATCCACTACACACTCTATACCACATCCCACTTTTTACCATCTTTTACATACCGCATACTGCATGCTGTGTTATAATATGTCGCATGGAGAAAAAAGGTAAAATTACAGTCTATTTACCGCAGAAGTTATACATTGAGATTTACGAAAGGCATTTGGAGCATCACTTTTCCCATTTGGTTTCTTTGCTGGTGGAGGAGTTTCTAAAAGCGACCGACGTGCGGATATCTTGGGCGGAGATGCCGAGTAAGGCCGAGCAGCGGGAGTATTTAGAGAGGAAGCTAAGAGAGTTCCTTTCTCGGAGTGGGCTATACGCACAGGGATCTCCCAAGCCTCCCGTGCAGGAAAGAAGGGAAACCTCCTACGTGCAGGAACCTCCAAGCCCACCTATGCGGGAAACTCCCAAAGAGACCTATACCACTCTAAATCCTCAACCCGTCAAGGAAGAGAAAACGCCCTCTATAAGAGAGGATTTAGAGTTAGACGAGGAAGTTTTGAGGAGAATTGAAAGCTTTTGGTAAAATCTTTCTATGCTTTTGTGGAAGTATAGACAGCTGATAGAACCGCCAGATCTTAAGCCCTTTGTGGGCTATGTCTTAAAGGTTAGAGGCCCTATTGTTTCCTCCAACTCTGCGGTGCAGGAGTATGCGGAGAGGTTTCACAAAGCTTTCCAGGGCTTTCCCATTAATCTTCCCATACGGCTAATTTTCCTTTCAAGGGAGGACGAAAGGCTCTTTGATATGAAGGCTAAGAACTTTTTGATGGACAGGCAAATGCGGTTTTCGAACGAGAGGATATCTTCAAGGAAAGTTTCCTTTTACTTTGTGGTGGAAGGAAGTGTAGAGAACACGAAGCTGGTTATGGATGCGTTGAGTTCTGCGGGAGTGGAGGTGGAGGTTTCTCGGAACGCCCTTATGGAGGATTTAGCCTACTTTTTTGGAGGGAACCCTCAGGACCCATTTAACTATGCCATTGAGGAGAGGGATTACGGTGTTAAAGTAGGAGACAACTTTGCCCTGGTTTATTCCATGACGAAGGTTCCCTCAAGGGTGTGGCCCTTCCAGCTTTACAGCCTTCTTTCTCTGGGCAGGGATTTTATCTGTGTGGTAGGCTTTAAGAAGATGTCTCCCGAGGCTGCCCAGATGGAGTTTGGCAAAAGGCTAAAGCTTTTTGAGTATCAAGCCAAAGAGGGAGGAGACATAGCAAGGGGAGAGGTGGTTATGGAACTTTTGGAACAGGTAAAGGACATAAACCTTGGAAGAGAACTGGTGGTAGCCTTTTCCAGCTTTTTGGCAGTCTTTGGAGAGGAAAAGGAACTTCTAAAGGAGAAGAAAAAGATTGAGTTTGCTGTGCGACAGTACGAACTTCCCTATGAGTGCGAGAACACCACGCACATAGAACACTTTTCCATGCTGTTTAAGTATAATGAGAAAGAACTTAGGTCTTTAGGGCTTGTGAGGTTTATGCCCCAGTCAAGGTTTTATTTGATGTGCATGCCAAGAGGCTATCCACGGGGCAAGCAAGAGGGGGTGATATTCTACAACGAGATAGGGGAACCCTTCCTTTTGGATATTAGAGTCCCTCCTCCCAACGGGCTTGTGGTAGGGCAGATGGGTTCAGGAAAAAGCGTATTTTTGCAGTATTTTGCTACTTTTCAGGATTATGTGGTGTTTGTGGAGAAAATTCAGGAGGGAGAAGGTTCATACACGGTTTTCACCAAGATGCTTGACGGAGGCTATTACCCTATATCCCTTGACAGGCCTGTGTCTATAAATCCCTTTGGGAACACTATAAAAACGGTGGATGCCATAGGCTTTCTGGAGGATCTGGGTTATAGGTTTGAGGACTTTACCGAAAGCGACCTGACCACCATTGAAAATGTTCTGAATGCACACTATATGGGAAGAAAGGGCAAAATCAAGATAGCGGAGGTTATTGAACTTCTAAAGCAAATTCCAGGCACGGAGTATCTGCAAAGCAAACTGGAGGACTTTGCAGGTCGTGAGTGGGAGATACGCTACGACATAGACAGGGACAAACTTCTCTTTCTCAAGACGATCCTTGCCATGGCGTATAAGCTGGGTAAGGGAGAGGACATGGACCCATCCATTGCGGAGGAGGTGGTGCTTAAAACTTATGAAAGGCTGGCCGATGACGGCGTGATTGTGCCAAGAGAAGTTCTCATGAGTGATTTTTACAAGACCGCCAAGGATTTAGGGTTTGAGGAGTTTGCCCAGAGACTTCGCTCTTACACGATGGAGGGAACATATGGGCACTTCTTTGACAGACCCTCAAGCATAGAGTTTAAGTCCCATGTGTTTTTTGAACTGCGGACTACGGACAGGGAACTTCTGCCGATAGTTTTGCTTTCCATTTTGACTTGGATGGTCAAGTGGTTTTCAAGGCCTGAGATGCAGGACAAGACCAAGGGCATAATCCTTGACGAGGCATGGGTTATCTTGGAAGACCCGTCCCTTATCAAGTTTGTGGAGGAAGCCTTTAGAACCTACAGAAAGAAGGGGATATTCATTATGATAGCTTCGCAGTTTGCAAGTGATGTTAGCGTGGGTGCGGGAGAGATAGTGAAAAAGTCCTGTCCCTATCAGATATTTTTGTATTCTCAGGATGTGGAGGAGGTGGCAAGGCTTTTTGACTTTACCGACGCAGAAAAGGAACTTTACAAACAGGTCAGGCCTCCCAGAGACTACAACTACAAATACTCCCTCTTCTACATGAGAACCCCCTATCAAACCAAAGGAGGAAGAGAACAAGGGCTTTTCTTCCTTATCCCCTCAAGGGAGTTCTACTGGACCGCCACCACCCATCCACAGGACAGGGTCAAAAGAGAACAATACAAGAACTTCTACAAAAGCCTTGCCAAAGCCATTGAAGTCCTCGCCCAAGAGGACATGGCTAAAAACACCTAACAGCAGCACTTCTCCTCTTTCTTCCACACTATCACCATCATCTTCCTCTCCCCCTCCCTCACTCCCCTCATCATCACCGACTTTATCGTGTCCCACCCAATGGATTTGAACTTCTCAATAAGCTTGTCCGTGTCCGTAAGGTCTTTAATATCGTCAAGGGTGGGCACTCCCCACCTACCTATCCCAAAACAGCCACTTTCAAAGGGAGACCATATCTGATACTTCATCTCATCAGGGTTCATGCTAATCGGCACAGGAATTATAGGGAAAGTCTTGGAAAATAGATGATGAAAACGTGCCAAAGCCAAAAGCCTCGCAATATACGGGTCATCGTGCCTTACCACTCCAATCCTCGGATAGCCATGCCCCCAATAGCCCACACAGATAAACTCCGTGTCAAGCACGCTAACTCCTTTTATAACAAGTTCCCTTGGAAGCAAATTCCTCTTTATAAGCTCCTGCGTCAAAAACGGACAAACAAGAGCACCCAAAATCGGAGAAAAAGAAGATATCAGCGTATGAATAGCATTAGCTATAGCTGGTGCGGCAATGTTGTCCACGCTTAGCAGGTCCACAAGCCACAAAGGAGAAAAGGGCTCCGTTATCACCAGCGGTATCCACTGTCTAAACTCATTTATCTTGCTAAGCACATTCTGTGCCTTTGAAAAGTCCAGCCCACCTCCAGACCCAGACCCGGGAATAAAACTTTTAACCTTCTCAATAACAGGCCCCACCACCTTCCTCACACTCTCTTTCGCAGTTTTTTCCACCTCCGCCACCTTGTTCATAAGGTCCTGATACACCTTAAGCCCTTCAGATATAACAGGGACGTTCAAAAGTTTTTCAAATATCCAGTTAAGCCCTATACAGGGACAAAGCTTTGTGGTAAGTAAAACCTTCTCCACCCAACTATGCAAAGGCTTGGGAAGAGAATACCACCGTGCATGAAACCGCATGTAATCCTGCCCAACTCCACTGGGGCCAGTTTTTACCCCCGAAGTGCCCAAAACTATAGGGATAGTATTACAAAACGTCCGTAGCGGTGTCTCCACCAAAGAACCCACTATAGGAATCATAGAAGTCAAAAACTCACACTCCCTGTTTGCCTCCAAAAAGCCCACAGGAAACCAATAGCTTGCCTTCAGGGCAGGTCTTGGAGGTTTCCCACAAAAGCATATGCCTATAGAACAGGAAAAGCAGCCCATAGGCAAAAGGTTTACATCCGCAAAAACCTCCTCTGGAAGTATTCCAAGCAGTCCCACACTCGCTGCAGCAGTAAAAAGTTCTCTCCTTGTTATCCCGCAACCCATGGCTACCACCACACAACTAAAGCGGTATCCTCAAGAGGAGAAAAGGCCTGATAAGCCCTCTCTTTGTCTGAAAACAGGTCCTTAAAAAGCCACCCATCTATACAGTTATCACAATTCATCAACCTCGGCCGCAAGCTCTCCTGCGTCCAAAAAACCCTCAGCACGCCCAGATTGAAAAGTTTGTAAAGAACCTCCTGCGGAGTTCCTCTTCTTTTGTATGCATACGCAAACTCGCCGTAGTCTCTTATGGGCTTGACCATGAAATAAAAAGGGATGTCGTAGATTAACACCCTAAAGGGACTTCCCTCCCTTACCTCAAGCTTAGCTTTTGCGGATACCTCCAGATAGTCAAAAAGGGCAGAAAGGTTTGTATGCTTATACACGCTTTCTCCTAAAGCTTTTTTTGTTCTACACAAGTAAACATCCATGCTTTAAAATTATAACCTGATGGCGGACTTTATCAGCCTTCATAAAGAAGAGTGGGTTGCTTTAATAAGCGGGCTTGAGTTCTCCGCTATGGTATCCCATGCCAAGATTTTGTTTATCCCAGTGGTGATTGCTGTTCTTGGGCTGTCTTTGCTTATCTGGTTATACAGGCTTGAAAGAGAGAGGGAGTGGAATGCCTTCATCCTTTGGCTTATCTTCTCCAGCATCATTCTTATCTCCTCTTTCAAAACCCAGAAGGTGGTGGTGGAGTTAAACCCTGTAGTTCTGAACTCAAACAGCATGCTGTTAAAGCCCAATGTTGATGAAACGAAGCTGGAAGTTGACAAAAACAACCTGATATTCCGCTACAAGGCGGATGCCAGTGGTATATCTGCCCTCCTTGCCATTCCTGATAAGATAGCGGCTTTGATGTTTAACTTTATGGATGCGGGGCTTTTGAAAAAGCTTGCGGGGGTATCCAACACAATGACCCTTGATAATGTGGCCTGCCAGGACCCAAGGTATTTGGCGGGGGTCGCACACACGCTGGTGTTAAGTGAGGTGTTCGGTTTGACGGAAGAAAGTGGACAACCTCCTATTAACTTTGAGAAAAAAGTGAATGCTTTTGAGGAGTGCTACAGGAATAACTTTGAAGGGAATTCTACGATTAAGGGTTCGGGTTTGACTTTTAATTTCAGTGGAGAGAGGCTTTGGAGGGCTATGGTAAGGGGGGCGACGGTTGGTGGGGCTGTGGGGTTTCTGTTTGGTAATGTTTTTGGCAGCGGTGTAGGGGCTGCTGTTGGGAGTGTTGTCGGGATTATTTCGGGACTTACTGCTATGTTTAGTTTCGAGGGCAATATGGATTGTAAGGTTTTTGTTGAAAATGGATATAAGAAGATAGCACTCCAGTTGGCCCAACAATGTGAGAAAATGTTGGGACCTAAGAAATATAACAAAGACCTTATGGTGAAGGCTGTGATTGCTTGCATCACAAGCCCAGAAACTTTACTAAGTGGTGAATTTAGAAGTTCTGCAGGAAATTGTGTCATGTTGAAGCGAAAAACTTTAGATACGATTGAGTATGCGAAACGGGAGATGGACAGGTTGATGAACTTAGGTAGGCAAGGGTGGTGGGGTAATTTCAAAGACGCTTTGGCGAGGGCGGTGTCTGACGCAAAGACTTGGTGGTTTTCTACCACATACATGGATTTTCCTTTGAAGTTTGACCTGCTTGCTAAGGGGCAGGGTATAGTGCTTGGCCTTTTGACCGGGATGTTTCCCTTTGTTGCGGTGCTGTCGGTGATACCTACTGGAAGGAGTTTTATGAATTGGTCTTTGCTTTTGAACTTTATGATTGCGTATTTTATGGTGAAGATGTGGATACCGCTGCTGTTTTTTATCGTGAATTTGGCGGCGCATAAATTGGGGGCGTTTGCGGTAGGAGGTTGAGGATGGGAACCTTTTTCTTGGGAGACAAGCTGTATATTACCTCTTCTGACTATGCGTTGATGGTGGAGTATCTTGAGGGAGGAGTGGAGATTTCTATTAATGGCAATGGGCGGTTTGGGAGCGAGAGGGTATCTGGAAGCGACCTGATAAGGTTTGCGGGTGCGTGTTTTTCTGCTGGGTATGGGATAGATGGGTTTGAGAAGGAGGTTATAGGTGGGCTTTATGTGGAGCATGATAGGATACGGGTGATGGTGCAGGGGTCTATGAACGACAGGGTGTTTGTGAAGGTCAGGCCTGAGCATTTTTTGGAGATAGCCCATATATGCATTGCGAGGTATTATCCTCTCAGTGGGAACCTTGTTGTGGCGGACTATTCACTTACTTACAACCTTAGTCCCTCAGGAGTTCTGCTGCTTATCAGGGGCAAGGAAGGCCAGGGAGAGATATTTGTGGAGAGGGAAAAGGCCAGTCTGCTTGTAGGGCTTATAGAGGCAAGCTTTATTGGAAGGTCTTTGGGTGGTGCGAGGCTTATATCGGAAAAAGAGGAAAAAAGCCTTTATGTGGAGGAAATAGTGGAGGCAAAGGAAACTCCTGAGAGGCTGATTGTAGATTATGTGGTTTATGGCAATGAAAAGAGGCCTGTGGAAAAGCCTTTGCATGAGTGGATGGTGAGTTTGAAGGAGTTTGCCAAGGACAATGGGAAAAGCCCTTCTGGAGTTTTGCGGGCCTTTTTGAGAAAGCATGGAATAAGCTACGACAGGAAGATCCTGCTTATTTTGAGGGAGAAGAAGAAGGAGGTCCGCCTTAGGCTTCCTGTTCATTTTGCAAAGGGACTTGCTTTGGTGTTGGAGAGGTGGATTTATGCTGGCTGTTAAGCTGATTTTGGGCACGCTTGTATTTTGGGCTGGGCTTTTTCTTCTTCTGAGGGACACATACAAAAAGAACCTTGAGAAAGCCAGACAGGACCCCCATCCCAAATACGGCGTAAGACTTTTTTACTTTGTGTATTTTGTTGGTTTATTTTTAGGCTTTCTGTTTTTTCTAACAAGTTTTTTGATTTCGCCCTACCTTGGGCTGTTGGTTTTTGGGCTTTTAGCGGCTTTTAGCGGTTTTTACTTTCTCTATCGCTTTAGTCTGTGGGCATACAGAAAAGTGCCCGCTTGGAGGTCTCCCTATCGTGTGGAGCCCATTGAACCATCGGTGAAGCTTTTTTATGACCCGCCCATTGAGATATCCTTTGGAGAACTTAACAAGCATGTGCATGTTTTAGCACCTTCAGGCTCGGGAAAAACCAAGTCTGTGCTTGCACCTCTTGTGGCACAGCTGCTTGAGAAAGGCATAGGAGTTCTCTGTATAGACCCAAAGGGGGACAATGAGGTAATCTCCGCCTTTTTAAAAATAATGCAGAAGGAAGGGAGGCTTTCGGATTTTCAGTATTTTGACCCAGTAAAGCCTTTGATTTCTTCTTCTTACAACCCGTTTTATTATGCGATAAAGCACGGCAAGTATCACGATATAGCGGTAAAAATCATTGCTACTTTGCCCAAGTCTGGCGGGTCTGCTACTTTTTATGAAAAGATACAATCTGAATTTACACGGGCACTAACATCCCTTCTTTCAATACTCCCTCAGACTGGGAAGATGGTCAATTTTATTGACCTTTATGCGGTGGTGGCGTATTTGCCCAGATCCATAGAGTATCTTTTGGATACCTACAACATTGCGGGAAAGGCAAAGAATGAACTATATGAACTTTGGATAAAGACCATAGCAGACGAGGCGAGGCACAACAAGGAATACAAAAATTATCTTCGGAACCTTGAACAGCACTTAGCCCTTTATGCCTTTACGTTCCATCCAAAGCTACTCAACGCTTACGACCCAGAAATTCGCATAAGTGAGGGATTTAGGAAAGGAAAGCTTATGTATTTTGCTTTGAGGGCACTGGATTTTCCTTCTGGAGAGACGCTGGATATAGGGAAGATGGTGTTTTTGGACCTTATGGGGCATGCGGCGTGGAAGTATAACAGCGGGGTGAAGTTCAACGTACCCGACATGGTGTTTGTGGATGAGGCACCGCAGGTGTTTGTGCCCGAGGCAGAAAAACTCTTTGACATGGCACGGGGTGCGGGCATAGGTGTGGTTCTTATCCATCAGTCTATTTTCCAGTTTGAGAAAATCCAAAAGGGTCTATTTCAGAATATCTTCAGCAACTGCAACGTCAAGCTAATTCTTGGTGCGGGAGACGATGAGACCGCCAAGTTCTACGCAAACTATCTTGGAGAAGTGAAGACTTACGGCAGAAGCAGGTCTATAGGTGGGCAAAACCCTATTCTTTCTCCCACCTCTGTGCTTTTCCCTCACTGGGGCGAGGTGGTTCAAGAAAAGTATGACTACAGAGTTCGCCCTGAAGAACTCAAGACCATGAAGCCAGGGACCGCTTATCTGATTACTCCCAAATACTTTGGCATAAAAGGAAAGCTATACTACTTTGCAGACGACAATCCTATAAAGCCTGAATACCTTCTCCCAAAGAAGGCATACGCGGACTACAGCGACGAAGAAAAGGGCTTGGTTTTACTTTCAAAGTTCAGAAAAGAGTTTGGTATGGAACCCAACGCAGAAGAAAACGCCAAAAAAGTGTTGGAAATCAGACAGGCAGTGGCTTTGGATTCCCTTGACGAACAGCCCGCCTTCTTTGACCCAGCCAACGAGTTTGCCGACCTCACAGCCCTTTTTGCACACGACCAGGTCAACCCAGATGTTCTTCCTGCAATAGACTCTGAACAAGGTCAGTAAGCTTCTTCTTAAAGTCCTCCTCTATTTGCCTACTTTCCCTCTCATACTCCATCACCAACTCCACAACCTTCGCCACAACCTCCTCTTTCTTTGCCAAAAGTCTCGCATCCGCCTTCCCAAGATACACACTCTTTACCTTCCTTCCCTCCCGCCTGCTAACATACAAATACGGCCCATGAGGACAACTCCTACACCTTTCTTTGCCACAATAGACTTTCTTGACATAAAAATCAAGCCCATACTCCCTTAGGATCTCCCTTACCAACTTCATACTATCCATTTTAACCAACCTATTCACTTGGTTGAACATGTTATAATAAGAGGTATGAGGGTGATAGGTATTGATATAGGGTTTGGGCAGGTGAAGGTAGTGTTGGATGATTTAGCTTTGAAGTTTCCAAGCCAGATTGCCCAGTTTTTGGAGGGCGAACTTTCAGATGTGCCTGTGGTGGAACATGGTGGGCTGCAGTATGTGGTGGGGGAAGAGGCTACAGCGTTTCGGCACAAGCTGAGCCTTAGCACAGTGGAGTTGCTTATCAGGTATAGCCCAGTTCTTCTCAAGAGGGCGCTGCTGGAGGTAGGAGAGGGTGGAGAGTATTTTGTGGTATCTGGGCTTCCTCCGAGGTTTAGGCACATGGGAGAGGAGTTTAGCAGGGCTTTGCAGACTGTGGAAGGCGTGGTGAGGGTGTTGATAGTTCCTCAGGGTGCTGGGATTTTGGAGGATGTGAAGGACTATGTGCGGACGTATGGTGGTGCTTTAATTTTGGACATAGGCTTCAACACGGTGGATTTTCTGTCGGTGCGGGTGAAGGGCAATGATTTGGTGAAGGAGAGAGGAGGGACTATAGAGGGGCTTGGAGTGAAGAGTGCGGTGGAGATATTCAGGAGTTTGCTTCCTGCGGAGGCGGGCTTTCTCAGGAATGAACCCTATGTGTTTTTGGTTCCTTACTTTGCAAAAGGAAGGCTGACGCTGGCGGGGAAGGAGTTTTTCTTGCAGGAAGAAAAAGCAAAGGCCAGCAAGCTGTGGACAGAACAGATATACCTGCGGCTTCAAGAGGAAATCGGCGAACTTATCAAAAGCAAGCCTGTTTTTGTAGTAGCGGGAGGCGGTGCATACTTTTTAGACAGGTCTCTCTTTGAAAGGGAGGTGTATATTCCAGTCCAGCCAGACTTTTCCAACGCAAGGGGCTACTACAAACTGGGGGTGGAGGCACTCAGAAAGAGGTTTTAGTCGTGCGTGTGATTGAGGTATTGGAGAGAAGTTCGTTTAGTATAAACCCGTTGGGTGGTAAGCTGGTGTATGTGGAGGGAGGGATATTTCCTCAGAAGAGGGAACTTCTTAGGAGGGAGGAGGTGGATCCTAAAATTCCGTATCCTCTTTTGAACCCGCTTCAGACGGCGTTTGAGATGTTTTATGAAGGTGGGAATGCAGTGGTTTCGGCACCTACCTCTGCAGGCAAGAGTTTGCTTGCGTATTTGTTTATGAGGCGTCATGAGGGTAGGGCGGTGTATTGTGCACCTACGAAAGCTTTAGTGGGAGAGAAGAAGATAGAACTTGGGAACTACTACAAAAGCGTGGGAATGCGGACGGGAGACAACATCCTTGAGAACTTAAAGGAGACAAGGCATGATGTGGTGGTGGCGGTGTATGAAAGCTTGGCACAGGGGCTTAGGAATAGGGCAGACTGGGTTTCTGATATATCCTGTGTGGTTTTGGATGAGGTGCACCATATCCGTTCCAAGTGGGTTATAGAGGAAATCATTGCCTATCTCAAAGCAGAAGGAGTGCCCGTTTTAGCCCTGTCTGCCACCCTGCCTGAGGAGGAGGAAATTGCCCGCTATTTAGATGCCAACCTTCTCATTAAAAGCAGATGGAGACCGGTGCCTTTAGAGAGATATTACTATAGCCTTGCGGGCCTTGTGAGAGGGAAAAACTTTGAGAAGGAAGCGGAGAAGGTCTTCCATGCAATCTATGAACTCTCCTCTCCAGAGGAACAGACTATTATTTTTGTTCCAAACAAGACGCTTGGCTGGGCTTTGCTTGAATATGCCTACAACAACAGGCTTGGCATTCTCAACGAAACTGTGCCCTTTGATATGGAGGAGGATGAGAAAAGACAGCCCGAGATTGCCTTTCACAATGCGGACATCCCAAAAGAGGAAAGGCAAACAATAGAGAAGGCTTTCAGAGAAGGGAGGATAAATAAGCTTATAGCCACGCAGACCCTTGCTTACGGTGTTAATCTTCCTGCGGACAAGGTGATTGTTTTTGTAAGACCCATAAAGAAGGGAAACAGATGGGAACTCCTTCCCAACGAGTTTGATATTCTTCAGATGGAGGGAAGGGCGGGAAGGCTTGGGATAAAGGAAAAGGGAACTGCCTGCTTTGTGGCTATGGCTGGAAGGGAGGGAATGGTAGAGGACTTGCTAAACAGGGCAAAAAGGGAGAGGTTTAAAACTGCCTTGGAGGAAGAACTGGATCAGGACGCCCTTTCTCTTTTGCTTCTTCTCGGCATCAAAAGGCACAAACTTAATTACGGCAAATTTCTGCAAAATCTTTATTCTTACAAGCACATAAAGAAGGAAGTTGTCCAAAAGGTATTGCATTTTCTGGAGGCAAAGGGCTATATTGTTCTTGGCAATGTTTTGCAGAAAGGAGATTTCTGTATTCGTTCTGGCATCCCACCCACACGCTTTGAGGACTTTCTTGAAAGGCTTTCCACCAACATGGACAAGATCGCTATTGTTAGACCTCTGATAACAAAAAAGCTTGACAGCTATAAAGCTTTTGTGAAGAGGGTAGAACCAGAACACAGGTCTTACGTTCTCTCAAGGATAGCTGGGAGGCAGTTTGATGATAACACTTTTTGGCTTGTTTTCTACACTCAAGGACTAACCATACATTACCCACACATAGCAAGACCGCCCGGAGAGTTTTCAACTTTACGAACGGATGCTTTACATCTTTTCAGAACGCTTTATGAACTGAGAAGATTGGGCTATATTGATTGGGATTTTATGGAACTTTTGCAAATTGCACACTCTATAGCCTACGGAGTTCCCATGGAATACTCCTCCCTTGCAGGCATCAAAGGAATAGGGCACATATATGCCAACTACCTCTGGAGGGCGTTTCACGAGGAAGAACTCACCCACGAAATCCCTCCACTCCTTTCTTCCACCAAAAAACTCATAGATATCCTCTCCAAACACCAGGAAGACATAAAAAATGCACTGAGGAAAGTGTTGGCGGAGCGGTATGCAAAGAAAGACAAGAAACCTCACTCTATTAAAGCGGAGGTAGAAAAGAGGGTTAATCATATCTTCAAACTGATTGGAAGGCAGGAGAACGGCTGGCTAATTGACGACCATATCCTCACCATAGCAAGCTTTTGCCTCTCCCAAAAACTCCTTCCTAAAAAGAAAGCTATTGAACTCCTTAAGTCTAAACTGGAAGAGGAAGAATTTGATTTTGATTTCTAAGCCATATTAGAATTAGAAGAATGGAAGACAAGGCTGCTATTTTGAGGAAGAGGTTGAAGGAGTTGTTTTCTCGTTTTATGGGTCAGCCTGTGGTTGTGGCTTATTCTGGTGGCAAAGACAGCACCTTTTTGCTTCATCATGTGCTTGTGCTTTTGGAAAAGATGCGTTCAAATCCACTGGTGGTTGTGTATGCGGACACCATTGTGGAGAATCCTCTCATTCATCAGCATGCAAGGGAGTTTTTAGGGAAAGTCAAAGATTACTGTGAAGCGGTAGGAATAGACGCAAGCATTTTGATAACCCAGCCTGAGGTAAAGAACACCTTTTGGGTGAGTGTGATAGGCAAGGGTTATCCTTTGCCGAATCATATATTTCGTTGGTGTCAGGACAAACTTAAAATTAAACCTGTTAAGAAAGTTCTTGCGAGCTTTCAAGAGGGAATTATGCTTGTAGCAGTGAGAAGTCAGGAGAGTTTGGCAAGGAAAAGGTCTCTTAACCGTCGCTTGGATGGTATGGAACTTGAAAAGAACAGCTTGCGTGTTTTTGCACCTATTTTTGATTTTACTGAGGAAGATATATGGGAGTTCCTCACGCAAAGCCCTACTCCGTGGGGAGAGGATTACAGCAGAGTTATTAGCTTATACAAAACTGCAAGAGGAGAATGCCCACTTATACCTGAGAAAAATAAATTCCATAATGGATGCGGTATGAGGTTTGGGTGTTGGGTATGCACTGTCGTCAAAGAAGACAAAACGCTTAAAAACCAAGCCCAGGAAAGCGAAGTTTTAAAAAAGCTTTATGAGTTCCGACAATGGCTTTTGGAGTTCAGCTTTGACTCACAAAATCGGCTTTCCTTCCGCCGCAACGGAAAGCCTGCAAAGAACAGTAAGGGCATGCTTTCCTTTCAGGCACGAGAAGAAATTTTGAAAAGACTTCAGGAACTGGAAAAGCAAACAAAGATGCAAATCCTAAGGCCAGAGGAGATAAAAGAAATTAAAAGGATATGGGAAGAAGACAAAAAAGCGGTTTTCCAATCTTTTACCGCCTTCTTAGAACCACCAAATATTCCCTTTCCATCCTCTCCTCCTCCAGTCCTGTGGCAGGATTTTTCTTCGCACGGAACATAACCCTTGAGACTATTCTGTCTATGTAGGTTTTCTCATGCAACCACTCTCCTTTAGCGGTAAGGTGCTGGCAGATAATTTCATGTATTGGGATTTTTTGCCCTCGTATTTTAGCAGGCCCTACAAAAACAAACATGTAGTCTGAGACCTTCTGAGACAGTCTCTCAAGGGCGGAAAGAACCGCAAAAAAGTAGCTATCATACAGCCCAAGCAAGTGCTTTTCTTCAATGGACTTTCTGTAGAAGCGATAAGTTTCAGAGAGGACTTCTATAGCAGGAACTTTCCTGTAGGGAATTTCTTTCTTTGAGAGACTTTGGATGTAGTTTTCTGTGTAGCCAAGCCAAAAAAGTTCCAGCTTTGTGCTTCTGATATACTCTTGGGCTTGAAGGTATGGTGGAGAAGTGATAAGGATATTCACAGGTTCCTTTAGGTCTTCTTCCAGCACATCCACGCCCGCCTTTACCGTGCTTTTTACCTTTTGAGGTCCAAGAGTTTGATACTCTGAAAGCTTTTGAAGAGTTTTTTGAATCTCCCTCTCAAGCATACCAAAAAACAGTCCTTGATAGTCCTCCTTCAAAAGCCTTTCTACCTTTTCTTTAGCGTGCTTTGACCTGTATAGCTTGTGAAGTTTCTCGTCCGCATATGAGAAATATTTTGTAAGCTTTAATAGCGGCACAAGCAAAAGCCCTTTAGTGTGTTCGTCCGCAGTCTGGTGGTAAAAAGTCCAAGCTTTGGAAAGCATGGGCAGGAACGCCTCTGGATGCCAGTAGTAGAGGTTTCTCCAGTTTGGCAAAAACTCCTGAGGGTGGGCTTTGATTTTATCAATTAGCTGGTCTAAAGGCTTGGGCTGGGTTTCACAAAGGGAGTGAAAGTATTCAAGCAGTGGGTTTAAGTCCCAGAGTTCGTAGTCAAGGCCGTAAAGCGGTGCAGTATAGCCCACCGTTCCAAAGCCCGCAAAAGGGTCAAAAACACGCATGCCCTTTTTAGCATAATTTTCCATCACAAAAGCGGGCACCTGTGGGATAAACTTGGCAGGGTATTTGTAAAGTGAAAACAGTCCAAAGCTTGGGCTTGGAATGGCGGAGGTTTTCCTAAAGAGGATTTCTTGGGCGAACATAAAATTATTGTATGCACACATTGAGGGATGAATCCCTTGACTTTAAAGGCATTCCAGCAAGTCAAGGGCTTCACAGCATTCATCCATATCCCGCAATGTTTCACTTTTTGCTGGTAAGGAGGTTTATTAGGGAACTGTCCAGGGAGGGAGAGTTAGTGCTTGACCCCTTTTGCGGTTCAGGAGTTTCGGCGGTTGAGGCGTTGATAAACAACAGAAACTATGTGGGCTATGACATAAACCCATTGGCGGTTTTGATTGCAAAAGTTAGAACCACTCCTATATCTACGGAGAGGGCGTTTAAGATGTTGGGCTTGATATTGAAGGGAGAGGTAAAAGACTACGAAATCCCAAAATTTCCCAATATTGAATATTGGTTTGACGAGGATGTTATAGAGGAATTAGCAAAACTCAGGGATGCTATTTTTAGCATTGAGGACCTTAGCCTTCAAAACCTGTTCAAAGTGGCTTTTTCTGAGACAGTAAGGCTGGTATCAAGGGTAGATCGGGGCGAGTTTAAACTGGTCAGGGCTAAAAAGAGTGAGAAAAAGGATGTTAAGCTGGTTTTTGAGGCTATTGCCAGAAGAAACATTGCAAGGCTGTCTAGTCTTTCCAAACTACCGCTTAAAGCGTGCGTTGATATTCAGCAGTTCAATGTGCTGGAGGGATTGCCGATAGCAGACGAAAGCGTAGATCTGGTAATAACTTCTCCACCATACGGAGATTCAAAAACCACTGTAGCTTATGAACAGTTTTCAAAGCTGTCTGTGAAATGGCTGGGCTTAGACGACAGTTTCAGAAATTACCAGCTGGGTGCCAAAGAAAAAAGCTATAAGCAGTCTCTGCCCTCGGAGGAATTGAGTGAGTGTCTTGAGAAGATAAAAAGGATAGACGAAAAGCGGGCAAGGGAAGTCTACAGTTTTTATGCGGACTTATACAGGGCCTTTGAAAACGTTGCAAAGAAGGTAAAACCAGACAAATATGCGGTTATAGTTGTGGGCAACAGGCGGGTAAGAGGTGTGGAACTGCCCACAGACAGAATATGCGTAAGCTTCTTGAGGCAATTTCGTTTTACCCACATTGCTACCTTAGTCAGGGAAATCTCAAACAAAAGGATGCCCTCTGGACCTATGAAGCAGGAGTATATTGTGATTTTGAGGAAAAGCGGCTATAATAACTAATAACCATCTGGTCCATCCAGCGGACCCTTGGCATGGCCTCTTCCCCGCCCCCGCAAGGGGGCGTAAAACATCCTATAATCAATTACATAGGAGGGGTAAGATGAAGAAAGCTTTAATCTTTAGCTTGTTTGCCAGCTTTGTGCTTGTATCCTGTCAGCAAGGCAAGGCATGTCCTGAGGAAGACAAAGTAAAAGCAAGCATGAAAGAGTTCATCCCTCAGGAGTTTAAGGTAGAAAGCATTCAAGCCCTGAAGGAAATTCCAGGGCTATGTGAGGTGGTTATAAAGGTAGATGTTCAACCTCTTGTTTTCTACACAGACAAAGAAATGAGGTATGTTCTGGCTGGCAATCTCATAAGCCTTGCAGACAAGAAGAACATCACCAGAGAACGGCAGCAGAAGTTTATGAAGGTTAGCCAAGACCTTTTGAAGGAACTTGAGAAGCACAAAGACTTTGCCTTTGGTAAGGTGGGTTCCCAAAAGTATATTTATCTGTTTACTGACCCAGATTGTCCCTTCTGCAAAAGGTCCGAACCCATAGTGGAAAAATGGGCTAACGAAAAGGGAGTGGAGGTTCGTGTAATTCTCTTCCCACTACCTATACATCCGCAGGCTTTTGAAAAATCTGTTGCTTTGGTATGCGACAAAAAGGGATGGGAAGAGTATAAAAGCGGATATAACTCCAACAATCAGTGTGAGGATGGAAGGAAGAAAATTGAAAGCAACCTAAAGCTGGCGGAAAAATATGGCATAAACGGAACACCTACCTTCATAGGTATGAACGGCAAAATCCATGTGGGCGTGCCCACAGAACAGGATTTGGATAAGCTAATTCAATAGCAATATACGATTATGAAAGTAGATTTCATTAACCCAAACATTCTCAGGGAGTTAGCCCAAAGGTTTCCTGAGAGTGCCCAAAGGGCACGCAAAAGGTTTAAAAACTTTGACAAGTGGCTGGCGGGAGAGGCCTTCCCTACCTACAATCAACTTGTTCAGCTTAGCAAAATCTTTGACGTTCCTTTTGGAGATTTCTTTTTGGAAAGGCTTCCCGAGATACAGCTTCCCTTTGAGGGCGGGTCTAAAAACTTTCAGGATGCGGTGAAGCACGCCCAAAGGGTTCAAAACTGGGCAAAGGACATACTCCTTGAGTTTGGGCATGAAAGCCTGCCTTTTGCGGGCAAATACAGAGACGGGTTTGATGAGGAGGTGGTGATGAAGGAACTCAAAAGCTTTTTTGGTGAGGTGGAGAGTTTTGATGAGATGGTGGAAAGGGTGGAGGAGAAGGGAGTTTTTGTTTTGAGAAGTGGGTATATCAAAAATGTTCGCAGGGTTTTAGACCCGCAAGAGTTTAGAGGTTTTGTCCTGTATGACAGCGTGGCACCTGTGGTGTTTATAAACAACAGAGATAGCGTCTGTGGAAAAGCCTTTACCCTTGTTCATGCCATCGTGCATATTCTGATGGGAGAAAGTGTGGTCTTTGATTGGGAAAGCAAAGAAAAGGAGTGTTTTAGAGTTTCCGCCAAGTTCTTAGAAGGGCTTCAACTAAAGATGAAAGAGACCGCCCAGCGAAGTGTTGTTAGCTATTGGAGTAAAAGATTTCTGACCCTTCTGAAAGAAGCAGTAGACAGCGGACTTCTTTTGCATACAGATGCTTTTGATATTACAAAGCTAACATCCTTTCCAGTTCTTTGATATCTGGAGAGAACCTGAATGCATCTTCCAGGGTTATAAGACCACTTCTGTAGAGGCTGGCTAAGGATTGGTTCATAGTTTGCATGCCCGTTTCTGCCTGTCCGCTCTGCATGATGGAGTATATCTGTTGCAACTTGTTTTCCCTTATTAAACTCCTAATGGCGGTGTTGGGAATAAGTAGTTCATACGCCAGAACCCTACCTCCGCCTATTTTGGGTATGAGCCTTTGGGAAATAACTCCTTGCAGAACAAAGGAAAGCTGCACTCTAATTTGCTCCTGTTGGTTTGGAGGGAAGACATCTACTATACGGGTGATGGTTGAAACTGCGGTGTTAGTATGCAAAGTTCCAAAGACCAAGTGTCCCGTCTCCGCTGCCCTGAGGGCTATTTCTATTGTTTCCAAATCCCTCATCTCTCCCACAAGGATTACATCTGGGTCTTCACGAAGTGCAGCCCTTAAGGCATCCGCAAAACTATGGACATCTTCACCTATCTCCCTCTGATTTACTATACTCTTTTTGTGGTGGAACACATACTCTATAGGGTCCTCTATGGTTATTATGTGATAAGGGAAGTTTTCGTTTATGTATTCAATAAGGGCAGCCAGAGAGTTGTGCTCTTACCAGAACCAGTGGGACCAGTAACGAGGATAAGTCCCATACTTCTATGACAAAGTTCCAACACCTTTCTGGGAAGCCCTAACTCCTCAACGGTCATTATTTTGCTGGGAAGCCTCCTAAAAGCCCCAGCGGTAGAACCCCTCTGGAAGAAAACGTTGGCACGGAACCTGCCCACATCCTTCACACCAAAGGAAAAATCCACCTGCCCCTTTTCCTCCAACTGCTTTCTGTGTTTGTCCGATATAACCGAGTAAAGAAGCTTCTGCACCATCTCCGCTGTCAACACAGGATACTCAACCAAAGGCTTTATCTTCCCATCCACCCTCACCACTGGCCTTGACCCAGCAGTTATATGAACATCCGACGCCCCCAAAATAGGCGCCTTATACAGTATCTCCAAAAGACTTAGCCCTTCCATAGGAAAAATTCTACTACACTAAACCCTGTCTTACCCTACATTTCAATTTGTAGGACAAGACTTGACAGATAGTAAAATTTGACGTAAAATATTAGATGAGGAGGTGGTGCTATGAGGGAAGAGTTGAAGGTTGTAGAGCTTGTGAGGAGGCACATAGACCCCAAGGTATTTTGGAGGGGGTTGAGTTTGAAGGAGCAGGAGAGGGTGCTTCAGGGGTTATTTAGGGATATATGCCAGTTGTATGGGGTGAAGGGTGTGGAGTTGGTGGTTGATGTTGACCCTCTCAAGTATAGTTTGACTGGCGGAGGGTGTTATGTTCCTGCCCAGAGGAGGATATATCTATACAAGATTTCTCTCATGACCTTTTTGCATGAGGTAGCCCACATGCTTTTAGGGCCCAGTGAAAGGAAGGCAAGGCTTTGGTCTCACAAGGTCTTTTACCTTGCGTTTCCTAAACTGTATATGAAAAATGTTCAGGAAGGGAAGTTCTTTCACTCCTTACCTATAGAGGAAGTGTTGCAGTTCAGTGAGGGATTGAGGTAGTGTAAGTTATACTAAATGGTAGGAGGTGTGGTCATGAAAAAGTTGGCAGTTTTAGTTTTGGTTTTTACCCTTGCGGGCACTGGCTTTTCCCAGCAAACCCATAAAACTCCAGACCCTGAAGTTATAAATCGTCGTATAGAGTGGTGCGAGAAGATCTGGAAGCATTGTAGGGAGATGAAACTGAGGATGCTTTCTGGAGAAAGGGAGTGCTTGGAAAAAAATCAAAGTGAAGAGGCTTTTAGAGAGTGTATAGTTCAGTTTAGAGAGGAATGGAGGAAAGACCAGCCTTGAAAAACCACCTCTTTGTCTACGGCACCCTCAAAAGAGACGGGTCAAGGCATTGGATTATAGAGGACTTTCCCTTTTTAGGGCGGGCAAAAGCAAAGGGCTTTGCGTTGTATGATTTGGGACCCTATCCTGCCATGGTCCCTGGTGTTGGCGTCGTGTATGGAGAGGTATATGAGGTGTCCGAGGAAGCCCTTCAGGCCCTTGACTGGGTGGAAGGTGTCCCTGTTTTGTATAGGCGGGAACTCATTGAGGTAGTTTTTGAGGATGGGATTTCTTTGAAAGCTTGGGCATACATATATAACGGTGATGTGAAGGGCTATCCTCGTATAGAAAGTGGAGAGTGGAAAGTCAGAGAAAGATAGCCTGAAGGTATGCAAGATACACGCTATCGTTTAGGCTTGCACCTACAATGAGGTTGGCAAAGAAGGACAAAAGCCCTTCCCTTGAGACCTTTACCCTCTCCCACTCCTTGTTTTCCAAGTCAAACAAGAGATGTCCTGGGATTTTCCACGCATCTATGCCCAGCGTTCCCGCATAAAGCTGGTATGTGTATATATGAGGGAACACGGGCAAGTTCAGTTTTGAAAGCTTTTTGAGGACTTCCTTTGCCACTTCTTCCACTTGTCCTTCCAGAGTTCTTTTTAGCCATGAGTGGTATTGAAACACAGCTAATTCATTGAGAGGTAAGTCTTTTCTAAGGATTAGCCAAAATAAGCTTTCTCCGCCGCCGTAGCTTGCGTTCCATACACGGTCGTTTTCCCGAAAGTAGCAATGTCCTATCTCATGAACTACAATGTGTTCTTCTGGGTTTTCTTCCCTGAAGGAGACCACATTTTCCTCTATAAAGGCCACCCCGCCCGTTTTTGATGCGTAGGCGGGGAGTTTGGATACTTCCCTTTCATACTCCTCTTGCGTTATTGCTTTCATATCCAGAAGCCTATTTAAGAAGTCTAAGAAGTCTATAACCTCAGGGTTGAAGTCCGCCACTGCAAACTCTTCCTGCCATGGGATGACCTCAACAGACTTTGAAAACTCTACAAAGTCGGGGAATTTTCTTTGGATGAGGGAAAGGCTTGGACATCTCACAAGATACTCGTAAGCTTTCATTTCTTTTTCTTCCTAAGCACCACCAGTTCCTGTCTTGCTACCACCTTCCAGCATCCGTGAACAGAGGCGGGAAAGCGGGCTACCACCTCCACAGGCTGCCCATACCACTCTGTTATCTCTTCTCCAACTTGCCTTGCACTTAGCCACTCCACAAATTCTCCATCCTCCAGATATATCCATATTGCCCTTCTACTGTTAGTATCCACGACCCGATCAATGGGATATACCTGACCCTCTACTTCTACACCTTCCACTTTGTGAGTAGAATGGTCATCTGCCTCCTGCCCAATAATGCACCCGCACGGATACCAACGGCCTACGGGACCCTTAGAACCAGAAGACCTGCATAGCCTACACTGACAAAGTTCTCCTAACACCTTCATATTCAACCCTCCTTAAGGTTTATTAACCCGCTTTCGCCTGAGAACCTGACGGAAATCTAAGAATCCAGTCTTTTTTTCAGAAGCTTTCCTATAAAGTAGCTGACCCATTCTTCGTTATGAAGTGTTAAGACCTGATTTTCAAAGAGGTTCACAAAACCTACCTCAATAGGGCCAAGAATTCTATCATCCCACTGTTTCACCACTATATAATGCTGCTTATGATTGTTGAAAGGTTCTACCTCGTAAATAATCAGAAAAACTTCATCATCAATCCTGTAAATCCAAGCACGCCGTTTATCTGCGTGTTCCAACAGTGCAACATGTTTAAGTTCTGGAACTTCAACTCTTACCTTATCCTTAATGCTGACTCTATAATGTCTCTCGCTAAAATATGGATATAAAGGCCCTCCTTTTTCAAGGATGTCCCTAAAGCTATGGAATTGAAGACCAAAAATCTTCCTCATATCCCACCTCCCACCTCAGATTTTTCTGTCTCTTCTTCGTTAACTTCCTCCAACTTCACGCTCAACACAGACAACATCTCCTCCATAGTCAGTTCTCCGCTTAGATAGTCAATCACATACCTCTTCCTCTGTGAATTCCTTGCATCCGCCAAATAATACAGCTTTCCCTTATAAACCAAATACCAATACCTATAATCATTCTTCCAAGACGCATCCTCCCTCATCTCTATCACATCCCCATCCTCCGCAGTAAAATGCCCCCATACAGTTATACTCTTCTTCCCATACGCCCTCTTCAGATTGTAAAACTCCCTCTCCAACTTGCCATCCCTCCACACAAGCTTCGCTACATAAGGATAACCCTTCCGAGGGTCAATCGTGGCCTCGTAATAAAACTTATACTCTGCCATGGCACTACCTCCTTCAGGATATTATTTTAGTTAAAATCTCCTGAATTGTCAAGGGGCAAGTTGACTTATATCTGTTCACCTCCTCAATTTCTTACCACCCAAAACTCAACTCAATCTTTCTGGGCTCCACATCCTCGTAGGTCTCTATATGCACCTTCTCTCCCAAAAACTCTTGCAACTTCTTTATCCTTTGCCCGCCTTTTCCAATGATGTGCCCTGCCATCCACTTGGGAACCCTCAAAACAAGCTTTCCGTTTTCCCTCTCCAAGTAGTAGCATCTCTTGAAGTATTTATCCTTTACCACATACGCCTCTCCCTTTAACAGCTTTTCCCTCAGTTCTTGCCTTTCCCTTTCCTTTCTCTCCCTTTCCAGCCTTTCCTCTTCTTCCCTTCTCCTTCTTTCCTCTTCCTCCAGCTTCCTCT
>Ga0079997_113641_pt1 | contig 42405 bp, 46 predicted proteins | sample PerSpoCPS_CMetaG_FD_69200 | JGI IMG/M metagenome (GOLD analysis project Ga0079997, IMG submission 69200) | Archaeal communities from Yellowstone National Park, Wyoming, USA - Perpetual Spouter C (PS_C) MetaG (SPADES assembly) (version 2) | ecosystem: Environmental > Aquatic > Thermal springs >... | reverse complement strand
TCTCAAAGAAGTAGATAGCCTTGCCCTCGCTAATGTGCAGTTGCAACTTGAAAAAGCTTTCAAAAACCACTTGAAAAACCCAAAGCACTTTGGATTGCCTAAGTTCAAAAGAAAAAGGGATAAACAATCTTACACCACAAACAATGTGAACGGTTCCATAGGGGTAGATTTTGAAAAAGGGCTGTTGTATCTACCAAAGATAAAGGACGGGATAAAGATGGAACTGCACAGAACCTTTGAGGGGCAGATAAAATCTGCCACTGTGAGTAAGACAAAAGATGGAAAGTATTATGTTTCCATCTTGGTAGAAACAGAAGAACCAAGAAACAAGGTTATAGAACCCAAAAGCAAAGCTTGTGGAATAGATTTAGGTCTGGAACACTTTGCCACTATTACCAACGATTTTGGAACCTATAAGGTAGAACATCCTAAGCACCTGAGGCGTGCGGAGAAAAGACTAAAGAAAGCTTCAAAAAGATCTATCAAGGAAGAAAAAAGGGTCAAAGAACTACCAAAAGGCAAGAAGACGGCTTGCTAAACTACACGCCTATATATCCAACGCAAGGAAGGACTTTTTGCATAAACTGTCCAAAGCCATCATAGACGAAAACCAAGTCGTGGTGGTGGAGGACATAAACATAGATGCGTTGAAGCAGGAAGCTCCATCTTCTATAAGGTGGGGTAGTTCACTTTACCTGATCCTCATATTCCTTTAGGTAGATTTTCCATCTTGGTGGTGATAAACTGCTGGAACAGCCAAGGGAAGAAGTATCGTATATTTTAAAAACCTTAGGGTTTGACGGCTCATGAACGAACACAAACACCGTGTTATTAGGAATGGATCTCATCTGCAGCTTCCAGTTTTTTATCTGCGAAAGGATGTTTTCCAACCTTTCTTTTACTTCTTTTGCGGACAGTTTTTCTTTTAACTTTGCGTTTGTATCTTCAAAAAACCACTCACCGTCCTTTATGTTTTGGATCACCTCAAGAACTCTCTCTTCAGAAGGTATACCGTAAAACCTCATGACATTAATCCTAACACATATCTTCTTCTAACTTGTTTATTAGGTCAACCCTTCTTTTGTGCCTATCACCACTGAATTCCGAGACAAGCCAAGTAGATACGATAGATATAGCCAGCTCATCACCTAAAACCCTACCGCCTAAGCAAAGTACATTGGCATTGTTGTGTTCCCTGCTTACTTTTGCCATGTACTCATTGGTACAGAGAGCTGCATACACTCCCTTGAACTTATTGGCAGTTATACACATACCTATACCTGTTCCACATATAAGGATCCCTTGCTGTGCTTCACCTCTCTGAATCGCAAGAGCCACTTCGCGGGCAAAAAGGGGATAATCTGTAGATGCTGTGGAGTCGGTGCCAAAGTCTATAACCTGATAGCCCTTTGATAAAAGAAACTCCTTTATTTTTTCTTTGAGGTGATAACCTGCATGGTCTGCACCTATGGCTATCTTCATGACTAAAAGATTATAAGCTTATTCCTTTAACCTTGCAACATTGCTAAGAGCGGATCTCACAGCAGATAGCTAGAACTTTTTTAGCTCTATACGGTACTTCTGTATTCTATAATCAAGCTGTCTAAGTGTGTAGCCTAAAAGCTTGGCAGCCCTTGATTTTACATAACCTGTTTTCTCAAGAGCTTTTATTATCTCTTCCCTTTCGGTAAGCTCTATTATAGAAGGCAGGTGTTTGGGTTCTTCCTTATGGAGTTCAACAAAGAAGTAAGAAGGAAGGTCTTTTTCCCTTATGATACCATCCTTCAGGATGATAAGTCTTTCTATTGTGTTTTCTAACTCTCTTATATTGCCTGGCCAAGGATATTCCATCATTATTTCCAAAGCTTTAGCGTCTATCCTAACATTCTTGTTATAGCGCTGATTGAAAAGGTTCAAAAAGTGGTCTATAAGCACGGGTATATCTTCTTTCCTCTCTCTAAGAGGCGGTATATGTATGGGAACTACGCTAAGGCGGTAGTAAAGGTCTTCTCTGAAATTTCCCTTTTGCACAAGATCCCACAGGTCTTTGTTGGTTGCGGATATGATCCTCACATCTATCTTTATACTCCTTTCACTTCCAAGCTTTTCTATCTCCTTATCCTGAAGGACTCTTAGTATTTTGGGTTGCAAAGAAAGGGGCATATCTCCTATCTCGTCAAGAAAAACCGTGCCACCGTTAGCTATCTCAAACTTACCTTTCTTGGAAGTGTAAGCACCAGTAAAGGCACCTTTTTCATATCCAAAGAGCTCTGCCTCAAGAAGTGTTTCTGGTATGGCGGAGCAGTTTATGGTAATAAAAGGCTTTTCCTTTCTACCACTCAAAAAGTGTATAGCTTTTGCTACAAGACTTTTTCCCGTGCCGCTCTCACCCGTTAAAAGCACCGTTGTATCCGTTTGAGATACCTTTTCTATAAGGTCTATGAGGTTCTTTATAGCTATGCTTCTACCTATGATACCCTCAAGACTGTATTTTTTACCCAATGCCTGTGTAAGGGCTTTCTTTTCCTCTTCCCACTCCTGTCTTTCTAAATTTATCCTTTCTTCAAGTTTATAAAGCATACCTATCATAGTTCCCAGTATAATAAGCAGCTCCACCGCTTTTTCTACGCTATCTTTTTTATCAAAGCTTTTAAAAACCGCAAGGACACCTATGATCTCACCACCAACTCTAACGGGCACCGCTATAAAGGATTCACTCCCCTCCAGTCTGTCTTTTAGGCCTGTTCTGTTTATGTACGCGCTAACACTCAGGTCAGATAGAACTACAGGTACACCGCTTTTATACACCTTCCCTACTATACCCTCACCTCTTTTAAAAAGTCCTCTTTCTATCTCATCCTCTTTTAGTCCAAAGGCTTTGACTATCTTTAAAAGCTTAAGGTCTTTTCTGTAAAGAGCTATATAACTGTACTTTACATTCCAGAAAGAGTAAAGTATTTTAAGAACTTCTCCCACACTGTCCAGAAAGTTCATACCTTTGCTCAGTATTTTTGCTACTTCATTTATTATGGTGATCTCCGGCGTGCTTAAATGTTTTCTTACGCTTTCTTCCATCATGATAAATTAATTATACGCAAGGAGGCAAGACATGGCTGTGGACAAAGAAAAGATGAAGCAAGCAGTGAGACTTTTTCTTGAGGCTATAGGTGAAGACCCAGATAGGGAAGGTCTTAAAGATACACCAGAAAGAGTTGCCCGCATGTGGGAAGAGTTTGACAGGCTAAGAGAGTTTGATTTTAAACTTTTTGAAGAGTTTGGAAATTACAACGAGATGGTTCTTGTTAAGGACATAAATGTTTATAGTGTATGCGAGCATCATCTTCTACCCTTCTTTGGTAAAGCTCACATAGCTTACATACCAAATGGGATAGTCTGTGGTCTTTCCAAACTTGTGAGAACAGTAAGAGCCTTTGCACTTAGGCCACAGCTTCAAGAAAGGTTGACTAACCAAATAGCAGACTTTTTGATGGATAATCTCAAACCCAAAGGTGTTGCGATAGTCTTGGAAATGGAGCACTTGTGTATGTCCATGAGGGGTGTTATGTCCCCAGGACACCTAACTGTTACCTCCGCTCTTCGTGGAGCCTTTCTTAGCGACATAAGGACCAGAGAGGAGTTTTTAAAGCTTATAAGGAAGGAAAGGGAATGAGGGTCTGTCTTATAGCAGGATGGGGGAACCTTCCTGCAGTGTTCCGAACAGAAGCAACAAAAAAGGGTGTGGAGGTTTTTACTGTAGGTGTTAAAGGTATAACTACTATCAGGGCAGACGAATACTTACCCATAGGTAAGGTGGGAAAGCTCATAGATCTTCTTGAAAAGAAGGACATAAAGAATATAGTTATGCTGGGAAAGTTTGAGCAAAAGCTCATGTTTTCTTACCTTTTTACCTTTGACACAGTGGCACTCTCCATACTAAAAAAGGCAAAGGATAGAAAACCCCAAACTATAATTGAAGCATTCATGCAAGAGCTTGAGAAACGCGGGTTTGAGTTTATAGATCCTAAACCTTATCTTGAAACTCTCCTTGCGCCGAAAGGAAGGATAGGTGATGTGGAACCCTCTGTAGATGCTATAGAAGATGCTCTGTGGGGTATGCCTATAGCTAAGCAGATAGCTAACCTTGACATAGGCCAAACTATAGTGGTAAAAGATAAAGCGGTTGTAAGTGTGGAAGCTATGGAAGGTACGCAATTAACTATAGAAAGAGGGGGGAAGCTTGCGGGTAAAAACTGTAGAATAATAAAGGTTGCAAGGACACATCAAGATTTTAGGATAGATGTTCCGGCCATAGGACCCCATACAGTGGAAGCTGTAAAAAAGATAAAAGGTGATGCCATTTTTGTAGAAGCAGGTAAGATATACATAATAGACACGGAAAAAACTGTAAAGCTTGCAAACTCAAACGGTATAGCCCTTTATGGTATGTAAAGATCAGAGTTAAAGTCCAGTCTTCTGTGCAGGGCAAGATAGGGAGGCGTTCTGAAGGGTAGCATCCTTTTTACAAAGTAGTAGCGTGCTATGTGGTAGCTGGTATCAAAGCCGTAAAAGTTAAGCTTCATCTTCTCAAGCTCCTCCTCTCTGTAAGCAGAAAGAGGTTTTCTAATTTCATCTATTACTCTTTCTTCTTTTTTTCTTTTTATAAACGCTTCGTAATCACCAGAGGACAAAAAGTTATAAAGCCACTTTTTGAGCTTGTTTTTAAACTCCTCAGGTGTCTTTCCAAATACGCCATCTATGAGTCCTATTTGGTGAGCTTTCTTTGAACTTATAGGCATTCTATTTTCCATAATCTCTTTTCCCTTTTCATTTCCGATTCTCTTGGGAAGTGTATAGGTCCGGAACTCAGAACCGTATAGGTTTCCTATGTTTTTATAATGAGGATTCAGAACTACCCCTTCCCTTGCGAAAACAAAGTCACAGGTAAGAGCCAAGAAAACACCACCAGCACCTGCGTTTCCTTGCATACCCGACACGGTAAGTTTGTCTTCAGTTCTTAATATTTCCTCGCATACGTCATCCATGGCGTTTATGTTCCTCCAAGACTCGTCCGCAGGACTCTCTGAAGCTTCTATGGTGTTAAGGTTCATACCGTTTGAAAAAAGTCCTCTTGCCCAAGAAGTACTATAGCCTTTACAGGTTTTTTCTTAGAGTACCTTACAGCTTCCAAAAGTCTCTCACACTGTTCTGTAGACATAGCTCCATTGTAAAAATTAAAGGTTATATAGGCAACATGATGCTCTTCCTGATACACCACTTCTCTATAGGTTTCAGAGTCTACACTTTCCCAAGGTTTTAGAGGTTCTTCTTTTACTCCCTTTAGAACTTCAGAAGATAATACCCTCACCGCAGGTAGCTTTATAGAACCCTTTTCCCTCTTTCTCATATGGGTTATCCAGACAGCACCATCCAAAGTAGCTATACATATCGCTTCATCTCTTATGGCTAATATTCTGCCCGGTGTACCTTTTAATTCAGCTTCCGGATAGGCATTGAAAAGGTAGTATTCGTCATTACCTAAAAGCGTTAAGGCACCCGGCTGGCTATCTGAGGCATAAACCTTTTTAAGCACATCTTGAGTACTGTCCCTTTGCCAATCTATCCTCCTGTAATTTTGTTCCATGTAAGGGTTCCACTCGTGCTGTGTCTGTGGCTTTTTGCGTATTCTCCCACTATAAAGGTTTTCTAAAGCTTCCAATACGCATTCAACAGCTCCCTCCGTTATCTCATTCCTGTAAATGCTTAACTTTCTTGCCCTTTTCATAGGGAAAGTTCTCCAAGCCCATACATCTCCTGCATCATACTCCGGACTGGCCTCAAGAAGTGTCACTCCCCACTGGCTAATACCTTTCAGTATAGCCCAGTCAATAGCGGATGGACCTCTGTCTCCCGGAGGTCCAGGGTGTAAGATAAGCGTTAAGCACCTTTTCCAAACTTCCTCAGGTATCATGCTCTTCAGGAAGGGCGCTACAACAATATCAGGTTTGTAAAGTTCTACTGCCTCTATCATGAGATCTGGGTGAACATCCAGCTCAACGGAAACTTCATGCCCTCTTTCTGTAAGCTCGCAGTAGAGCCTCTGGGAAAGGGAGTTAAACCTAGGGTTTAGGTAACTCAACAGTAAACCTCCTTTCTGCATCCAAATCTCCCTTCTTTTATCTGTCTTACTATCATGTAAACGGATTGCATCACATCAACAGGCTCAAACCCAGATATTACCACAGGCTTCTGAAACTCTTCTGCAAAGTAGTGATAAGGTCTAGTACCTATTATGACGCTCACATGTCCTGGTCCTATGAAGGCGTCTATTCTTACTTTTCCTATTTCCCTTATTTCCGGGGAGTTGAGTATGTACTGTATGGCAGCAGGAGTTATCACATGGTTGGAAACTACGGAAAGGTTTCTAATACCCATAGCCTTTGCCTTCCGAATAAGTACGGCGGTTTGTGGTGTTGTGGTCTCAAAACCTATGGCAAAGAATATAACTTCTTTTTGGGGATTTTCCTCTGCTATCTTAAGAACATCAAGACACGAGTAGACCATTCTTACATCGCATCCTTCTGACCTAAGGTTTAGTAAACTTTTTCTGTTAGAGCCAGGAACTCTCAGTAAGTCGCCATAGGTACACAGCACAGTGTTTGGAATTTTTGCCAGCTCAATAGCTAGGCATGACGCACACGGGACATCCAGGACCACGAACGAACCTAACATATCCCTTTAAAAGCTCGTCTATGCCGTACTTCATGATGGAATGGGTATGTCCTCCGCAAAACTCCATTATGTAAACTTCCCTTCCGAGCTTTTCTATGTCTTCCTTTATCCTTCTTTCAAGAACCTTAACCTTAGCTTCGTCTTTGAACGCACTCCTTATGTTAATCTGCACCGTACTCATAGCTTTCCTCCATGCTAAGTATCTCTTCAAACAGTTCAAGGCTTTTGAGCGCAGATTCCTCATCAAGCTTCTGTATGGCAAAACCCACATGTATTAAAACCCAATCGTTTTCTTTGACAGGTTCTTGCATGAGCTCAAGGGATACAACCCTCTTAACACCCATCGTGTCAACTAAGGCTGTCCCATCATCTCTTGCCTCAACCACCTTTGACGGTATAGAAAGGCACATGCTACACCTCCTTAAACGAACACTTATTCGTAATATAATGCTTTCCTCTTTCTTTGACAAGTTAAAATTTGACGAGCATCTTTATACTTTATGAGGGAAAAGTGGAAGGCTATTGGTAGCTTGTTGGAGAGTGAATTTGACCTGGTTGTGCAGGGAAGCTACGAAGGATGGGGAGCAGGATACGACCCTAAGTTTCTGCCTCTTCTAGAGATGTGGGCAAGGGGCGAAATAGATGAGGTACCACCCCATGTAAAAAAACCAGAAGGTGTTGTCTTTAGCATAACAGACTTTGTCAGAAAGAGCGAAGATTATACCATCAACACCATAAGGCACGAGATAAGCTACCTTCTGAATGCAGAACTGTCCCTTTGGCGGCTGGGTCAGAGAGAATTTTTCAGGTTTGGCTATCAACCGACGGCTTTCTTAGTGCTCTATTCAGTGCTTGAATCTGTTAAAACAGATGAGCGTATTCTAAAAGAGCATCCTGAAAGCATTCATGTGCTAAGGCGTAGATACCAAGAAATACTTTCTGAACTTAAAGGCTTCTATCCCTACCACGAGTTTGCCTTGGGCTTTTTGAAGCTTTGGCTTTCCAAGCACGAAGAGATAGATCAAACCGTCCGCAAGCAGGTTATTTCTCTCGAGGATTTTCTGAAGGAGTACATCACCGTGAATAGTGTGCAAGCTTATTCCATGCTCATGGAAATGGCTTTTGGTAAATATAGGGTCCTTATAGAGGAATCCGCGGAACTCAACTACATAGACATGCTTATTGACGAAGCAAACGGTAAAAAGAAAGAGGGGCACAAAGGCAGGATAATGACAGATATCCTCAAAAAGCTACCCGAAGAATACCAAAAACTTATAAGCAGTTTCCCAACTGCCAAAGATATACCACAGGACATAAGGAAAGACATACTCAAAAAACTAAGAAGCTTTCCCGAATGGATGAGGGATTACATAAAACAGATGTCTTATATAAGCCTTCTTGAAAAGGACTTAGAATTTCTCGGGCATTTCTTACCTAAAACCCTTCAAACGGAAGTAGAGCACAGAGGCTTTGTTTCTTTTATCTTAAAGGGCTGGGAAGACAGTCCCTCTCAAGGACCAGGCTTTAGCAAAAAAGATACACAAGAATCCGAAAAGGATAAAAAGTACAGGAAAGAATACGGACTTAACCAAGAAGAGTTCAAAAAGTACCAAAACATTATGAGGAGTATAACACCTTTTGTGGAGTCCATGAAGAGAAAGTTCAGTATGCTTATACCACAGACAGAAGAAGGATGGTATTGGGGATATCTTCATGGAAGGCGCGTAGACTACAGGAAGATACACACAGAGATACCCACAGGGCGAGGGCGCATATACCAACGAAGAATCATTCCTGAGAAAAAACAGCTTGCCTTTAAACTCCTTTTAGACATCTCTTCTTCCATGAAAAAAGAAGACAAGATAGAAAGCGCGATAAGATCTCTTCTGCTTTTTAGCGAAACGCTCCACGATATGAACATGCCTTTTTCCATAATAGCTTTTAATGATAGAGTGCTTAGTATAAAGTCCTTTGAAGAAGACTACAAAACATCGCGCGCTAAGATCATAGAGCTCAAAAACATGTTAGGTGGTGGCACAAACATAGAGAAGGCTTTGCTTGTCTCTTCTGAAGATTTAGAGGTCTTTTGCAAAAAACATAGAATGAAAGGAGTGATGATCGTTTTCTCTGATGGTGAGCCTACAAAGGGATTAAAGGGTAATGCACTAAAAGACCTGATAAGACAGATAAAAGGCAGATTTCCACTGGTAGGTGTAGGAGTTGGTGAATTGAGAAACTTCGTAGAAGAGTATTTTGAAAAGACGGGTATAAGGGTAAGGGAAGTTTCCATGCTACCTTCAGCCTTTCTTTTTGTGATGGAAAACCAGTTCAGGAGGCTTCTGTCTGCATCTTAGTTGTTGGATATTCACAGTATTCCCTTATGGGACATATATGACACAGAGGTTTTACGGGTTTGCAAATTGTTTGACCAAAGGCTACAAGAAGCTTGTTAAACTCTATCCAGTACTTTTCTGGAAGTATCTTTGTAAGCTGGTGTTCTGTCTCTTCTGGTTTTCTAGCCTTCACAAGACACCACCTGTTGGTGATCCTGTGCACATGGGTGTCCACGCATATGGCAGGTATACCGTAGCCTTCTGCAAGAACAAGGTTTGCCACCTTTCTGCCTACACCTTTTAGCCTAAGGAGTTCCTCCAGCTTATCTGGAACCCTTGAGTTATACTTTTCCTTCAGCTCCTTGGCTATTTCTTTTAGGAAAAGCGCCTTGTTTTTGTAAAACCCCACAGGATAAAGAAGTTTAGAAAGCTCATCCTTATCTATCAGGTACAGGTCTTCTACACTTTTTACTTTTTCAAACAGTTTTTTGCAAACAACTGCCGTTATCTCATCTTTTGTCCTTGTTGATACCAGAGCACAAACAAGCACCCTAAAGGGATCTCCCGTTTTTTGAGCTATAAGGCTCACCACTGGTGCGTTCCATCGCGGAAACTCTTTTTTGAGGATGCTTATTACCTTTTGCAGATCTTCTTCTCTCATAGCGATGGGAATTAATTATACTTCTAAAGTATATCATTCTTTAAAAGGTGCTGTAGTAAGATACTTTTCTCCACCATCAGGAAATACAACTACTATAACACCTTCTTCAAGCTCCTTTGCTAAAAGGAAGGCAGCATAAAGAGCTGCACCAGAAGACTGACCCACAAAAATAGCTTCTTCAAGAGCCAACCTTCTGGTCATCTCGTAAGCGTGTTCCGTCTCTACGAAAATTGTTCTGTCCAAAAAGGTTTCGTCAAATATGCCAGGCTTTATGGAGCTTTCTATGTGCTTTAGTCCTTCTATGCCATGAAAGGGATAAGCAGGTTGTACACCTACTATCTGTACTTGGGGATTGTATACTTTTAACCTCCTTCCTGTACCCATTATAGTACCGCCAGTGCCTATACCTGCAACTAAATGGGTGATGCGCCCGTTAGTCTGGTGCCATATCTCTATGCCCGTAGAATAAAAGTGAGCTTTCCAGTTTGCTGGGTTGTTGTATTGGTCAAGATATAGGTACTTCTCTGGCTCTTTTGCCACTTTTTCCCTAACAAAAAGAATGGCTCCGTCCGTACCTTCCAATGGGTCTGTCAGATACACCTTAGCTCCATAGGCTTTTATGATCTTTTTTCTTTCTTCACTTACATTAGCAGGCATGGCAAGTTCTACAGGCACATTAATGGCTGCACCCACCATAGCAAGAGCTATCCCCGTATTACCAGATGTTGCGTCTATGACAGTTTTCCCTTCCAATATGCCTTCTTTCATGGCAGAAAGGAACATGCTAAGAGCTGGCCTATCCTTTACAGACCCTCCTGGATTAAAACTTTCAAGCTTTGCGTATATTTCCACCTTAGGAGAGATATCTTTTGGGATCATCTTCCTGATCCTAACCAAGGGAGTGTTTCCTACAAGGTTCAGTATGGAGTTCCTAAGTTTTCTGTAAGGCTCGTCATGTTCACCCAAAACCCACATTTAAAGGAACATTATAAATTAAGAAACTTCTTAGAAAGCTTAACCATCAACTCTTGTCTCTTTTTACCTTTGGGTAAATTACTTCTTACGCTTTTTAACTTTTCCTCTATCTTTTCCAAATCCTCAGGCAAAACCTTTTGTATGTACTCTCTCAAACTGCGCGAAAGTGCCGGAACTTTACCTGAAGTGGATATACCTATGACCACATCACCTCTGACAACTAAGGCAGGAAATATAAAAGTGCAAAAATCAGGACTATCAACAGCATTGCATAGTATGTTTCTTTTTTTACAATACATATAGACTCTCTTCTGTAGATTTATGTTATCAACAGCAACTATGACTAAAAAAGCCTTCTTTATATCCTTTAGCATAAATCTCCTTCTTACTATGCTGAGTTTTCCTTCCTTTCCTAAACTTTCAATGAGTGGTGTTGTCTTTGGTGCAATTACCTTTATGCGCGGTTTGAAAAGCAAGAGTTTTTCTATCTTCCTTTCTGCAACTTTTCCCCCTCCTATTACTACTACCTCCTTATTTTCAATGTTCAAAAAAGCTGGAAAATAAGGCATGTCAAAGTTCCTTACTGTCTAATAAGAAAGTTGCCGGTCCGAGGTTTATTATGTAAAGCTCCATACTTGCACCAAACTTTCCAGTGCTTACGGGCACACTCTTGGACATGACCTCTACAAAGTAGTTATAAAGCTCCCGGGCTTTTTCTGGATCTTCTGCCTCTTCAAAGCTCGGTCTTCTACCTTTCCTTAAATTAGCATAAAGCGTAAACTGAGACACTACCAAAACGGAACCTTTTACATCAAGGACAGAATAGTTAAACTTCCCCTTCTCATCTTCAAAAATGCGCAGGTTCAAGATCTTATCCACTAACTTATCCGCATCCTTCTTAGAATCACCTTTACCTATACCCAAAAGCACAGTTAAACCCAAGTCTATTCTGCCTACCTCTTCTCCATCTACCAACACCCAGGACGCTTTTACTCTTTGTATAATAGCTCTCACGATTTAAATTTACATTATAATGAACACATAATAAGGAGGAGGAAAAATGAAAAAAGCTCTCTTATCATGTCTGTTTTTTTTATGCACGGCACAAGCTCAGGACTATAGCTTTAATGTTCTGGACGGTATAAACGAATCTCTTAGAGTTGTTGAGGTTGCCTATAAGTCCGGTGCAGAAGAAAAAGATAGGTATCACTTTGAGAAGGCAAGAGCTTACAGCGATATCTCCATGTATTTAGCCTCAGAGCAAGACGGGATAGGCTCAAAGATTTTTGCCATAAAGAGTATGAATTCAGCATCTAAAGCTTTGGGTGGACTAAAGGGTATAGACCCTGTGGAATTTATCGGTGATGATAGGTTTGAAAAGCTAACGGGACTAAGTTTAAAAGAAGTGAACGAAAGGCTCCAATACATCAGGGAGAATAAAGGCGAAAGTTGTGCACCAGATGAGCTTGCAAAGACCGAGGCATATTATGACGCTCTCTTTTACGAGATAAACAAGGAAAAAGTTAACCGTGTAGTGCTTATGAAGTTATATAACGATGTAGTCAACAACAGTTTCTCTGCGCAGGAAAAGTTAAGGTCTGCCATAGACAGCAAGCTTGAATGCTATACGGGTAAAGTAGAGGTATCACAGACACCTCAAGAACAACCACAACAGGTACAAGAGCAAGCACAAAAGCCAGAGGAAAAGCTTCCTAAGGAGGAACCCCTCATGGTAGTTGCAAGAATACATTTTGACTTTGATAAGTACAACATAAAAAGAGACTACATTCCCATGCTCAACGAGGTAGTCAAGGCTCTAAAGGAAAACCCCAACATCAATGTGAGGATAGAGGGCTACACAGACAATATAGGAAGCAAAGCATACAACGATAAGCTTGCTTTGAAAAGGGCACAAGCTGTGAAAAACTATCTTGTGAAACACGGTATACAGGAAAGTAGAATACAGGTAGTAGGTTTTGGAAAAGAAAAATACATAGCGGACAACAAAACTCCCATAGGGAGGTTTACCAACAGAAGGGCGGATTTTATCATTTTGAGACTTTCTTCTCAGTAAATACCATAAGTAAAGCTTATGTTTACGATAAATATTTCTAATTGCCAAGGAAAGCAAGTAGTGATATAATTCAAAAAAATCAACGGAGGTAAAAACTCATGGCACAACACGAGGTGCACCATCACCTTGGAGAGCACGAAACGAGTATCTGGCCACTACCAGTAGGTTTGGGTGTCTTACTTCTTCCTATAGCAATAATCTCTTATGTAGCGTGGCATCAGCAAGTGATGGGACTGGTGTTAGGTGGAGTGTCCCTCTTGCTTACGGTCTTTGGACTTATAGGTTGGGCGGATGAGTTCTTCAAAAGAGGTCACGAAGAGGGGCTTGGTGGTCTTGCTATCACGCTCTTCATAGCTACCGAAGTTATCATATTCGGTACTATGTTTGTAGCCTTTTGGACTGCAAGGGTAACCCACGCAGATGTGTGGTACAACTGGGTACCTAAGATGAACTTTGTAATACCTGCCATACTCACTCTCATCCTTTGGGCTTCAAGTTTTACCATACTTGTTTCTGAAAAATTTGCTGAAGCGGGTAAAAAGAATGCATCAGTACTGTGGCTCGTTGCTACTTTCTTGTTAGGAACGGCTTTCGTAATTATTCACTTTAATGAATGGCAACACCTATGGCATGAAGGTTTTACCCTCAGCTCTAACATGTACGGCACCGGTTTTTACGCTCTTACAGGGATACACACTTCTCACGTGCTTGTTGGTTTAATATCCCAGCTCTATGTATTGTGGCTACTCGTATCTGGCAGGATGTCCTCTCACAAGACCACCATGTTCAAAGCGGTAAGCATATACTGGCACTTTGTAGACCTCATGTGGCTTTTAGTCGCAAGCAGTGTCTACATCATAGGAGGCTTGGTATGAGGAAGATTTTCCTCATACTTTTCCTTGCATCTTTGACCTACGCTTACAGTAACCTTCCAAAGGACGCTTACTTTAATCCTGAGGTGTTAGAGATAAACCAAGAACTGTACCTGGGCAAAAAACTCAAAAACTACACTATACTTACAGACAAAGGTTGGACTGATCTGCAGAGTGTTATCCATAAAAAACCTACAATCCTTCAACTTGCCTACTATACATGTGATGCAAGCTGTCCCATACTAACGGAAAACCTTCTAAAAGCGGTAAAAGACTTAAGCCAAAAAGATTTTAATGTGCTTGTTCTCTCCTTTGATAGAAGAGACAATATAAAAACCTTAGAAGCCTTTAAAACAAAACTTGGTAATGTGCCTGCCAACTGGACCTTTGGTATTCTTCAAGAGGAGGATATAAAGGACCTTACTCAAAGTGTAGGATTTAAATTCTTCTTTTCGGAAAGAGATAAGACCTTTGTGCACCCCAACACTCTTATATTTCTTTCTCCGGATGGCAAAGTTATGAGATATCTTTTTGGTACTTTTCCAAGAACTAAGGATATAAGCTTGGCTCTCATTGATGCTCAAAGAGACAAACCTACTATAAACAACATAGTAGACCTTGCTCTGCTTGCATGCTACAGGTACGATCCTCACAGAAGCAGGTATGTCATAGATCCACTCGTGATCTTTGCAGCCATGGGTTTTGGACTCATTGGTATTACAGGCCTGCTTACATTAACTTTTAAAAAAGCTCAGGAGGTGTAAAGATGGACGCTTTGCCCCTTGCCTATCCTGCTAATCTGTGGGATAGGATATACGACATATGGCTGTTTATAGCTGTGGTTATCTACTTGGTAGTTGCCATACCTATGCTGTACTTTATGATAAAGTATAGGTACAAACCTGGAAAGAACGAAAAGGGTGCACACATAGAGGGAAACAATGCCCTTGAAGTTACATGGACCGTCATTCCTCTGCTCATAGTTATATATTTAGCAACTCAGAGCTTTGTGTTTTACAGACAGCAGAGAAACGCACCCAAAGACGCTATGGAAATTAAGGTTACGGGTTTTATGTGGGGATGGGAAGTGGATTATCCTACTGGTAAAAAGGTGTTTGCTTTCTTTAGCCCAGACTACAAGATACCAGAAGAGCAGAAAATAGTCATTCCTGTAGGAAAACCCATTAAAGTGCTTTTGACTTCAAAAGATGTCATACACTCCTTTTATGTACGCCCTGCCAAGGTGATGGAAGACGCTGTCCCAGGTAGAATAACGCACCTTTGGTTTCAGATAAACAAACCCGGAGAGTACTGGGCTTTCTGTAGAGAGTACTGTGGTACACAACACTCACACATGGTAGCCATAATCAAAGCGGTACCCCAAGACGAGTTTGATAAGTGGGTGAAAGCTGGTGTTTCTCCGTCAACAAGTAAAATTGAGTTAGCAAGCAATGTTAAGGAGGTGCAGTGATGGCAGCAGTAGGTGTTTATAGGCCTTGGTACAGTGCAGGTATCAAGGAATGGATATTTACCACAGACCATAAGAAGATAGCCCTATTTTACGGCGTGACCACCTTGCTCTTTTTCCTAATAGCGGGACTCATGGCTTTGGGTATTAGGCTAGAGCTATGGCAACCTGGTCTTCAGTTCGTATCGCCTGAAACTTACAACTACCTTCTTACTGGACACGGCGTTGTGATGCTCCTGTGGTGGGCTATAGGTGTGTGGAGCGCTTTTGCCAACTTTTTGATACCTCTCATGATAGGTGCAAGAGATGTAGCTTTCCCAAGGTTGAACGCTCTGAGCTGGTGGACTTTCTTTGCGGCAAGCGTGCTTGTTCTTCTTACTCTTATACCTTCTAACCATATAAAGATGATGTGGACAGGCTACCCACCTTATTCCTTAAACGACGATGCGGGAGTTACCGCTTTATATGTATTCATGATTCACCTTACGGGTGCAGCTTCTATAATGGGTGCGGTAAACTTTATAGTTACTACCCTTAGGATGAGGGCACCCGGGATCTCTCTTAAGAACATGAACCTCCTCCTACACGGTATAATGGCTGCTAATGTTATACAGCTTTTGGGTGTTCCCTCCTTTGCCGGTGCGGTTACCATGCTATTTTTGGATAAGTACCTTGGAACCAACTTCTTCAATCCTAACCTTGGTGGAGACCCGCTTATATACGAAAATGTGTTCTGGTTTTACTCTCACCCAGCGGTTTATGTTATGATCCTACCAGCTTTTGGTGTGTTTTCAGAAGTTATCGCCACTTTTGCAAGAAAACCCATCTTTGGGCAGATCACCATGGTCTTTGCCATATGGGCAATAGCTCTGCTTGGTTTTATGGTTTGGGTACATCACCTATTTACTTCAGGAATACCCGATTGGGTAAGAATAGTCTTTTCGTATACCACGGTTCTGATAGGTGTTCCTACAGGAATAAAGATCTTTAACTGGGTAGCAACTTTATACAAAGGCTCTATAAGATACACAACTCCCATGCTTTTTACCCTCGGCGGGATATTTATGTTCCTTATAGGTGGTCTTACAGGTATACCTCTTGCACTTCCATCTTTTGACATAAACGCCCAAGATTCTCAGTTTGTAGTGGCACACTTCCATTATGTTCTTGGCATGGCTACTACTCTTGGAGCCTTTAGCGGTATATACTACTGGTTCCCAAAACTTACCGGTAAGATGTACAACGAAAAGCTTGGAAAGCTGAGCTTTTGGATCATCATGGTAGGTTCTAACCTCTTCTACTTCTTCCAGTTCATCATAGGTCTTGAAGGTATGCCAAGAAGGTATGCGGATTATCCACCCATACCCGAATTTATAGAACTTCAACACATACAAACCATAGGTGCCTTTATATTGGCCTTTGGTATATTCCTTAGCCTTATAAATTGGGTGATATCTGCTCTAAAGGGTAAAGAAGCAGGGGCTAATCCTTGGGGTTCTAATTCCTTAGAATGGCAGATACCCTCTCCTCCACCACCTCATAACTTTGACCGCATACCCGAACTGCCAGAAGGTTGGGATCCTTATGATTATGACCATCACAGGCCTCAGTATACCTAAAATGTGAGGGGGCTTTGTGCCCCTTCTTTAAAAAAAGGAGATAAGCATGAGCAAAAACACCATTCTTTTGATGCTTTTACTTATTGTCATTTTTGTATCTTACATATTAGGTGTGCTTGCTTTTTCCTCCCCAGAAGCCAGAAAGAAAAAGTGGGAGGAGTTCCGGAAGGAGTATCACTTAAGGAGATAAAGCTTTATATTTATTAATCTATGATAGACACTCATTGCCACTTAGACCTTCTTAAGAAGGAAGACCTTGAGGATACTCTCAAGGGTTCTTCCCTTGAGTATCTTATAACTATAGGTTATGATAGAAAGACTATAAAGAACGCTTTAAAACTTGCACAGGAAAATGAGCATATTTTCTGTGCTGTTGGATTTCATCCCCACGAAGCGGATAGCATCAGCGATGATGACCTCTTGTGGCTAAAAGAACTTGCAGAAAAGAACCATAAGGTGAAAGCTCTTGGTGAAATGGGTCTTGACTTTTACAAAGACTACTCGGATAGAAAAAGACAGGAGGATGTGTTCAGAAAGCAAATAAACATAGCAAGAGAGCTGGGCCTTCCTATAGTGGTTCATAGTAGAGATGCGGAAGAAAAAACCATACAAATACTAAGGGAGGAGAAAGCTTACGAAGTGGGTGGTGTTATTCACTGTTTTACTGGAAGCTACCCATTTATGAAAAAGTGTGTAGACCTCGGTTTTTATATATCCTACTCTGGAATAATAACTTACAAGAACGCAGATGCCCTTAGAGAAGTAGTAAAAAAAACACCTACCGCAAGAATGCTTATAGAAACAGACAGTCCCTTTCTGGCACCACAGCCTGTTAGAGGAAAGCCCAACAAACCCTCTTACATATGGTATACAGCAGAGGTTATGGCAAAGCTTATTCCTAACTCTTCCGTTGAGGATATAGATCGCATGACCTCCGAAAACGCCAAACTGCTTTTCAACATAGGAAATAACGGAAGAAAAGATACCATAACCTATGTTATAAACAACAAGCTTTACATAAATCTGACTAACAAGTGCAACTTGCACTGTGCTTTCTGTCAGAGGGAAAGAGACAGGAATTTTATGGTAAAGGGCTATTGGGTTTGGACATCAAGAGATCCGAGCGTTGAGGAAGTTATTAGGGAAATAGGGGATCCCACAAAGTACGATGAAATAGTTTTTTGCGGATACGGTGAGCCCACATTGAGATTCTCAGCGCTTAAAGAGATAGCCAAGTATGTCAAATCAAAAGGTGGTAAGGTGCGCGTTGACACGAACGGTCTTATGTTTACTTACCTTCCAGAAGAGAAGTTATCAGAATTGAAGGGTTTAGTTGATGTGTGGTCTGTCAGTTTAAACGCTCACGACGAAGAAACATATAACAAAGTATGCAGGCCAGCACAAGTTGATGCTTTCAGTAAGGTTATAAAGTTTATTAAAAGAGCTTTGGAAGAAGGTTTTGAGGTAATAGCTACCGCTGTTGATTACGAAGGTGTCGATGTGGAAAAAACAAGAAAACTTGCAGAGTCTCTGGGCGCTAAGTGGAGGTATAGACCTTACGAGGTAGTAGGTTAATAAAATACACTTATTTAACCATAAGTAATTTTTATGTATTATGCACAGTAAGGTGGTAAAATGGGAAAATAGGGGGTATTGTATGGTAGATCCAGACATACTTTTGCTTGCTATAGTTAACATGGCGGAAGGGGTAAAGAACCTCATAGGGGACAAAGGAGCAAAAGCGGTGTTGAGAGATGCAGGCAAACAGGCAGGTCCTAAACTTTTAGAAAGTTTGATAGGGCATTTTCCCGAGACTTTAACAAAAGAAGAAGCTTTAAGGAGAGCCTGTATAATACTTGAAGACTTAGGTTTTGCTAAAAAGATAGAGAAAACAGACTCGAGTGTAAAAATAGAAGAAGACATTTTCACAGATGCTATAACGAGCGACCATTTAACAGAGTCCCCAGTCATATACTTTTTTGCAGGTCTTATAGAGGGTTTTGCGTCCTTTATGAGCAATGAAAAGATACATCTTATACTAGAAAGTGTAGAAAGAGGTAAGATAGTCTACAAATACTGATGAACTTGGAGGACTTTCCGCTTAATGTACAGCTTTTTTACCTTATCAATCATACGAGAAATCCCATTTTGGATACATTCTTTGGACACTTTTACTTGCTTGGAAAGGGCTATGTCCTAATACCCATCTTAGCTCTCGTTGTGATTTTTCAAAGAGAAAGACTCTGGTTGTTCTTTACTTCTCTTATTATTGAAACTTTAAGCGTGCAGTTTTTGAAGGCGTATTTTAATTTACCCAGACCTGCAAGTATGCTTACAGATGTGTATCTCCTTGAACCCCTTTATCACAAGTCCTTCCCTTCGGGGGATACTGCCATGGCCTTTCTTTTAGCTTCCTTCTTTTCTCCTGTTTCTTCACGCCCTTTAAAACTTTTATTGTGGCTTTACGCTTTTCTAATAGCCTATGGTAGGATCTATGTGGGTGTTCACTTCCCTATTGATGTATTTACAGGTGCCTTTATTGGCATAATGTCTTACTGTGTAGCCTACAAGATAAGCAGGAGCATCTCACATGTTTAGCTTTGAACTCATTTGCTCTGATGGAAAGGCAAGAAGGGGAAGATTAACCACACCTTACGGTGTTATTGATACACCTACCTTTATGCCCGTTGGAACGCAGGGAACAGTGAAGGCTATGATACACAAGCTTTTGGAAGATATAAGCGTACAGATAGTTCTTGCTAACACCTACCACCTTTACCTGAGACCCGGTATAGAGGTAATAAAACAGGCAGGAGGACTTCACAACTTCATGGGATGGAAAAAGCCTATACTTACAGACAGCGGTGGTTTTCAAGTGTTCTCTTTATCTAAAGGAAGGACAAAGGACAATAAGTCCCAAGTGAGGGTTTTTGAGGAAGGCGTGGAGTTCAAAGACCATCTTTCTGGTTCCCTACACTTTTTTACACCTGAAAAGGTTATAGAAATGCAAGAGGCTTTTGGCTCTGATTTTATCATGCCTTTAGATGAGTGCGTGGAGTATCCTACCACTTACGCTTATGCAGAATCTGCTCTTTTGAGGACATTAAGGTGGCTTGACAGAAGCATAAAACACAAAAGGAGAGAGGATCAAGTCCTTTTTGGTATAGTCCAGGGCTCTACTTTTGAAAGTCTGAGAGTGCTATCCGCGGTGGCTACTGTTGAAAGAGATCTCTTCGGTTATGCCATAGGAGGACTCTCTGTGGGTGAACCAAAAGATATTATGTATGATATGACGCAGATAGTGTGCGAGTATCTGCCCTGGGAAAAACCAAGATATTTGATGGGTGTGGGTATGCCAGAAGACATTATAGAGTGCGTAGCCAGAGGCATAGATATGTTTGACTGCGTGGCACCTACCCGTATGGCAAGAACAGGCACCCTTTTTACCCATTCTGGAAAGCTCAACATAACCAATGAGGTTTTTAAAAAGGACTTTTCACCCATAGATGAGGAGTGCGGTTGTTATACATGCAGGAACTTCACAAGAGCTTACCTTAGGCACCTTTACAAAGCGGAGGAAATATCAGCTTACATACTGGGCACCATACACAACCTGAGCTTTTACCAAAAACTTATGCAGGACATAAGGTCAGCCATAGAAAAAAAACAGTTTGACAGCTTCAGAAAGCTTTGGATGGAAAAATACTCAGGTAAGTTGTGTTAGAATGATACGAGATGTTTGTGTATGAGAAGGCAAATTCCGAAAGACTTATTTTACACCTTCATGGCTTTGCGTCCAACACAAAAAGCTCAAAAGTAAAAGCCTTAAGAGATTACGCATCCCAAAGTAGAAAATTCTCCCTGTTTTGCATGGATATGGACTACCACACAACTACCACCAGCGGTGTGATAGAAATTTTAGATACCCTTGTGAAGGGTTTCAAAAGTAGGTACAAAAAGATTTTTCTGTCGGGTAGCTCTCACGGAGCATATGTTATTCTAAATTACATAAAGCTTTATGGAGAAGGAGATATAGACGCTGCGTTACTTTTTGCTCCTTCTTATTCAACTTTACAGTTAATACTCCTACAAGAAGGTGCAGAGAAGTGTGCCAAGTGGCTCAGAGGAGAAGAAGAACTTTCCATATACGAATGCGAAACGGGAATGCATATTACCATACACAAGGGTTTTGCCAAGGATATAGTGGAAAACAGCTACGAAATAATATCAGGAGGTTATGTAAATTTCCCTCAGGAAACACCGGTCAGTATAGTAATAGTTCATGGTACTCAGGATGAAATTGTGCCTGTAGAACATTCAAAGATCTTTGTAAAAAAGGTAAAAGTAAAAAAGTACATAGAAGTAGAGGATGACCACAGACTCAGCAAAAGCTTCGTTAAACTGTTATACGAAGATGGGATCTTTGAGATTTTTGATTGATAATTATCATAACACGGTAAATTCAAAAGCATATAGTTATAAACTGTGTAAGAACGAAAAAGGAGGTGTTAGTTATGTTTGAATACAGTGAAAAGGTACTTGATCACTTTTTGAACCCAAGAAATGTGGGTGTGCTTGAGGATGCCAACGCCATAGGTCAGTGTGGCAATCCTGCCTGTGGAGATGCTATGCTGTTTACCCTTAAAGTAAATCCAGAGAACGATGTGATAGAGGATGTTAGGTTCAAGACCTTTGGATGTGGTTCAGCGATAGCAGTTTCTTCACAGCTCACCGAGATGATAAAGGGCAAACCCATAAGCTACGCTCTTAACCTTACATACAAAGACATATTTGATGAACTAGGAGGACTACCACCCCAAAAGATACACTGCACTAACTTGGGATTAGAAACCCTTCATGTAGCTATAAAAGATTACCTCCTCAAACAGGGAAGGATAGAAGAAGCGGAGAAAATACCCGGTTGCTACGAAGAGGAAGAAGAAGAAAGTGGAGAGTTTGAGTTTCTGTCTACATGAACAAAAGGGCTGTTGCTCTTCTTTCTGGAGGGCTTGATAGTAGCTTAGCTGTCCACCTTCTTAAGGATCAAGGCGTTGAAATTAAGGCTTTATACTTTTACACAGGTTTTTGTATCACCGAGCACAAAAGACGCCTTGGCCTTAAGAAGGAAAATGGACAGCAGTATGTCAATCCTGCCATCAGAGCAGCAGCCCAGCTTCAGATACCTATAGAAGTTGTAGACATATCACAAGAGTACTTTAATGTAATCCTGCATCCCAAGTATGGATACGGTAAAAATGTAAATCCGTGCGTGGACTGTAGGATTCTCATGCTAAAAAAAGCTAAAGACATTATGGAAAGAGAAGGCTACTCCTTTGTTATCACCGGTGAAGTACTTGGACAGAGACCCATGAGTCAGACGAGAGAGAAGTTAAAGCTCATAGAAAGGGAAGCTGGGCTTGAAGGTTATGTGGTAAGACCTCTTTCTGCAAAACTTCTTCCCATGACTGTGCCAGAAAAACTCGGTTGGATAGATAGAGAAAAGCTCTTAAGCATAAAGGGAAGAAGTAGAAGCAGACAGATGGAATTGGCAAAGAAGTATGGTCTTGAATATGAACAACCTGCAGGTGGTTGCTGTTATCTTACTGACGAGAACTATGCCATCAAATTTAAAGAGTCCCTTGCAGTAGATGGACTTATTACGCGCGAAGACCTTGTGCTGTTCTCTGTTGGCAGGCACCTAAGACTTCCATCTAAAACAAAACTAATAGTAGCAAGAAACGAAGGAGAAGCAAAGTTCCTGATGACTTTAAAGCATCGCTATGATTATGCCTACAGGAAAGATGGTAAAGGCACTTTTGTCTTGATAAAGGGGGATATGCCAGAAGAGGAATACCAGCTTGTGGCAGATATAGTGTCAAGATACTCAAAAAGAGAGCCATGTTATGTTATTCTTAGTATAAAGGGAGAGCAGAGGGAAATATGGGCTCAGCCTATTGACAACACTTCGCTTGATAGTTTTAAAATATACACTAAGAAAGGAGCCATGAGATGAACTTGGAAGACATAAAACCTGATGTAGTTCACGACGTAGTGGGTACCTTTTGTCCTGTACCCATAGCAGAGACCTCTAAGGTTATGAAGAGTATGAAGATAGGTGAGGTGCTTGAGCTTATAGCCGATGACCCAGGCGTGGTTGAAGACATACCTGCATGGTGTAATGCTACAGGGCAGGAATTTCTCGGCATGTACCAAGAGGACGGAGAGTACCATCTGTTTGTGAAAAAAGTAAAGGAACTATGAAGGACAGGATAACCTTTGACGCTAACCTTAAACAGCTCATTGAAGAACAACCTAAGATAAAGGAACTCCTGTATAACTGTGGACTTAAAAAGCTTGAGGAAGAAGACATAGCAGATGTGGTACTTGATAAGCTCACGCTAAAAGGATTTTTCCGTATGATGGATTTAGATGACGAAACTCAGGGACTTATATGGGAAAAGATACAACATTTATACAGAGAAACGGAGGATCAAAGATGATGTCAGAAGAGTTTAAGCAAGTAGAGGATGTTTTGAAAAAGATAAGACCTGCTCTTAAGGAACATCATGGAGACCTAAAGCTTGTTGATATCAAGGAAGGGAATGTGTATCTACAGTTTGAAGGAGGTTGTACCGAATGTCCCATAGTTGACGCGAGCGTAAAGGATGTGGTAGACATGGCTATACGCGGAAACCTCTCTTGGGTCAAAAAGGTGGAGATACTACAACCCAGACTCCACATTGGATGAAGATATCTGGAAAGACACAGGTCTACGGTATATTGGGTTATCCTGTGAAGCACTCTCTATCCCCTGTATTTCAGAATGCTTCCTTTGAATACTTTTCTGTGGATGCTGTCTATGTGCCTTTTGAAGTAGAACCCAAGAACTTCAACACCGCTTTCTTAGGCTTGAAAGCTCTAGGAGTGAAAGGTGTAAACATTACTTTACCTTTTAAAGAAAGAGCACTTGAGCTTTGTGACCTTTTAGATGAACATGCAAAACAAATAGGTGCTGTAAACACCGTAAAGTTTGAAAACCAGATAGAAGGATACAACACTGACTGGATAGGCTTTCTCAAAGCATTAAAAGACTTGGAGGGAGACATAAAAAACAAGAAGGTGTTAGTTTTGGGGGCAGGTGGTACTTCAAAAGCGGTCTTTTATGCCCTCAGTAAGGAAGGTTGTTATGTTTATGTGTGGAACAGGACCATTCAAAAAGCGCTTGAGTTAGCAGAAAGATTTTCCCTGCATGTGGTAGGCAATCCCGAAGATGTGCTTGATGATGTAGATATAATAGTAAACACAACCTCTGTGGGCTTATCAGAAAGGGACCCCCACCTTTTTGATTACGAGAAGATAAGAGAAAATCACACGGTTTTTGATGTTATATACAAGAGGACACCCCTTTTGGAAAAGGCTTTAGAAAAGGGTGCAAAAGCACAGGATGGACTTATCATGCTTCTTTATCAAGGAATAGAGAGCTTCAGGATATGGACTAATATGGAAGTCCCTTTGAGCGTCGTAAAGGAGAGTTTATCATCTTATATTCTTAATTAGTCCACTATTTCTGTACCTATGCCTTCTTCTGTGAAAACCTCTAAAAGTATGGAGTGTGGACATCTACCATCTATAATATGAGCTTTTTTAACGCCTCCTTGTAGGGCTTTGAGTGCACTTTTTACCTTTGGTATCATACCACCCCTTATAGTACCATTTTTTATAAGTTCGTAGGCTTTATCTTTGTTTATTGAGGATATAACCTCTCCACTTTGGTCTTTTATACCCTCTGTATCTGTCAGGAATATGAGCTTTTCTGCCTTCATGTACCTTGCAACCTCACTTGCGACCACATCAGCGTTTATGTTGTATGCTTCTCCGCAGGAGCCTACACCGATGGGTGCTATAACGGGTATGTAATTGTTGTCCATTAAGGTCGTAAGTAAGTGGGTGTTTATACTTATAACTTGACCTACAAAACCTATATCCTCTTGAGGTACTTCAAGCCCCAACTCCTTAAAGTACTCTTCTTTGTCCAATTTCTTAGCCTTTATGAGGTTTCCGTCCCTGCCTGAGAGTCCCACTGCGTATACCTGCTCACCACTGTGTTTGTTTATAAGCGCTACTATGTCTTTGTTTATATCTCCTGCAAGCACCATCTCTACTACATGCATAGTCTCTTCGTCAGTTTTTCTCATACCCCCTACGAACTTGGTTTTTATTCCGAAACTTTCTAAGGTCTTATTTATCTGTGGCCCTCCACCGTGTACTACTATCACCTTTATTCCCACATACCTAAGCAGTAGAATATCTTTTGCAAAGCTCTCCCGTAGAGACTCTTCTGTCATTGCAGAGCCTCCGTACTTGATCACAAAGGTTTTACCGTAAAACTGCCTTATGTATGGAAGTGCAGATTGGAGCGTTTTAGCCTTATATATAAGCTCCTTTATAGGCATGAGGATATTACCTCTAAGTAGTCCTTTATGCCTTCTTCAAGGGTATAGTCTGGTGTGTACCCAAGGTGTTCTTTTATTTTGGTTATATCTGCCTGCGTGTACTTCTGATAGAAGTCATAAGGACAGTCAAAGTACTCTACCTCTGTCTTTATATTTAGCTCTCTGCTTAGTATTTCCACTATCTCATTAAAACTTCTTGCTTTCCCTGTACCCACATTGAAGATACCAGACACATCCTTTTCTAATGCTAACATGTTAGCTTTCACCACATCCTTTATGTAAACAAAGTCTCTTTTTTGCTCGCCCCACTTGAAAAGTCTGGGTCTTTCTCCCGAAACAAGCTTTTTGTATATCTGGTATATCATACTTGCTGACTTGCCTTTGTAAGCTTCTCCCTGTCCGTAAACATTAAAGTATCTAAATCCTACCACCTTTATGTGGGGGTATTGTTCCATAAAGTTTGTGGCTATCCTGTCCATTAGGAGTTTGGAAAAGCCGTATATGTTTTCGGGTTTTAATTCTCCTTCCTCTCTCATGGGTGGGGGCACATTTCCGTATACACCTGCAGAAGACGCATAAATAAGTTTAGCGTTCCACAAAAGAACCGCTCTGAGCACATGTCTGAAACTTTCAGCGTTAACTTCCAGCATAAGCCTTTGGTCTGTTATGGTGGTGTCCGTTATGGCAGCTTGATGAAACACCACATGAAACTCATACTCTTTTGTCATCCAGTTCCATAGCTCTGCGTCCCTCACATCCCCCGTTATTACCTCTCCTTTAAAGCCAAGTAAGTTTTTAAAATGACCAGAAGAAAAGTCATCAAGCACATACACTTTTGAGTTGGGATAGACCCTTTCTATATGTTTGGCTATATTGGAACCTATGAAACCCGCTCCTCCTGTTATAAGCACCCTCATAGCGTAGCCTCTGTAGTGCTTACTTCCTTGAGGGATTTTATTAGGCCTTCCAACTTGGCTTTTTCTGCGTTTAGTTCTTCTTCTAAGGACCTTGCCTTTTGCACTTCTTCCTGCGGTGCTTTCTTCAGAAAATTTTCGTTGTTCAGTTTCTTCTGGATGCTTTCAAGAGCTTTTATAACTTCTTGATATCTTTTAGTGTAAGAAGCTAAAAGCTCGTTGACTTTTATGCCTTCCTCTACAGGTATGAAAAACTCAAAGTCTTTATAGAAGCCCGCTACAGAGTTTATAGGTTTTTGTTCTACTTTGATAAGATCCTCAAGTCTTGCCAAGCTTAGTATGTGCTGTCTGAACTCTTCGTATTCCTCTGTGCTTGCCTTGTAATAAAGCTTTATCTTCTTTGAAGGCTCTATCCTCAGATCACTCCTGAGGGACCTTATGGCGGATATGACACCTTTTAGTTTTTCTACTTTTTCTTCTGCCTCTGGAAAAACCTCTTGTGGGTTAAATGTGGGAAACTCGCTCAGGGATATGTCCTCTTTGTAAGCTGTGGGTAGCTTAGAGTATAACTCCTGGGTTATGTAAGGCATGAAGGGATGCAAAAGCCTGAGAATTCTGTCAAACACGCTCAGAAGTACTGTTTGGACAGTTATTCTTTCCGCTTTTATCTTTGCCTCTTCTAACTTTTTTTCCTCTTCCGATAGACCTTCTTTTGGTTTTGCATAAAGCCTGAGTTTAGACATCTCTAAGTACCAATCGCAAAACTCTCCCCAGATAAACTCGTAAAGAGTTTGGCTTGCTGTAGAAAATTCATATTCATGTAAAGCTAAGCTCACTTTATTTATGACTCTGTTTAGTTTAGTGAGTATCCAAAGGTCTTCGGTTCTCGGAGCTGATGCGTAGGGCATGTCCTGAAGTAATTGATTATCTATGTTCATCAGAATAAACCTTCCTGCGTTCCAGAGCTTGTTGGCAAAATGTTTGTACCCTTCAAACCTTTTTTCAGATAGCCTTATGTCTCTGCCTTGTACGGTAAGTACAGCAAGTGTAAACCTCAAAGCGTCCGCACCGTAGCGTTCTATTATATCCAAAGGGTCTATTACATTGCCTTTGGTTTTTGACATCTTCTGTCCCTTTTCATCTCGTACGAGTGCATGTATGTAGACATCTCTAAAGGGTATGTCACTCGTAAAGTAGGTCCCCATCATTATCATGCGTGCAACCCAGAAAAAGATAATGTCAAAACCTGTCACCAAAAGGTCTGTAGGATAAAGGTTCTCAAGGTCTTTGGTCTTTTCTGGCCACCCGAAAACGCCAAAGGGCCAGAGGGCAGAAGAGAACCATGTGTCCAAAACATCCTCTTCTTGTGATAAGTTTTCAGAAGAACAATGCTTACACCTTAGGACAAAGGTGTAACTTTTGGACTTGGGGTCGTACCTGTATCTGTTTCTTTTTTCTGTAAGCAGTGCCATAGGATTTAGGTCTTGAGATAAAAAGAGCCTGAGAGTGTGAGCGTCCAGCCTTGTAGAGTGGTATTTGTGGAAAGCAAACTTTTTGTAAAAGTCAAGCACAGTCATCTCAGGGTGAGCAAAGGAAGGTGAGTTTAAAACCTCCTCCACCTCTTCTGGAGTAAAAGTGTAGTCTATCTTACCGTCCGCTATAAGGTTAAATATGACCTTGTCATAAACCCTATCAAAGTCATCATCTGTGAATACATTTTCTTTACCGCAGTCTTTACAGTACCATACGGGTATACGATGCCCCCACCATATCTGCCTTGATATGCACCAATCTTTCAAGTTTTCCATCCACTGCAGGTAAATCTTTTTCCAACCCTCTGGTATGAACCTCACCCTTCCTTCTTCAACAACTCTTATGGCTCTGTCTTTTATTTTTGGGTCAGAGACTTTTACGAACCACTGCACTGAAACCATGGGCTCTAAGGTAGTCTTACACCTATAGCACTTGCCTACAGCGTGCCTGTGATGCTCTACCTTTTCCAAAAGTCCCATCTGGGAAAGCTTTTCTACTATTTTTTCTCTTGCAGTGTATCTGTCAAGACCGTTAAAATCACCGGCGTTTTGGTTCATACGAGCCTGCTGGTCCATGACCTTTACAAAGGGTAGGTTATGTCTTTTACCTATCTCAAAGTCCTTAGTGTCGTGAGCTGGCGTGATCTTGACCGCTCCAGTACCGAATTCCGAAAGTACAGATTCATCCGCTATTATAGGTATCTCCGCAGATACCTCTTGGTCTGACATGGACCTTCTTTTCCAATTTACTAAGGGTAGTCTTACTTTTTTGCCGATAAGATGTTTGTATCTTTCGTCCGCAGGATGGACAGCTACAGCGGTATCTCCTAACATAGTTTCTGGTCTTGTTGTGGCAACAGTTATGTATCCAGAACCGTCTTCTAAGGGATACTTTATGTAGTAAAGTTTTCCGTCTTCTTCCTCGTGCTCCACCTCAAGGTCAGAAAGAGCGGTCATGTCTTTGGGACACCAGTTTATTATGTACTCACCCCTATATATGAGTCCATCTTCGTAGAGCTTTCTAAAAGCGTATCTGACAGCTCTTGAAAAGCCTTCGTCAAGAGTAAATCTCTCCCTTCCCCAATCGACACTGACACCAAGCTTTTCAAGTTGTTCCTTTATAGAGTTTCTAGAGATGGGTACCCACTCCCAGACCTTTTTGGTAAACTCCTCCCTACCAAGGTCTAACCTGTTTTTACCTTCTTCCTGGAGCATTTTATCCACCACATACTGAGTAGCAATGCCTGCGTGATCAAAGCCCGGTACCCACACTACGCTTTTGCCAAGCATTCTTTGCCATCTGCACATTATGTCCTGAAGAGTAGCGTTCAAAGCATGACCCATGTGGAGGGAGCCTGTTACATTAGGAGGAGGTATAACCACAGAGAATCTGTTTTCTTTGTTAGTTTCAGCTAAGTGATAGAGAGCTTTTTCTACCCAATTCTTTGAGTGTTTAGCTTCCACAATCTTATGGTTATACTCACCTATGTCTTTCATGAGTTATTTATTATAAACTTGAGCAACGCCTTTTGAGTGTGTAGTCTGTTTTCTGCTTGTGTGAATATGAAATCTGCAAACCTTTCAAAAACATCCTCGGTTATCTCCTCACCTTTGTTAGCAGGCAGACAGTGCATCACCTTTACACTTTCCTTTGCATAAGACAAAAGCTCTGCGTTTACCCGATAAGGCATGAGAACCTTCAATTTTTCTTCGTTTCTTTCTTGATTCATGCTCACCCACACATCCGTGTAAACTATATGCGCATCTTTTACCGCTTCTACAGGATTTGTCGTTATGTATATACTACCCCCAGTGATCCTGCAAAGGTCTTCACCCGCCTGATAATAATAACTGCTCGGTTCGTAGCCTTCTGGGACTGCTACAACAAGATTTAAACCAAAAAGACCAGCAGCTACAAGCCAAGTATTACACACATTGTTCCCGTCACCTACATAAGCTATCTTTATGCTTCTAAGGTCTTCTTTGAAAACCTCGTAAAGAGTAAATACATCGCTAAGTACCTGACAGGGGTGAGACATGTCTGTGAGGGCATTTATCACGGGCACCGTAGAGTGTTTGGCAAACTCTTCAAGCTTTCTATGGGCATCAGTCCTTATGACTACGCAGTCCAAGTATCTGGATAAGGTTCTTGCTGTGTCTTTTAAGTCCTCACCTCTTGATATTTGAAGGTTTTGCTCTGCAAGATATATGGCATTCCCACCCAACTGGTTTACAGCTACTTCAAAAGATACCCTAGTCCTTGTGGAAGGTTTTGTGAAAAACAAACCCACATTTCTCTCCAGAAGGTATTTTTGGGTATCTTTACCTTTTTTTATGTCTTGGGTATCTAATAAAATGCGCCATCCCTCATCAGGGCTTATATCCCAAAGGTCTATAAAGTGCCTTACCATTTAAAATATTATATCCCACTTACGCGTTCTCTCTGTGAATAATGAAGTTTTATAAATTTTATAAAAATTTCTTATTGAAATCTTTTTTAAGTGTGATTAAATATTACTTAGTGAATTCTAAAGGGAGGTAAAATATGCTGAGCAGGCGAAAGTTCCTAAAAGGCAGTCTTGTTGCAACTGCAGGCGGACTTTTGGTACCTAAGTATGTTTTGGCAGCGGTGGACCCATCATTGCTTAGCACCGCGGTAAAAGAGCTTCCAGAGGGTGTTCTTGAAGAACAGGTGCTTGAAGCTCTTCCGGGCAAAAAACCCCTTATAAAGAAAACTTACAGGCCACCAAACTACGAAACTCCTGTTAAGTATTTCAACGAGATGTTCACACCCAACGATGTGTTCTTCGTGAGGTACCACCTTTCCAACATACCAGAAGTGGACGCGAAAACTTGGAAGCTTACCATAGGAGGGGATGCTGTAGAGAGACCTTTTGAGCTCACCCTTGACGATCTCAAGACCAAGTTTGAGCAGGTAGAGATAGTTGCGCTCTGTATGTGTTCCGGAAACAGAAGGGGGCTTTTCAAACCTCATGTGGCAGGTGTTGAGTGGGGATACGGAGCTATGGGTAACGCAAAATGGAAAGGTGTTAGACTTAAAGACATTTTGGAAAAGGCAGGTCTAAAAGGAAACGCCCTTGAAGTGGTAGTTAATGGTGCGGACACAGGCGTTGCAGCAGGGACACCTGACTTTGTCAAGAGCATACCCGTATGGAAGGCTCTTGATGAGAACACCATCATAGCTTACGAGATGAACGGAGAACCTCTCCCCCACTGGAACGGATTCCCCGCAAGGTTAGTAGTCCCAGGCTGGACAGCTACCTACTGGATGAAGCACATAATTTCCATAGATGTAGTTTCTAAACCCTTTGATGGCTTTTGGATGAAAAATGCATACAGAATACCCTTAGGAAAGTTTCCCATAAGGGACAGGTTTACATCCCAAGAGACCGCGGTCAACACACCTATAACGGAGATGGTAGTAAACTCTCTCATAACTAACATAAACGACGGGCAAACCTTCAGGCTTGGTCAACTTGTTGAGATCAAAGGCGTAACTTGGGATGGTGGATACGGCATTAACATGGTAGAGATCTCCACGGACGGTGGAAAAACATGGCGTGAAGCACAGCTTGGAAAAGACTACGGGCGTTATTCTTGGAGACAGTTTACTTATGTGTTCAAACCTCCCAAAAAGGGTACTTATACAATAATGGCAAAGGCAAGCAACAAGATAGGGCAGACCCAAACCTTTGAACTCATATGGAACCCTGCAGGATACCTTCATAATGTGGTTCAAAAGATAAGCATCAAAGTTGTTTAAGGAGGTAATAACTATGAGGCGTCTTTTTGTGTTGATGGGAGTTTTTTCCGCGCTTTCCTTGGCGGGGGAAGAGAAGGTAAAGCTAAAAGATGGCGAAGGCAAAGCTCTGGTAGAAGCAAACTGCTCTGTGTGTCACAGCCTTGATTACATACAGATGAACTCTCCCTTTTTAGACAAGAAGGGATGGGAAGTGGAAGTCAACAAGATGATAAAGGCTTTTGGTGCTCCGGTAAAACAGGAAGATGTCCCCAAGATAGTAGAGTACCTTACCAAACACTATGGTAAGAAAGAATAGCGAATAAAATATCTTTATGAACTTTTATGACTTGGTGGTGGTAGGTGGAGGACCTGCGGGGTCTTCCACCGCTTTTCATGCTTCCAAAAGGGGTCTCAAGGTTCTTATTCTTGAAAAGAAAAAAGTGCCACGCTTTAAGCTCTGTGCAGGATGCATATCTGAAAGAATTTCTCCTTATCTTCCTGCCGGCTGGGAGAAGCTGGTGCTCAACAGGATAAGCTCAGGTGTGCTGGGATACGCAGGAACTGAGAGCTTTGAGGTTCCTGCAGAAGAACCCATCGCTTACATCATAGACAGAGTGGAGTTTGACACCTTCCTTTTGGAAAAAGCACAGCAAGAAGGTGCACATCTTCTACAAGAGTGTGAGTTTTTTTATTTGGAGAAAGAGGGCGCAAGGTACAGGATAAGCACTTCCAAAGGGGTCTTTTACGCGGATCACTTGGTAGGGTCAGATGGATTTTATTCAAAAGTTGCTACCCTCTTGGGTTACAAGAAAAAGAAGTTTTTTAAAGCATTAGAGTTTTTTACAGAAGGTGCTCTTTTCCACAAGGTTTTAATAGACATAGGTATAGTAAAAAGAGGTTACGCTTGGATATTTCCTAAGGGCAATAATCTCAGTGTAGGAATAGTTTGCAACGGTGATTATGAACTTACCAAAACTTTGAAAGATTACGCAGAAAAAAGAGGGATTAAAAACATAACAAAAATATATGGTTGGTACATACCTTATGCAGAAAGTAATGAAGATGTCTTTTACGGAAAAGAGCGCATACTTTTAACTGGAGATGCAGCAAACCTTACAGATCCTTTATTAGGAGAAGGTATATACTACGCGTTTTGGAGCGGTAAAGTTGCGGTTGATGCTTTAGTCCTTTCTCCTTCCCACCCAACGGGAAATTACAAAACACTTTTAAAAGATTTAGTTTCAGAGCTTGTCTATGCAGGAAAGATAGCACGCCTTGGCTACAGATTCCAAAAAGTAGCTTACAGAATGGCTAAAAAAGGAGCACTTAGAACTTATTATGGACTTCTTAAGGGAAATATGAGCTACAAAGAGCTTTTCTTAAAAGGCTGGCTGGATTTTCTTAAAGAGTTTGCTTATAATTATGTGTGGAGGTAAAAATATGGACTTCTTTGGAAGGAGCGTATCACCTCTCACAGAAGAAGAGTGGAATACCTTAGAAAGTGCAATAATAGATGTAGCTAAAAGATCTTTAGTGTGCAGAAGGTTTATAAGTGTCGTAGGACCCTTAGGTTTAGGACATCAGGTAATATCCTACGATGTATTTTTAGGAGTGGAACCTGGTAGCTGTGAGGTAAGACCCGGCGAGGAAAGCGAAGTTTGTCAGCCTGTCAGAACAGGCATAAGAAAACATATAGTGCTTCCTACCATATACAAGCCCTTTAACATAAGCTGGCGCGATCTTGAGTATTGGAGACAGTTTAATCTTCCTATAGATACATCTTCAGCGTCAGCTGCAGCTTTTGCCACCGCTGTAGCAGAAGACACTCTTATACTTCACGGAAACAAAAAGCTTGGTATAGAAGGACTTTTAACAGTAGAAGGTAGACAAACTATGTCCATGAGCGATTGGGAAGTGGTTGGCAATGCTTTTAACGATGTATCTTTGGGCATAGCTAAGCTTTCCGAAATGGGATTTTTTGGACCTTACTACATGGTTTTGAATCCTAAGCAGTACTTTCAGCTAAACAGGGTTTACCATAACACTGGGCTCTTAGAGCTTGAACAGATTAAAAAGGTAGTAGCAGACATATTCTACACACCCATAGTGCCAGAAGGGAAGGCTATACTTGTTTCTGCTGGTCCTCAGAACATGGACATAGTTATTGGAGCTGATATAAGCTTAGCTTATGTGGAAAGCAGCAATATGGTGCATCAATTCAGGGTTATGGAGGTCTTGGTTCCAAGGATAAAGCGACCTGGTGCTGTGTTAGTTATAGGGAAGTAAGAGCCTTCCACAGAAGGTCAGCAATTTCCTTCTTTATACTTTCTTCTTTTTCGATAACACCCGCTTGAGTGAGTAAGAATAGCCTTTCAAGAGTGCCAACAAACATAGCAAGCGCAAACTCCGGCCTTACCTTTATAATTCCCTTTCCCTCTTCCAAAAGTTTAAGTACAGCATCTTTTGGTAGTCTTACAAACTCTTTTACTTCTTCAGCCCTAAGGTAATGAAAAAGGTCAAGGTACTTAAAAGCTTCAGGGTTTTCAGAACAAAAATTAAGGAATTCCTCAACCACCTTATAAAACTTATCCTTGTATGTTTTTTCCTCAAAGGCAGACATGAGCCTGTTATAAAACTCTTCCGAATACATGCCAAAAAGTCCTTTAACTATCTCGTCCTTACTCACAAAATGTCTGTATATAGCTCCTTCCGTTATGCCTACATCTTTAGCTATATCCTTTATAGTGGTCTCCCTTATGCCCTTCTCGGAAAAAAGCTTAAGCGCAGATTCCAGAATTCTTTTTTTGGTGTCCTTCCTTTTTACTCCCATGTTTTTATTATAATACAGATAGTAATGACTCACTTTTCTTTTAGCATTACTGGGAAAAGCTTGTCGGGAGGTTGAGCTTATGAGAGCCGTACTTATCACAGCTACAGATACAGGCGTAGGTAAAACCTTTGTGGCTTACAACTTAGCTTACAGTCTAAAGGAAGCTGGTATAAAAGTAGGCTACTTAAAGCCTGTGGAGACAGATGTAAAAGACCTTCCTGCGGATGGAAGCCTGCTTATTAGCATAACCGAGCAGGACATAAAGGAAGCTGTACCTGTTGTTTTTTCTCTTCCTTTATCGCCTTATGCGGGTATTTTAGAGGAAGGCAAGGATTTTTCCTTAGAGAAACTAAAGCATCACTTTGAGAGCATGCTAAAAAAGTACGAGTTTGTCATAGTAGAAGGAGCAGGAGGCATTGCAGTGCCCATCAAGAAAGATTATGACTATGCAAGGCTTTCTAAAGACTGGGGTTTACCCATCTTAATAGTAGCAAGGGCTGGCTTGGGAACTATAAACCATACCTTTTTGACTTACTTTTACGCAAAAAGCATGGGTCTCAAGCTTCTGGGTATAGTGATGAACGGGTTTGAGGGTAAAGATGTATCGGAAAGGACCAACGCAAGGATAGTGCAAGAGCTCACAGGTATTAAACCTTTGGAGCTTCCTAAGATAGACGGTTTACTCATGCCTGCAGACTCAAGGCGTGCCATTGCCAAGCTTATCGGGTTTTAGTCTGTAGTAAGCAGATATTCTCTCCACCATCTCTTTAAAATATGGTGCTGCAGCTGTGCCTCCGTACGCTAACCCCTTTGGTTCATCAACGGATATGCCGGCTACGAATTTTGGGTCCGTTGCCGGAAAGTAGCCTACAAAGTAGGCTACTACCTTATCCCTTGAGTACTTACCCGCTCTAAAGTCAAATTTCTGGGAAGTGCCCGTCTTGCCAGCTATAGTAAAGTAGTTGGACCTTGCCAACTTAGCTGTACCTTCTTCCACTACTTTTATCAGGTTTTTGTGTAGCCAATTCATAACTCTCGGTGAAAAAAGTCCCTGCCTTAGGATCCGGTCCTCTTGGTAAATTTTTTTTCCTTCTTCGTCCTGAGTGTAAAGGATTATTTTAGGCTTTGGCATGTAACCAGTAGCAAGAAAAGAAAAAGCAGCACACAAGTTTAACAAGTTCACAGACAAACCTTGTCCTATACTTGAATAAAGTATGTTTGAGGGATATCTGTAGTCTGGTAGCCTTGGTTTTGTTTCTCCCGGAAGTATTCCAAAGCTGTCTTTGAAATGTATCTTCTGCATAAGCTCCTCCACATCCTTCCTTGAAAGGAACTTAGCTATCTTAACAGTTCCCACATTAGAAGACTTTATAAGCACCTGATCTAAGGTGAGCCTACCGTAGGGATGCACATCCCTTACTATCCTACCGTAAACCTCAGTTTTTCCGTGCTCACCATCTACAGTGTAGTTCTCAGATATGTAGCCTCTATCCAAAACCATACCTAAGAAGAAGGGTTTCATCACAGATCCCGGTTCAAAGAGGTCCGTAATTACAAAGTTCCTCCTTTCCCAAGGTTTGTACTTGCTGTAGTTGTTAGGGTCATAGTACGGATAAGTGGTCATGCCTAAAATATCCCCACTTTTGACATTCATGATAAGTATGGCAACTTTCCTGGGCTTCCAATCTTTCACTATCTTATCTCTTATATCTTCAAGTATGCTTTGAACCCCCAAATCTATGGTAGTGTAGACTGTTTTTGACCTGAGAGCTTCTGCATAAGAGTAAGGCTCCAAGGCTAACCTACCTTCTGGAGAGAAAAGGAAGGGTATCTTCTGCCCTTTCTTACTTAGAAGGTCGTTTAGCATGTACTCAAGCCCTTCAAGACCTGTACCGTCATCCCCAGAAAAACCTATGAGATTGCTTGCTAAAGAGCCGTGTGGATAAAACCTTTTAAAATCTTCCTGAACACCCACATACTTAGAGTTGTCCGTATCTTTTATGACACCCCTTATGTAAGGCAGAAGACTCTTATCCACTTTTCTGACAAGCCATACAAATTTTTTTCCTGAATTTAACTGCTCTAAGATCTTCCTTTCGGGCACACCTGTTGGAGCAGAAAGCCTGCTGGCAAGTTCCTCTTTATTTTGGACATACTTGGGAAAGGCATATACAGAGATGGTGGGAATGCTTATAGCAAGGTCGTTACCATTTCTGTCTTTTATTGAACCTCTGTATGTAGGTATGTCTACGAGCGCAACCTTTGGAAATCTCTCAGCGATCCTTTTTACATATTCTGTCCTTCCTATGAGCTGAATGTAAGCTATCCTTAGAAAAAGCACAAAAAAGCCCAAAAAAACTAACAAAGATAGGAATAATATCTTTGAGTTTTCCTTCTTAAGCTCTCGCATAACATAGCTGGATGAATTCCTTGAAAATATTCTTTGCATCGTGGGGTCCTGGCGAAGCTTCTGGGTGATACTGAACGCAGTATATGGGTAAATACTTATGTCTGAAACCTTCCAAGGTATTGTCCAACAGGTTTATATGGGTGATCTCTACATCTTTTAGGCTTTCTGGGTCCACCGCGAAGTTGTGATTTTGGGCAGTTATCTCTATGTGCCCGTCCCTTAGGTCTTTTACGGGATGGTTTCCTCCGTGATGTCCAAACTTGAGCTTGTATGTCTTACCCCCCAGGGCAATCCCTATTATCTGGTGTCCAAGACATATACCCATTATGGGTTTTTCCTCCATAAACTCCCTTACTATCCTTATGCCGTCCAGTACCTTTACAGGGTCCCCAGGACCGTTGCTAAGGAGTATAGCGTCTGGGTCTATTTCTTTTATAAGCTCACGGGCACAATAGGGGGGTAGAACCACAAGCCTTGCACCTTCGCTCACAAGCCTTCGGAGTATATTTCGCTTTATGCCAAAATCCACCACCGCTACGAGAGGCTTTTCTGTGTTCTTTTTTACATAACCACTATGCAGATCCCAATCTCCTTCGTTCCAGTAATAAACTTCCTTTGTGGCTACTTGTTCCACCAGGTCCTGCTCTGAGATGTCTTTAAGGTTTCTTGCTTTATGCACTAACCTTCTTGGGTCCTCTTCTTTTGTGGATATCACACCTCTTACAACACCCTTTTCCCTGATCCTTTTAACAAGAGCCCTTGTGTCTATGCCTTGAATTCCTACTACACCGTTCTCTTTTAGGTACTCATCAAGGCTCTTTTTAGCTCTCCAATTGCTGTAAAATGTGGAAAGTTCTTTTATCACAAAACCGTTTACCTGAACTCTTCCGGATTCCACATCCTCATCGTTTACTCCACAGTTGCCCATCTGTGTGTAGGTCATGACTACTATCTGACCTTTGTAAGATGGGTCTGTGAGTATCTCTTGATACCCAGTCATGGATGTGTTGAAAACTACTTCCCCTTCTGCTTCTCCTTCCGCACCGAAGGAATATCCTACAAAGTATGTCCCGTCTTCAAGGGCAAGAATCGCTCTTTTCATAGCTCTTCCCAACGGAGAGGGCGGGATTCGAACCCGCGGTAGGGCTTTTAACCCTACAACTCCTTAGCAGGGAGCCGCCTTCGGCCTCTCGGCCACCTCTCCTGCGCTTTATCAAGTTGCGGGGGCGGGATTTGAACCCGCGACCTTCGGGTTATGAGCCCGACGAGCTACCAGGCTGCTCCACCCCGCGTAATGTCTTAAATTATTATAGGTTTATAGCTCTATTAAGTCAAGGCTTATTTCTGAAAGTGGCTGACCAGTGCCTTTTTCAACAGCTACTATGTTTTCAAGTCTTACACCAAACTTTCCCGGTACATATATACCCGGTTCTACGGTAAAAACCATACCTTCCTCTATAAGTTTTCTGCTGTCTTTTCCTTTATAGTAGACCCTTGGATACTCGTGTATGTCAATACCTACACCGTGTCCTGTAGAGTGGTTAAAAAGCTTTCCATAGCCTTTCTTTTCTATGTGTTTCCTTGCAGCTTTATCTACTTCTCCTAAGGTGTTGCCTACTTTTACCTTTTCAAGAGCAAAAAGATGAGCATCCTTTACTGTGTTATATACCTTTTTAAACTCCTCGTCTGCCTTACCTATAAAGATGGTTCTTGTAAAGTCAGTGCAGTATCCCTTCCAGATCAAACCCATGTCTATGAGAAGGTTTTTACCCACTTCTATTTTGTTGTAGGATGTTTCCCAGTGAGGAACTGCAGAATGCTCACCGCACGCAACTATAGCAGAAAAACTCTCTCCGCTTGCACCTACTGTGAATATCTCCTGAACTATAAAAGCCCTAAGTTCCATCTCTGTCATACCGGGCTTTATAAACTCTAAAAGCTTTCTGTATATGTTGTCGCTCTTTTTGACGCCCTCTTTCATGATACTTATTTCCTCTGGGGTCTTTATGGCTCTAAAGTAAGAAAGAAATCCAGAAAGTCCTATCCACTTTATGCCTTTTGTCTTCAGCGCCTGCCTGAACTCACAGCTTACCCTATCCTTCTCGTAGCCTACCCTTTTGATGCCCATATCTTTGAGAAAGCTTTTTATATACTTTACTGCACTACCCTCTATAAGCCTCACATCCCAATGGGTTAGTTCCTTTTTTGCCCTCTCGTAATATCTCCCGTCAGTAAGAAGATGATGACTATCTGGGGTAATTACAAGGTAAGCATGCGTTGACTTAAAACTAGTAAGATAAAAAACATTAGATGGGGAGCTCACCAAAAAGGCGTCAAGCCCACTTTTTTTTATAAGTTCTTTTACCTGATTGAGCTTCATCTCAAACCAAGAAGTTTTCTATACTTAGATACTGTTCTTCTTGCTATGTCTATGCCTCTTTCTTTTAGCATAAGTGCCACTTTACTGTCACTTATGGATATATTTTCCTGCAGTACTTCTTTTATTGCTCTCATTACTTCCTCTTTACTCATACCGCTTTTACTCTCTTTCACGAAGAAAAATCTTAAAGGGTAGATCCCTGCAGGTGTGTTTGCATATTTGGAATTTACCAATCTACTAACTGTGGACATGCTTATACCCACATTCTGGGATATTTCTTTCAATGTTAGAGTCTTTAAAGGTTTTCCTCTCAAAAGGAAATCTTCTTGCCTCTGAACTATGGATTTGCCTATTTCTCTAAGTAGTCTCCTTCTCATCTCCAATATGAGCCTTAGATTTTTTGCTCTTCTGAGCTTTTCCTTTTGCACCTCGTTTTGAGCTGGCTGGTCTTCTTCTATATGAAGATCTATAAAATCCTCCTGAATAAAAATGTACCAGTCTTCTCCATCATGTTCCAAAACTAAGTCCACGGTTCCTGTTCTCTGAAAGACAGGCTCACCTCCTAAGGGTTTTAGCCGAAGGCGCGGGATGATCTCTTTTATCTGAGGGTCCGCATGGCCTGTTTTTATAGCTTGCATCACACTGTTTTCAAGCCAAACGTCCTGGGGATACATCTCCTGCAATTGCACTCTTATGAACTCTTCGAGATTTTTGGAAGCTATACCTACAGGTTCTATCTCTGTCATTATAAATTCTCTTATGTCTTCCACATACTCTGCATTTACCCCGTAAAGCTTTCCTATTTCTTCCGGATCATCCTTGAAAAAACCATCAGCATCGCACCTGTAGAGTATCTCAAGAGCTATTTCTTTGTCTATACCGTCAAACTCAAGGCTTATTTGTCTTGAGATCTCCTCAAAGATACTATCCTTTGCCACCGCTTCTTTTTGCTTAATCTCCTCTTTAAAAAACCACTTGGGTATACGCTTAAACACATGCGTTATATAAGGATTTTGCTTTTGCTCTTCTTCAAGTATCTGCTGAAGTTCTTCAGAGCTCTTAGTTAAAAGCTCTATGTGGTACTTTAAAAGTAGCGAGAGGTTCAGCTTGGGTTTTACCGTAGTCTTTAACTCACCCTTTATCATCAAAGTAATAATTTACACCCTTTCACTTTCCGTTGCCATTATATAAAGGCTAACTATCCGGTTGCCATCCATCTTGTCCACCACAAACTTAAACCCTTCGTATTCAAACTCATCACCTTCCTCTGGCACCTTTGAGAGGTTTGCCATAACAAACCCCCCCACCGTATCGTACTCATACTCTTCGGGAAGACTAAAGCCCACAGTTTTTGCCACCCTCTCTATATCCGCCCAACCGTAAACCTTGTAAATGCCTTTTGATATTCTAACCGTGTCTTCCTCCCATACTTCTGGCAGGCTTCCCAAGAGCCTTTTGAGCACATCGTGAAGAGTAATGAGTCCAGACACCTCTCCGTGTTCTCCTACCACTATGGCTATCTGCATACCACTTGATCTCATTTCCTTTAAAAGTGCAGTTATGTTTGAAATTTCTGGAACAAAAAGAGCAGGTCTTTTGAATTCTTGTAGTTTTTTGCCTGCATTCTCTTCAAAGGGTATAATGTCCTTTACATAGACTATACCCGTTATGTTATCAAGACTATCTTTGAAAACAGGGATGCGTGAGTGTTTGTTTTCAATGATCTTTTCAAATGCGTCTGCAACGGTAAGCTCTTCACTAAGGGCGAATATGTCCGGTCTTGGTGTCATGACTTCTTTAACCAAAAGGTCGTCCAAAGACATGGCTCTCTCCACTAACTCCCTTTCTTCTGCGCTGAAGAGCCCTGCAGAGTATCCCATCTCAAATATCTCCCAAAATATCTGATCCCTTTTCTTTTTTTCTTCTACTCCTCTGAGGTCAAAAAAATTCAGTATCCTTTCAATCTGTGCAAAGAAAAGCCTTCTTACTGGCAAAAACACCATATGAAATACATAAAAAACTGGAGCATAAAGGAGTGAAAGTCTAGTGGTGAAAGGTAAAACTAAGTTCTTGGGTATAACTTCTCCAAACATGAATATGAGAAAACTCATGAGAAGGGCAGAAAAAGTGGCACCCTTCTTTCCAAAAGTATCAACAAAAAGCTTTGTACCGTAAGAAGATATAAGTATGTTCACCAATTCGTTACCTATAAGAATGGAAAGGAGTAGTTCTCTGGGTTCTGAAATGAGTTTGTTTAGAAGCTTGTAGAGTTTTTTGGAAGAATATCTTCTGAGAAGATATCTGTTTGCACCAAAAAAAACCACTTCGGAAGAGGCAAAAAAACCTGACAAAAAAAGCAGGAACAAGAGTATGGGGAGTTCAGTAAAGGTTACAAGCGACGAACCTTCCATCTAAAACCTCCTCCTTTATACTCTGCTTGCAAGCTTCCATCTTCTGGCTACAAAGCCAGTAAAAGGGGCAACCTTTGTGTATTACTTCTTGCACGCCTTCTTCTTGTACGCGCACCTTCCTTTCTTTGGGATGTCTTACGGGAACATTTTCTAAAAGATACTTGGTGTAAGGATGCTTTGGGTCTTTTAGCACCTGATCCTTTGTGCCCATTTCCATTAGCATACCTGAGTAAATGATGGCTAATCTATCTGCTATCCTCTCTACAGCCCTTATATCGTGGGTTATAAGCAGTGTGCTTACTCCTCCCTCTTTTAGCTCCGCAAAGATGTCAAGTATTTCCTTCCTGACAGTAGCATCAAGAGATGCGGTTGGTTCATCTGCAACTATAAGCTCAGGGGACAGAGATACGGCTCTGGCTATGGCAACTCTTTGCCTTTGACCTCCAGAAAGCTCTTGAGGTTTTCTGTCCAAAAGATATTTAGGAAGTTTTACCATTTGAGCCACATCTTCTACTCTCCTTCCCCTGTCGCCAAATTTGTGTATTAACAAAGGTTCTTCTATTATCTGTCTTACCTTCATGTAAGGGTTGAGAGAAGAAAAAGGGTCCTGGAAGACTGCAGAGACCTTTTTTGTGTACTCTTTGCCCATATTCCTTATGTCCTCACCTCTTAGCTTTATACTACCTTCTGTTGGTTTTTCAAGTCTAAGTATCAATTTACCTATGGTGGTCTTACCAGAACCGCTCTCACCTATTAAGCCAAAAACCTCTCTCTCCTTTATGCTAAAGCTTACTTTTCTGACAGCAGGATGATATGTGTGTGTAAACAGCCCTCTGCTTATCTTATAAACCTTACTCAAGGAGATAACTTCAAGAAGGCTACTCATATGGTTCTGGAAAACCTAAGCTCCTTTTTGTTTCTGATGTGCTCGTCAAAGACCATGGCTATGTTTCTTATGAGAAGTCTTCCTTCAGGCTTTAC
>Ga0079997_122029_pt1 | contig 42568 bp, 43 predicted proteins | sample PerSpoCPS_CMetaG_FD_69200 | JGI IMG/M metagenome (GOLD analysis project Ga0079997, IMG submission 69200) | Archaeal communities from Yellowstone National Park, Wyoming, USA - Perpetual Spouter C (PS_C) MetaG (SPADES assembly) (version 2) | ecosystem: Environmental > Aquatic > Thermal springs >... | reverse complement strand
TCATAAGACACCTCGAGAGGAGAGGGATAGAACCTATTATAAGGCCGAGGAGGAATGCGAGAACTGACAGAGGGCCTCCCTCCAGAAGGTCTGCAGCCAGGATGATAAGGGATTACGGGTATAGAGCATGGAGCAGAATAGTGGGATATGGTAGGAGGTGGATGGCTGAGACTGCAATATCCAGGTTCAAAGCATTGTTCGGAGAACATCTCCTCTCCAGGAAGCCGAGATGGATGGACTCAGAGCTGACGATCAAGGCGCTCATATACAACATGCTATTGAGAGCCGTAACAACGTAGGAAACCGGGCACCAGACGGAGAGGGGAAAATCGAATCATAGGAATTAGGCCACAAGGCAGTATGGTGATTATTTTTATATATGGGGTTTGGGGTGGCTTTGGGCTGGGAGGGCCTATTGCCACGGGGAAAACTGGAGTTGAGAAGTTCAGGAATTTTAGCGACTGGTTCGACGGCATCCTTTTGACGGCTAGGCTCGCGGATACTAGATATCCTGTGAAGGGTTTCTACGTCTATCTTGAGCAGGGCTGGTTTGTGATCGAGAGGGTGAGGAGGATGTTAGAGGAGCTGCTGGAGGCTGATGGCCACCTGCCGATGTATTTTCCGCTTGTGGCTACGCTTGAGAATTTCTCGCGGGAGGCCGAGCATATTAAGGGATTTATGGGGGAGGTCTTCGCCGTGGGGAAGCTGAGGCTGGGCGGAGAGGGTGAGGAGGCTGAGGCTCCCCTCATACTCAGGCCCACCTCAGAGACGATCATGTATCCGATGTTCGCGATCTGGATAAACAACCACTCGGACCTGCCCCTCAAGGTCCACCAGAGCTGCTCCGTCTACAGATATGAGACGAAGGCTACCAGAGCCCTATACAGGGTTCGAGAGATCCCTTGGAACGAGGGGCACAGCGTCTTTGCCTCGGCTGAGGAGGCCGAGGCCCAGCTGAGAAGAGCCATAGCGATTTACAAGACTGTACTCGATGAGCTGGGTATAGCCTACCTCGTCCTTAGGCGCCCCGACTTCGACAAGTTTGCGGGGGCCGACTACTCTGTCGCCTTCGACTCATGGAACCCTGATGGCAAGGTGAACCAGGTCGCGACAGTCCACAACCTTGGGACTAACTTTTCGAGGGTCTTTAACATCGTGTTCGAGAAGAAGGAGGGTGGGAAGGGGTATGGATGGCAGCTTTGCTACGGGTTCGGCTACAGCAGGGTATTGGCCGCTATTGTCGCACAACACGGCGACGATCTGGGCCCCATATTCCCCCCGTCTGTTGCGCCCACCCAAGTAGTGATAGTCCCGATACCGTATAAGGGTCAGGAGGAGCCCGTGTACTCCCATTCGAGGAGGGTCTACGAAATTTTGCGGGAGAGGTTTAGGACCCATCTAGACGATAGGCGGGACGTCACGCCGGGCGAGAAGTACTATTACTGGGAGAGGCGGGGGGTGCCTCTGAGGGTCGAGGTTGGCCCGAGGGAGGTGCAGAGGGAGGAGGTGGTGCTGGCGAGGAGGGATACGGGTGAGAGGGTGTCCGTGAAGGTTGAGAGGCTGGTTGACGGTGTCTCCGAGACCTTCCGACTAATATCCGACAACCTCAGGGAGAGGGCGTGGCGGACCCTCCGAGATTTGGTCGTCACCGTGAGGAGCAGTAAGGAGGGGGCCAGAATGATATCGGAGGGTAAAATATGTAGGGCGAGCTGGTGTGGATCCGAAGAATGCGCGTTAAAGATGAGGCAGGAGATGGGTGGGGAGGTAAGGGGCTATATGTTCGAGTACGAGGAACGGAGCGAGGAGCCCTGCGTGGGATGCGGATCCGCGGGGAAGACCTTCATATACATAGCTAGGGCATACTAAGCCCCCCAGCGGTCCCCCCCCCACCCTCACTCGGGACTCTCTGTCTGCGAGGCCACCTCTATGAGCCCCTTCTGCTCAAGCCTCTTCAGGACATCCTCCACCTCCTGCTCGGGGATGCCGAGCGCCCTGGAGCAGGAGTCCACCTCCAGAACCGTCCCCTCCGGCAGAGACACTATATACTCGTATATGATGCGCTCCTCTCTAGAGAGGGTAGGTACCGCAGGGAAGCTCTCAGCGACCTGCCTCGCAATTATCGCCCGCGCCTCCTCGAGTATCCTCATAGCCTCGTCTGAGAGCTCCTCCTTATCCTCCACCGCGATGGGTTGATGAACGCCGGCGCTGGAGACGAGGCCGTCGATGGCGTTTGATAGCTCGTCGAGGCTCTCGGCCGCCTCTGGGACGACCTTTATGATCTCGCTCCTCACGCTCTCCAGCAGCCCCTTAAGGACGGGAGCCAGCCCTATGATATCCCTAAGCTCTAGGAGACTCTCCATCCTCACCCTAACCTGCTCAAGAACTAGGAGAGACTGAAGCACTATCCGGGCTATCCTTCTCAGCTCGGCTATCTCGTTGGCGTATATCGCGGCGTAGCCCTCGTCGCCTGACTGGAGGGCCGAGACACACCGCTCGAAGTACTCCTTACCCCTGGCTTCGAGGCCGGCGTACTTGTTTTTAAGCCGATTAATCTGCGCGTTAAGGGTAAGCAGGGCTGATGAGAGCCTTGCGGCGTACTGTCCTGAGTCCCTCATGGTTTGACTCGGCGGCCTCCTCCACTTGATGACGTCAAGCAAGCGGGGCATCCTTCGCCCGGCCCGCGCTGCCAGCATAGATAAACCGTGAGCCGGGGGGTAGCCGCGAGGCCCCTAGCCGTATTACCCCCCAATCATTTCGGGATTCCTGAATACTGCCTGGCGGCTTATAAACGGATATATATCGCTTCCTGCCTCTCTCATCCGTGAGTGGGCAGCGAAGGCGTAGGAGGGAGGCTCCCCTACCCGCTACGGGTGCGGGGCTGCTTAGGTTCTTCGAGGAGGAGACTAAGGGGGTTAAGTTGAGGCCGGAGATCGTGCTTGTTGGGGGAGCTGTCCTAGTGGCTCTGGTGCTTCTGGCATCGCGCCTCCTCTAACAAGACAAGGATATGCTTGGCAGTGATTCTGCAACAAGTTCTGAAAAAAATGGGTCTAGGGTTGTGGTATTGCCGGATGTTCCACGCTCAGCCAGTCGGCTGGCCTTGCTGGGGAGCTGGCGGCGCGGGTGGTGCTGGTGGCTTCTTCTTAGCAACGCGCGTCTTCCTCGCCTTCTTCCTCGCTCCGGCTTTCTTTGCTCCCTTCTTTGCTGTCCTCTTCCTACCTGCCTTTGCTGCCGGCATGCTCTCTCGCGAAATATAGTTGTGCAATGGATAGTATAAGAGTTTTGCTCTGCGGGTGCAGCGTCCTAGCTGATGTCCCGATTACAGATTAATCTGAGGGAGTGCAGAGTAGCTACGTGGTTGGGGAGTTCTCTGTTGTGCTGCTAGCTGCCGGTGGTTCAAGGAGGATGGGTAAGAATAAGCTCGCGATACAGGTCTGGGGGGAGCCACTACTACACTGGAGCCTGAGGGCCGCGATCGCTTCTGGGGGAGGGGAGGTCATAGTGGTTGTTGGCCACGAGGCCGAGCAAGTGAGTCGTCTCGTCGCAGGGGGCGTAAGAATCGTCTTCAACGAGGCTTGGGAGGAGGGGGTCGCCTCGAGCATTAGGACGGGGATACGGGAGGTCTCAGCTGACTCCCGCGCGGCCGTTATATTGGGGGGAGACCAGCCGCTCACCCCCTCCCCCCTAATAGCGATGCTCGCACGGCTTGTCCTCGAGGGCGACTGCCTAGTCGCCTCGGCCTCCGTGGCGGGGGATCCGCGTAACCCGGCATGCTTCCACCGCGACCTGTTCCCGAAACTCCTGGAGCTGAGGGGAGACCAAGGTGCGAGGCAAGTAGTTCTCAGAAACTTGGAGCGGGCCGCGCTTGTGGAGGTGCAGCCTGAGCTGCTTATAGACGCCGACACCCCGGAGGACCTTGAGAGACTTAGGTTGATGCGGCCCCCCACATAGTTTACTGGCTTGGGACGGCTAACTCTTATTAACGGACTGATTGGCTTGTTGTGCCGGCTGGCTGGTGGTGCAGGTGGGGAGGCTCGATGGATTGGTCGCTCTGGTGACGGGGTCTAGCCGCGGGATCGGGCAGGGGATCGCCCTGGAGATTGCGAGGGAGGGCGGCCGAGTGGTGATCCATGCCACCAGAGGGGAGAGGCTCGCGGAGACGGGTAGACGTCTGAGGGACATGGGGGCTGACTTCGCGGAGGTTTCCGGAGACCTCTCCGTCCCAGAGAGCTGTGTCCGCGTAATAGACGAGGCCGCGGAAGTCATGGGCGGATTAGACATACTCGTGAACAACGCGGGGGTCAACGTCGCTAAGCCTCTGCCCGAGCTCACCCTGGAGGAGTGGGGCTGGGTCATCTCGGTCAACCTCCAGGCGCCGTTCCTCTGCGCGAGGAGGGCGTCGGAATACATGGTTAGGCGGAATTGGGGGAGGATAATCAACATAGCTTCCGTCACATCCTTCATGGGGATTCGGTGGAGGGCCGCATACGCATCCTCGAAGGCGGGTATCCTAGGGCTTACCCGCGTCCTAGCACTCGAGCTCGCCCCGCACGGCATAACAGTCAACGCTATTGCGCCAGGCTTCATAGCGACGGACATGGTTCGGAGGCGGGTCGAGGAGGGCGCGCTGAACCTTGAGGCCCTGCTGAGGAGGATACCTATGGGCAGGCTGGGGTCTCCGGAGGAGGTGGGGAAGCTAGCCGCGTTCCTCGCAAGCCGCGACGCCTCCTACATCACGGGCCAGGTCTTCGTGATAGATGGCGGCTTTACGGTGAACGCCACCCCGTAGCTTGGGGTTGGTCGGCAAGGCTTAAAAGCGCGCCAGCACGGCTAGTCACGATGCCCCCGAGGGCAAAAGAGAGGAGAGGAAGAGCAAGAGGGAACGGCGGGCGGAAGATCACCTACATCGCGGCATTTATCCCGGCGGCCCTCTTCGTAGGGCTTATAATCTTCCTGCTCGCCCAACCACCACAGCCCATCAACCCCACAACCCTGACTAGGGCGAATTCTGGGGCGGAGGCGCCCGATTTCTCCCTCAGAAAACTCACTCCCCAAGGCCTCTCGGAGGAGACCTTCACCCTTTCCTCAGCCCGCGGGAAGGTTGTTTTCCTCGACTTCGCCTGGTGGAGATGCCCACACTGCAACAATATGGAGCCAATAGTCAAGGAGATTGCCACCAAGTACAGCGCGAAGGGTGTAGTGTTTGTGACAGTTATGATTGATGATCGTCAGAGCCCCGTAAGCGAGAGTGCGAAGTTCGTCGAGAGGCACGGAATATTCTGGACGGCCGTCTGGGACGAGCGCGGCAGAGTTTCGGACCTCTACGGCGTCCAGGCAACGCCATCATACATAATTATAGATAGGGAGGGTAAGGTGGCGGTGAGGCTGCCCCCCGGTGAGCAGCCGAGAGAGGCCCTAGAGAGGGCGCTGGAAAGCGTTCTTGGATGAGAAGGGGGATGGCCGCCAGCAGCATTAGAACCCTCTACTATGTCTCAGCCACCGTCTCGGCCGGAGGCCTAGGCTTATCAACCTACCTGACTCTCCCAAACCCCCTCCCCGAGTTCTGCGAGATAGGCTCCACCTTCTCGTGCTCAGCCGTCATCCTTAGCAGCTACTCCAGCATAATGGGCGTCCCGATCGCGGCGGTGGGGGCCTTCTGGTTCGGCGTCGCCCTCCTTCTCTCGCTCCTAACAGGAATTGGGAGGATTCCCCCACATCTGCTCCTCATGTGGGGGGTGATCGGTGTATTGGGGGCCGTCGCCCTCCTCCTCGTCGAGGTCCTCCTGATAGGAAGCATATGCCTACTCTGCACAGCGGCCCACGCGGCAGGCGCCGTGGTGCTGGCACTATCGGTCCTCGGATACCTGTGGAGTCAGCCACCTAAGACCTCGGGATAGAAGAAGAGCCGGCCATCCGCCCCGCTCAAAGCCTCCTCAACCTTTGCGGCGTCGTCCAGGACCCTACCGTTGCTCACGAGTCTGAAGAAGCCGCCGGAAGCACCTAAGAGCTCCATCACCCTTTCCAGAAGCATACCCACCGTCTCCGACTGCCGGACCGATAGCTTAACCCTCCTAGGCGGACCCACCAGCGGAATAATCTCGACCTCCATGCCGACCCGCGTGTCGGTGAGCCATATTTTAAGGGACGTGGCCGTGGCTGGCGGCGAGTTCCCCCCTATATACCGAGAAACTATTAAGGAGTGTCGGGGGCCAGGTCTTCAACGGGCGCGGGCCCTCCCTAAAAATAATTTAGGGGCCTCAGACCTAATGATGGGCAGCCGGCTTGCCTGTGGATCTAGATGATATTGATAGGCGTCTGATAGACCTGCTTAGGAGGGACGGTAGGGCCAGCTACCGGGAGTTGGGCAGGAAGCTAGGGGTGGCGGAGGGGACCGTCCGGAAGAGGGTTAAGAGGCTCGTAGACGCGGGAGTCATCAGGCGCTTCACGGTCGAGCTGGACACGTCTGGACAGGTGCACGCCATATCGATGGTCTCGGTCGACCCCACCGTCCCCACCCCCAAGGTGGCCGAGAGACTCTCCTCCCTCGAGGGCGTCGAGAAAGTCTACGAGGTCACGGGGCAGTACGACGCCCTGGTCGTGATCTCGGTCAGCAACTTGGCGGAGCTTAACAGATGCATCGAGGAGATAAGGACGGTTCCGGGTGTGAGGGAGACAAACACCGCGATGATTCTGAGGGTCATCACGGCCGAGGGGAGATCAGGCTGAGCAGCCTCTCCACCGCCTGCCTTGGCGAGGGCTCGCCGTGGATCAGGACCTTTCTCCGATCGTCGAGGTACTTCCCAGCCAGCTCGTCCGCCACGCCGCCCGAGCCGACGATGGATACGATCGGCTTCTCCTCGAGGTAGGCTGCCGCAACCTCTATCAGCGTCCCGGCTCCACCACCCACCACTATCACGCCGTCGGAGGACCAGACGTTGACGAAGTTCCTCATGTGGCTAAGGCCGGTAGCGACCCTCACGGTGCTGTAGGGGTTCGCCGAGTCGATCGTCTTCTGCGGGACTATCGAGAGCGTTATCCCACCCCTCTCCGCCGCACCCTTCGATGCGGCCTCCATCACGCCTCCAAGGCCTCCCGTGACGAGGATGCATCCCCGACTAGCTATCTCCGCGCCGACCTCGTACGCCAGCCTCCTCGCCTTATCGGTGCAGGAGTCCTCATTGTATCCCACGACGAGTATCTGTAGCCTCCTACCAGCGATCCCTGACATGCACACCACCAAGTATCCACCCCCTCTCTGCCCACGCTTAATCTTTAGTGGAGGTGTCCAAGACACCGGCCTCCATCAGGGCCAGCAGGAGCTCGTCGTAGTTCTTCTCCAGCTCCGAGACGGAGCGCTCAGCACTAGTTATGTCGACCATGTGCTTGGATTTCCAGACATAGCCACCCTCAACTAGATTGAGCCTCGTGAAGACACCTATGAGGCTGTGGTCGAGCTGATAATTCCTCCACGGAAGGATGTACTCGACGAAGCAATATCTGTACGCCCTCTCGTGGACATCGCCGTAGAAGGTGTTGAAGTATATGACTAGGGGGTCGTCCCTCACGTAGGTCTCCCAGGTGGTGTATCTGGTGTACAGGGGGACCCAGCCCTCCTCCCTCAGCTCCATATCCTCGAGGGAGACCGGCCTCTTCCAGCCGGACGGCAGGAAGCCCCGCTCCTCCAGGAGTGGGAGTATGGCCCTATGTATCATTCCCTGCCTCAGCAGCTCTATCCGCTCTCTCAGCTGAAGATCCATTCCTCATCACTACCATTGGGCCAGGCCCGGCGGCGGTCCATGCGCGTCGCCACCATCACGATTATGTTAGTCATGATATTATAAAGCGGTTTAAATAACTAACGATTATCTACTAGCTCTGACGATTATCTATCAGGACGAGGGTCTCGGTCGTGACTCTCTTCACCCTCATGGAGGATACATTGGGCAAGGTTTTCCTCTGAGGGGCTAGCAACGATCCCTATCTGGCGGAGCTTTACGCCGTTCCAGTCAAACAACCCTGACGCGAAAATCCAGCCGACGGGCTAAAGCTTTGCTACAAAGTAGCCGATAGTGTCCAAATAAGCATTTTTTGGCTCATCTCCGGTAGCGTCCAAATAACGGGTTTATATAGCTGAGGTCCTCGTGAAACAAACTCGCGAGTAGAAATAGACGCCCCAAGACAGTATTTAAAGACTTATTTGGACACTACCCACCCCTATGAGATAATCTTATAAGGGTGGTGTGGTCTGAGCGATACACCTTCCGGCCTTCTGGGCCTCTCTAGTGTCTGGCTGGGGAAAATCCAACCCCTCCCCCTCTCTTTTCCCTTTTCAAAATCACTTTAAGCATTACAATAGTTGGATCCCTCTACTACAACGTTATGGTGTTGATAGATAGGCTTTCCACTTGCGTAAAGGGTATGGATGAGCTGCGAGGAGGTCCACAAGGGCCGATGGCGCCGCGCCGGGGCCAGGACCTGCATATGAGTCCCGGCCCAAACGCTACGAGTAGAAGAGCTATCGCCGAGGGGGAGGGCGCGGCCCGCCACAAATAGTGTATTCTAATAACCTTGCCCCCTCTAGCGCGATGGCATGATCGTGGTGGATGCAAACGAGGCCGCCGAGAGCTCCAGGCTGGTCGAGTCCCTAAGGAAGGTGGCGGAGGTTGCGGTGAGGCCGCTAGAGGCGGGAGACTACCTTATCGTGGGTGCCCGGGGCCAGGCCCTCGTGGAGAGGAAGCGGATATTCGACTTTCTCAACAGCCTCAAGGGGAGGCTCTGGGACCAGCTGACACTGCTAAAGAGCTTCGAGGGAGAGAGGATCCTGATCCTAGAGGGATACCTAGGTCTCTATAGGAAGAGCAGGTGGAACGAGGCCGCCATCCTCGGACTCATAGACCGTATAGTGGTCGAGTGGGGGATACCGATAATCCCGACCCCCGACGTTAAGGCGACGCTGACCTACCTGGCGTGGAAGCATAAGAGACTCGGCGAGGAGCCGGCTAGGCGCGAGTATCCGCTCCGCGTCAGCGGCAGGGAGATGGAACCCCAGGAGCAGGCCCTCTACACACTTGAGGGGCTGTGTGGGCACAAGACCGCGAAGGCCCTCCTCACACACTTCGGCACCCTCGGAGCCGTGATAGACTTCTTCCACAAGAACCCGCTACCCGTCGTGGAGGCGGGCCTGAGGGGTCTGAGGGTGGGGGGCCGCAGGATCCCCACCACCACGCTCTCGCGGATACACCTCGTCGTGAACACGATTTATACGGAGCCCCCGCCAGAGCCTAGCCAAAATGAGTGGGGAGGAGATAGCGGAGAAGGTGATGCGGCTGGTGGTTGAGCTTAGGCAGGGTGGAGGGCTCGAGAAGGCTTACGAGCTGGTTGCGCTGATCAAAACTCTCGTTCCGCCGGGAGTCGAGTGGGGCTTCGAGATCTCAAGGCAGCCGGGAGTCTCCTACATAGCTGAGGGCGGCAGAATAATCGCCCTCAGCACTACTAGGGGAGAGTTCGGACCCTTCATGGAGACCCGGATAAGAGAGATCGCGCTGAGGGATCTTCCACCCCAGGCCCTCGCGCGCGTCGCGAAGGACCCGGAAGGCTTCGTGGCCGAGCTGGCCAAGCACCTAGACGAGTGGAGGGCGAGAGCCAGCCCATCCCACCCGCTTAGGTCGTTGATTGACGCTTTTCTCCGACACATCTCGCGGGGATAGCGCCAGCCTCGGCTTACGCCTTTCCGCGGAGGCGGGCAAGAACGCCCTCGGCCTCCACCCTGCCGACCTCTGTAAGCCTGTAGACCTTCGAGCCCGAAGCATCGGTCTCCGCTATAAAGAGGTCTTTGACGGGGCGGCGGAAGAACTCTGTGTCGAGCCAGGTCTTCGAGATGGTTTTGCCGAGCTCCCTCGACCGCTGGCTTATCTGCTCCCTCGACATCGGGCCCTCAAAGTATAGCAGCAGGGCCACGAAATCCTTGTTACTCAGGGCGGAGAGATGCGGCAAGAGCTCCTGTGGGAAGCGCCTCTCGCCTCCCTGGGACGGCTTTACTCCGGGCTCTGTGGGCAGACCTGCCGAGGCAACGATGCCCCAAATCTTCTTCAACGCCTCCTCGAGGCTCGGCGCCCTAACACTTCCCCTTACCCTTACACTCGTTGTGGGAGAGATTTGTGACTCGACTTCAACCTCGAACTCTTGGTCGCCGTGCTCAGGTGGCACAAAACTACGTGTGCGCTGCAGATAAAATCTTTCCCTGCCCCGCCGCACTATGGCAAAGCTTGAAATATACTGTTCAGCCTATTGCTGGCCGTGAAGGGAAACAAGTCGGTTTTGGGGCAGAGCTTGCCGGTTTACGTCATAGCTGTAGCGCTGATAGCGATAGCGGCCGTGGCAGCTACCTCCCTCTACTCCATGAGCCTCATGTCAACGGTAGCCCGAGAGTCGACAGGTTCCCAGGTAGAGGGACCGACAAGCGATGACAAGGAGATCCTGCTACCTATCAGGGGGTCAGGAACAATCAGATACACTCCCGACAAGGCCACGTTCACCTTAGGCGTGGAGGCGCGAGGCGAGACAGTGCTCGAGGCGTCAGACAAGATGAGCAGGCAGATGAATAGCGTGATTTCATCACTCCTCGCTAACGGCGTCCCCGAGAAGAACATTAAGACATCCTACCTCTCCGTCGGACCCTACTGGGAGTGCAAGCCTGACACGGGGTGCCAGCAGAACGGATACATAGCCTCGTCCCAGATCACGGTCGTCCTCGAGGGACGACTCCTAGCTGATTCGGCCAAGATACTTGGAGACGCGATTGGGGCTGGCGCCACCCAGCTCTGGGGAGTCACATTCGACCTAACCGACGAGACTAAGGCACGCCTAAGGGACACAGCGCTCAAGAACGCCCTCGCAGACGCCTCTTCTAAGGCCAAGGCACTGGCGGGCCTCATGAACCTGCAGATAAAGGGCATCAAGCACATCACGGTCAGCTTCCCCGAGGAGGGATACCCATTCGTACCGATGCCGGTAAGGGCCGTGGAGGCTGGGGCGCCCGGGTCTCAGGGGCCGACCGTCATGCCGGGCGAGGCGACGTACCAAGTCACGGTGGAGATCACATACATCTTGGAGCCGGCACAATAGTTCCGCACAGCCTAACCTTCTTACTTTTTCTCAAGCAATCCTGGCTCGAGAACTGATAGCAGGTAGTGGTACCCATCTATTATCGCTGCTAGGCTCGCCTCGATTATGTTCTTGGAGACGTGCGTCGTCACCCACGTCTGCCCGTTCCAGGCGAACTCTGCGAATACCCTTACAGCGGCCCCGGTACCGTCCTTGCTATCCACGACGTATACCTTGTAGTCTGAGAGTGTGACCCCCTTGAGGGATGGGAACCTGTTCGATACGGCGTTTCTGACAGCTAGGTCGAGAGCATGGACCGGCCCAACCCCCTCGCCCACCGCCGTCACCACATCTCCATTGATAGCTATCGTGACTATCGCCCTAGAGACTTTCTGGCCAATGTTTATGGACTCGACCCACCAGCTCTTTACCTCGAAAAAGTCTCTATGGAGTTTGAGGTGCTTGAGGAGCAGCAGGATCACGGTGGCTTCGGCCGGCTCGAAGTGGTAGCCCTCTGCCTCCATCCTCTTTATCTGCTCCGTTAAGGCGCCTAGGTCCTCCTTCGTTAGCTGGAGCCCCACCCTCCTAGCTAGATCGAGGAGAGCGGCCCGGCCTCCGTACTCTGAGACGGAGAGGACGCGATCGTTGCCTACGAGCGACGGGTCTATGTGTTCGTAAGACCTCGGAGTCTTGAGCATAGCGTCGATGTGTACTCCACCCTTATGGGCAAAAGCGTTCTTGCCCACGTAGGGGTGGTTAACAGGTAAGGAGAAGCCAGTGACGCCGGCTATGAAGCGGGAGACCTCGGTAAGCCTCTTCAGCCTGGCCAAGTCCCCATCCTTGAGGCAGAGGTAGCCCATCTTGAGGCGGAGCGCCGGTATTACTTGGACAAGATCAGCGTTACCACACCTCTCCCCCAGGCCTATGAAGGTCCCCTGCACATGCCTCACACCACCTTCGACCGCCACGAGGCTGTTGGCGACCGCACACCCCCCGTCATTATGGGTGTGAATCCCTAGGGGAGTCCTGACGACTCGCCTCACCTCGCCCACGATCCTCGAGACCTCGTGTGGAAGCGTCCCCCCGTTGGTGTCGCAGAGAACTATTGTTCGGGCGCCAGCCTCCTCGGCACTCCTAAGCACGGATAGGGCGTAGTCTGGGTTGTCCTTGTAGCCGTCGAAGAAGTGCTCCGCGTCAAACACCACCTCGAAGCCGTGCTCCCTGAGATACTGTATGGTATCGACAACCATTTCCAGGTTCTCTTCACGTGAAGCCTTCAGAACCTCCTCCACGTGTAGAGTCCAGCTCTTGCCGAATATCACCGCGTAGGGCACGTCGATCGAGACTAGGGTCCTGAGGATCGGGTCCTTATCAGCCTCCACACTCTTCCTCCTCGTGCTTCCGAAGACGGCGAGCTTACTGTGGGTGAGAGAGAGATGCTCCTTCGCATACCTGAAGAAGTCGGAGTCCTTGGGATTGGCTCCGGGCCAACCAGCCTCTATAATATCTATGCCCAGCTCGTCCAGCTTCTCAGCTATCCTAAGCTTGTCCCTGAGGCTTAGAGAGACTCCTCTCGTCTGGGCGCCGTCTCGGAGCGTTGTATCGAGGATCTCAACGTAATCGATTCAGACACCCAGTCATGGATCCATAAGCGGCCGTATATAAAGGCTACGGGTCCTCGAATACCATAGGACAGCCACCAACAATTTTCATCACAGACATCACATCCCAGTACATGTGGCGGCACAAAGAGTGATTGTATTAACTGCCTATTGGATGTCGCGGGTTTGGCCGCCTCTTGAGTCGCATTTATGTGTGGTCAGATCTATGCAAGATGAGCCCTAGATAGATATATCGAGGGTCACGTGTGTGTATTGCCGTGGCCCCGGTAAGAGTTGGTATAAACGGGATGGGGCGGATCGGGAGACTCTTCCTGAGGGCCGCCCTTCTAGACCCGCTCTATGGCGAGGCCTTCGAGGTTGTCGCCTTCAACGATATCGCGGACCCGAAGACCACCGCGCACCTGATAAAGTATGACTCGGTTCATGGGAGGTGGCAGGGCGAGGTCAAGGCCTCCGAGTCCACAATCACTATTGATGGGAAGGAGTTCATGTACTTCAGCGTCGCTGATCCCGCCCAGATTCCTTGGGACAGGGCTGGCGTGGAGGTTGTTGTGGAGTCGACGGGACTCTTCACGAAGAGGTCTGATGCTGCTAAGCACATGCAACACGGCGTAAAGAGGGTCATCATCTCGGCCCCCTCCAAAGACGCTGACGTAACCATCGTCCCCGGCGTTAACGACGGCATGCTTGACCTCTCTAAGCACACGGTGGTCTCTGGAGCCTCCTGCACCACGAATTGCCTTGCCCCGATGGTGAAGGTGCTTCTAGACAACTTCGGGCTCCTCAAGGGCTACATGACGACCATACACGCGTACACCAACGACCAGCGGCTCCTCGACCTCTACCACAAGGATCTCCGCAGGGCTAGGGCAGCCTCCCTCTCGATAATCCCGACCACGACGGGTGCTGCCTCGGCTCTACACCAAGTTATACCTGAGGTTAAGGGGAAGCTTCACGGCATAGCGATGAGGGTGCCGGTCGCGAATGGGTCGCTCACGGACCTGTCGGCGCTCCTTGAGAGGCAAGTCAGCGTGGAGGAGGTGAACCAAGTATTTAGGGAGGAGGCGATGGGGAGGTTTAAAGGCATCATCGAGTTCACAGACGACCCGATAGTCTCCTCAGACATAATCGGCAACCCCCACTCCTGCGTATTCGACGCGACCCAGACCCTCGTCCTAGGCGAGAAGAATGACTTCGTGAAGGTCTTCGGATGGTACGACAACGAATGGGGCTACAGCTGCAGGCTAGTCGACCTGGTACTGATGGTGTCGGGGCGTGGCCGTCGTAGGTGAGGTCAGGTACCGGTCGCTCGATCAGGTTGATCCTGCGGGGAGACGCGTCGCGGTCCGAATAGACCTCAACGCCTCGATAGACCCCCAGACAGGGAGGGTGCAGCCGAACGAGCGATTCCGAGCCCATGTCATCACAATCCGCGAGCTTATGTCGAGGGGCGCGAGGATCGTGCTCCTAGCTCACCAGGGGAGACGGGGCGACCCCGACTTCACGGACCTGAGCCAGCACGCAGAGATTCTCTCTCAACTAGCGGAGCGAGAAATACGCTTCATCCCCGACGTTGCCGGAGAGGAGGCCGTTAGGGCGATAAAGGGGCTCCAGAGGGGTGAGGCGATATTGCTCGACAACGTTAGGAAGCTGGAGGACGAGGATTTAGAGAAGCCGCCCGAGGAGCATGCCAAGAGCACCCTACCCTCCAAGCTCGCACCCCATCTGGACATCTTCGTGCTTGACGCCTTCTCAGTGGCCCACAGGTCCCACGCCTCGGTTGTGGGGCTTGCAGCCCTTCTACCGACCTATGCGGGGAGAGTAATGGAGAGGGAGCTCGAGGCCCTCAACAGGCTGGTGGCACGCACCGACAAGATAGTATTCATACTGGGCGGCAACAAGCCCAAGGAATGCCTCAACGTGCTCAGGAGGTTTGCGGTTGAGAGAAAGTCCGCCATACTAGAGGTCCTGACCGGCGGAGTTGTGGGCCAGCTCTTCGCCAAGACGCGGGGACATAGTCTCGGCGCCCCTAGCGAAGAGTTTCTCGCACAGAAGAAGCATCTGGACCTCCTCAAGACAGTCTCGGAGATCGACGCCACGCTTAGGGAAGTCATCAGGATACCCAGCGACTTCGCCTACGAGGCGGATGGGCGGGGGCGGGAAGAGATCCCCCTCAGCAGACTCCCATGCCCAGGCCTAATCCAGGACATAGGCGGCGCGACGATTCGCGAGTACTGCGGAGTCATCGGAAGACTTGGCCGCGAGGTCACGATAATCGTCAAGGGGCCAATGGGTGTCTATGAGAAGCCGGCCTTCAGGAAGGGGACACAGGAGCTGTATATGGCTCTAGCAAAGGCTAGGGCATCGACATTGATTGGCGGCGGGGACTCGGTAACCGCTATAGAGCTGCTCGGGCTCAGGCCGAGCGACTTCACCTACGTGAGCCTAGGCGGTGGAGCCCTAATCTCATACCTCTCCGGGGAGCCCATGCCCGGCCTCCAAGTCCTCTCAAGAACCATCTGACGGGCCCAATAACAAGTATAATGGATTTATTCTCGAGCACCGACAGCTAGCGCCGGGGGCCGTGGTCGAGCATGGCCTAAGATGCCCGGCTTGGGCCCGGGAGGTCGCCGGTTCAAATCCGGCCGGCCCCAATATTAGTTATTATTTTGAGGATGTTGAGTGGGGGAAATGGTTGGGGGAGGGGTAGGTTTTCTAGTGGTTCTCTTGACGTAGCTTTCTAGCCGTATCTGCTTCCTAGTAATTGTGAAGCCTACGTATCTATAGAAGCTCATATTACTGCTGGCCCGTATATGTAGGCGATGACAATCCTTGTTATGCGTGTATTTCTTACCCATCCTAGGATCATTGATTATAGTTCCTCGTTGGTTGAGCATTGGCCCCGTTGACTCTATGCCAAGTCTCCTAAGAAGCTCCTTAACATATATGAGTAGTCTCTGGTCGGTGTTATAGATACATATGTAACCACGTTTGTTGACGCTTCCTTCTAAGTCTGCGAATCCCCTGAGGAATGCTGCTATGCATCTTTCACAGTGCTCAATGTATTTCTTCAGCCTCTCGAGGTCTACTGGTTTTCTGAGTAGCTCGTAGAGCGTCTTCGACCCAACTTCAACGACATACCTTCCTGAAGATCTCCTATACCCCGGCCTTATTTCTCTCCTGCCCAGAACCTTTGCGAGACATCTAGCAAACTCCTCAACGAACTCCTTATCTTTAGCCTTGAGACCTATCATGGCGTCGTTGTAGCATTTGCGGACGCGGCTTTTCTTGCTAACATATCCATCGCCAACCTTCGCGCCTATCACGTACGCCAACTCCTCAGAGGGCTTCAACAGTTCTAGCGAGGGTAATCCTTCTTCCGTTGTATGGGTCATGCGCTCCGCGTATCCAGTAGCTTATGTGAGACTTGGATAGTCTGACTCCGTATCTTCGATAGATCTCCTCGATAATCCCTTTATATGTCAGCCGCCTCTCCGAAGGGCAACAACAGCATCATCATACAACTTTATTCGGAGTTCACGTGGCAGGCACCTACTCAACACCCATCCACCTTGACTCGTATGGCCTCGCAACTATGTTGAACCTCTCTACCTGCTCCCTCTCTAGGACTATAGAGTTGAACGGTGGTAGATTCTCGGCGGCGTTTCTCCAGCAGTGGCCTCGTATATCAGACACCTAAGCGTCTCAATGGAGGGTATCATCCATGTCCTCAGCCTTCCATCCCACTCGTTCTGCACAATAATGATTCCGTCAGGTGTCTGAGTGATGTTCAGAACCCTATCCACAGGGTATCTAAAGACCTCTAGGAACCTCTCGGATAGCTCTCGCCACGCCTCGGCGACGAATCTCTGCATGATTAGGAAAGACTTGTAGTGTCGCACGCCCTCGTCTGCCCCATAGTCCCTGAAGACGCCGTAATAGCTCTCGTATCTGCCTAGCTCCTCATCCCTAAGCCTCATCCACAGATAAGCCATCACCCTCCCCACCACCTCTATCCCCGAATCAATCACCACCAGCTCTATAGTTTTAATCTCGTAACTGATGACATTATACCCTTGGATGAGTGGGCGGGGGATTCTTACCCTTACCTTCGACGATGGATACCTGAACCAGTACGAGATGGCCTACCCGATCCTCGAGCGGTATGGATATCGGGGCGTAGTCTACGTGATTACGGGTCTAGTTGGGGGCTTGTGGGAGGGGCGCGACCTTATGGGCCTCTCTCATCTCCGGGAGCTGGTGAGCAAAGGGTGGGAGGTAGGGTCACATACATATTCGCATCCGCGGCTAAACATACTTGCGCCGGACTCCGTTGAGAGGGAGTTGGAGTCCAGCAAGGACTGGCTGACCAGACACGGATTTAGGCCCCTCAGCCTCGCATACCCCTTCGGACTCTATAACGATGCCGTGAAAAACATCGCCTCTAGGATCTACAGGTACTCACGGACGACCGACGAGGGTCTGAACGAGTTAGTGGAGAGCTCGGCCGAGCTGAGGGTCTGCAGGCTATACGAGGATCCATATGCGAGGACAGAGGGGCGTCAGGACCCAGTCGAGAGATGCCTAGCCATGGTGAGGAGGGCTAGGGAGGACGATAAGTGGGCGATCGCCATGATCCACGGGGTAGTAGAAAACGTCAGCGAGCTCCCCACCCCGTACGACACATTCTTCTGGGTCACCCAGTCCAAGCTTGAGCAGTTCATAAGGGAAGTCTACGGATTGGGGATAGAGGTCGCGACGTTTGAAGATTTAGCCAAAACCTTCAAGTAGCATGGAGCGGCGAGCGTCCCGAGAGGAGCGAAAGTTCTAGGAGGTTATATTGCGCCCAAGCCTACCAAAAAATTCGCACCGCAAAATAACCAATTTTGGGGTGAGTCCGGTGGAATCATCGCATGTTATAACAATTGTTAAATAATTTGTTGCGACTCTATCCCGCGGGGTGGGTGTTCTGTTTCCGGCCCGAAGACCTTAGACAGATGGCGCGAGATGAGCTAGTAGAAAGGAAAGAGGAGGGTTATTGTGTCGAGGAAGTCGAGGAAAAATTCTCGAAGATTGAGATTAGGACGATGGCCGATTTGAGGAGCTTCGTTGAAGCTTTAGAAAGATGTCCGTTTAGGCGTGATTTTCCATATAGGGAGCCTTCGAGCTTTTCTGAGATAGTTCTTCAGCGCCCACGGAGGCTCCAAAAAGTGAGCGTTAGGATCTCTGATGAAGAGTTGTTTGATAAGATTTATGGTGGTTGGCTTGGGCGTTGCGCTGGCTGCTTGCTTGGGAAGCCTGTCGAGGGGCTTAGTAGGGAGCAGATCGAGGTTTGGCTGAAGACCGCTGACTCCTACCCCCTAGAAGACTATTTTTCACCATTTCGCGATCTCCCTGAAGATGCCCCAGGATGGCTGAGGGATAGAATCCGCCATATAGATGAGCATTTTAAGAGGACTGGTATAGGAGTCTTACGCGGCCAGATAAGCTGCATGGCTCGCGACGACGACATAGACTATACAATAGTTAATCTACACATCCTAGAGAATTACGGCCTAGGCTTCACCACTATGAGTGTTGGAGAGGCCTGGATCAGCTTACTCCCATATCTCCGGGTTTATACTGCTGAGCGCGCAGCCTACAGAAACCTTGTGAACGGCTTAGGGCCTCCTGAGACGGCAACCCACATGAACCCTTACAGAGAGTGGATTGGCGCGCAGATCAGGGCTGATATGTGGGGATACGTGGCTCCGGGGAACCCGGAGCTGGCTGCTGAGCTAGCGTACAGGGATGCAAGCCTCTCACATGTCAAGAACGGGATATACGGGGAGATGTTTGTAAGCGCTATGATAAGCGAAGCCTTTGTGACCGATGACATCGAGACGATTATTGAGACTGGCTTAGCCGTGATTCCAAAGAGGTCTAGGCTTGCAGAAGCCGTAAAGGATGTTGTGGGTTGGAGCAAAGAGTATGCTGATTGGAGGGATACTTGGAGCCGAATAACCGAGAAATACGGGCATTACCACTTCGTACACACGATTAATAACGCGGCCATGGTTACGATGGGGTTGCTCTACGGTAAGAATGATTATGAGAAAAGCATAACGACGAGTGTTATGGCCGGCTTAGATACGGACTGTAATGGTGCAACAGTCGGCTCAATCCTAGGCGTGGTGCTAGGCGCAAAAAATCTCCCCGAGAAATGGGTCAAGCCTCTGAACGATACAGTAGAAAGTTATGTTTTAGGATATAATAACAGCAGGATATCACGTCTTGCCGAACGGACATTCAAGATATCAAAGAAAATCTTGGAGAGCTAGTTTTCCTAATCTCTTTACCGTAACTATGTGTGTTGATACATAGCCCCGTTTATGACCCCTAGTCTGACGCTGAGCTTGTGCCAAGTTACTCGGGCCCGCTGGGACTTGAACCCAGGACCTCCGGCTCCGGAGGCCGGCGCCCTATCCATGCTAGGCCACGGGCCCTGCCCTTTGGGGGTGGAGCCCAACCTGATCATGCTTGGGGCCTGTATATAGGTCTCCTGAGGCGCTGCTCCATCGGTACCGATGGGCACGTAGGCTTAAATCCCCCTCGGGGCGAGCCATATATGGGGTCGGGACTTGGCGCGGTTGAGGCCAGAAACGCTTCTGCGCGTCGCCGTCAAGGCTCTCGGGGCGGCGCTGCTCTACTACTCCGCGCAGATGGTGCAGTCGCTCCTGACGCTCGATCTATCCACACAGACCGTCTTCCCACACGTGACAATCTTTATCACGGCCACGCTGATAGTCTCGAGCATACTCGCGCTGCTTTCATAAAGGGCTGAGACTGTTGGACCAACAGAGCTACAAGCTGGTCTGTATATCGTGCGGCGAGGAGTACCCCTACAGCCAGATCATCTATAGGTGCTCACGCTGCGGAGACCTCCTCGAGTGCAGGATAGAGCCCGGGCGAGTTTTCAGCCTGTTGAGTCTCCCCGGCAGGGTCCAGAGCATGTGGAGGTATAGGGAGCTTCTCCCGGGCTTCTTTAGGGAGGTAGTGACGTTGGAGGAGGGATACACTAGGCTTGTGAAGGCGGAGAGGCTTGCCAAGATACTGGGTGTGAGGGAGCTTTACGTAAAGATGGAGGGCCTGAATCCTACGGGGAGCTTTAAGGATAGGGGGATGAGTGTCGGCGTCTCCATGGCTAAGACGCTGGGGTCCAGGCAGGTTGTCTGCGCCTCGACTGGAAACACATCAGCCTCGCTCGCAGCCTACGCATCGAGAGCTGGCCTCAAGTGCTCCGTCTACATACCGGAGGGGAAGATAGCGCTCGGGAAACTCTTTCAGGCACGAATGTTCGGCGCCGAGATATACCAAGTCAGGGGAAGCTTCGACGAGGCCCTCAAGATGGTGCTAGAGACTGCGGGCACCCAAGCGTACATCCTAAACTCGGTCAATCCTTGGAGGATAGAGGGGCAGAAGACGGCGGCCTTCGAGCTCTGGGAGCAGACGGGCGGGAGAACAGACTACTTCGTGGTCCTGCCGGTGGGCAACTCCGGCAACATCGCGGCTTACTGGAAGGGCTTCAAAGAGCTTCTAGAGAACGGCCTGATATCTGAGGCTCCGAGACTGATCGGGGTTCAGGCCGAGGGAGCCTCCCCAATAGTTGAGGCCGTGTCGAGGCAGCTAGACTATCTCCCTCAATGGAGTAACCCCGAGACCATAGCTACCGCCATAAGGATCGGGAGGCCAATAAACTGGAAGAAGGGCGTCAGAGCAATCAGGGAGTCTGGAGGCACAGCGGTCCGCGTAAGCGACGAAGAGATACTCTCAGCCCTCAGACTGCTAGCGTCTGTCGAGGGAATCGCCACGGAGCCCGCGGGCTCAGCACCCATAGCCGCCGTCAGGAAGCTGGTCGAGGATGGTAAGCTGGGACAAGACGACAGAGTGATCTGCATAGCTACCGGGAACATGCTGAAAGATACAAGAGAGGAGCTCGTCTCTTGGAACGTGCCTCAAAAAACCTGATAGGAGGATAGTGTCCAAATAAGGCTTTAAATACTGTCTTGGGGCGTCTATTTCTACTCGCGAGGTTGTTTCAGGAGGACCTCAGCTATATAAACCCGTTATTTGGACACTACCTTCTCTAAGCCTTTAATTCTTGATAATGTTTAGTAGATTTCTCTTGGAAGTATTAGCCCCTTTGAGGTCTTATATGTCTTTGGATGGTGGTGCCTTGTGGCTTAATTCCTGGGCTCTTTCGTCTCTCTTCGCTACCTTTTGGCTATTCCTGTGACGTTTTCCGGCTCTCGTCTCAGATTCACTATATCCTTTCGCCTCAAGGCCTATTGCCATGCCTCCATCCCTCTCCCATGATGAGCTACTGGGAGAGGGTCGGTGAGAGGCCTATTAAGCGTGGCATGCTCATTATGGATCTAGATTTCGTGGGGAATTGTCGGGACGAGCTCGTCAGAATGAACTGGAAGAAGAGGGGGAGGCCTTACAGGATAGCTGAGAGCTATGTCAGGTTCCTTGCTGTTATCAGATATCTCTTCTCCCTAGGTTATAGGCAGCTTGAGGGTCTCACCAGGTCCCTCGGGAGGATCTTCCCGACTCTTCCCGTGATAGACTACTCATGGATAAGGAGGAGGATCGTCTTGCTGGGAGAAGATTTTGTGGGGTACAGTCCGAGGAGTGTAGACGGTCCAGTGGTCATAGTCCTGGACTCAACCGGTGTCAAGGTCTGTAGGTCTGGCTCATGGCTCGAGAGGAGATACTCCAGGAGGAGGGGGTATCTGAAGATGCACTTCGCTATAGACGCCAGGACAGGGGAGATAGTGTATTTTGAGAGGACAACGGATAGGGTACATGACTCCGAGGCCGCTAGGAGGATGGTGGATAGATCAATGAAGGCTGGGAACGTCATAAAGGTAATCGGAGACGGAGCATACGACTCCATCCGACTCATAAGACACCTCGAGAGGAGAGGGATAGAACCTATTATAAGGCCGAGGAGGAATGCGAGAACTGACAGAGGGCCTCCCTCCAGAAGGTCTGCAGCCAGGATGATAAGGGATTACGGGTACAGAGCCTGGAGCAGAATAGTGGGATATGGTGGGAGGCGGATGGCTGAGACTGCAATATCCAGGCTCAAGGCATTGTCCGGAGAACATCTCCTCTCCAGGAAGCCGAGATGGATGGACTCGGAGATGACGATCAAGGCGTTCATATACAACATGCTATTGAGAGCCGTAACAACGTAGAAAACTGAGCCCCAGCCGGAGAGGGGAAAAACGAGCCCCAGGAATTAGGCCACAAGGCATTAATAATGAAACATAAATAAGTTGGGAGCGCAAGTGATCCGAGACAGCAACCTATGAGGCACGAAGCGCTACTCGATATAAAACTAAACTATATTATCTCGGCGAATGATTGTGGATTGTTGGGGCCGGTAGATCAGCGGCAGATCGCCCGGTTTGCACCCGGGAGGTCGCGGGTTCGAGTCCCGCCCGGTCCAGAAGGTTAGTGCCACATCCATCCACTCACAAATGCCTATTCTCGCCCCAACGGAAGCACCTATTCCTGTCCCTTTTCCAGCCGATCCCCGCAGCGCGCGTTCTACGTGTCCCATCCCCTTCTTCGGAGCGTCCTCCTCGGGTCTTTGACCAGCATAAGTAGCTCCCAAAAGATGAGAGCCGCGAGCAGCATTGAGAGGCCGAGAACCGTCGCCTCTATGCTCGGATCGATGAAAGGTCATCCTCCGCGAAAAATTTCACGAGCCGATCAACGAAGCCCATTATGGCGCCACCCCAGAGAATGAGGCAGAGGTACCTAAACAGGTAGTCGTCCCTCTCAGCCCTGCTATACCATATGGGTGTTACCACCGCTGCGGCGAAGCCTATGATGAGGAGCCACATGTCGTCCCTGATAAGCTTTTATTTTTCCTTCCAAATATATAGTTGTGTAGCAGGGTGGTTAATGGTTGGCGTGCTTCCTCTTGCCCCTGTTTATAGGAATATTGTTGCTGATGTTGCAGAGGTTCGCGGGGGAGGCGTCTGAGAAGCTTAGAATCTGGGTCTTGGACGCGATGCTTCTGGGAGGCGCCGGATTCCTCGCGCTAGAGCACCTGTGGGCAGGAGAGATAGTGCCCTGGCCCCCATTCCTCACATCCATGGCCAGCGAGGCAGACTTGGCCGCGTTCCTTAACGAGACGTTATTCGTAGGCGGGGCCCTAACAGCAGCAGTTACTGGAGCATGGGCTCTAATTCTTCTTGCCGCAAACACCTTCTCGAAAACACGGTCTTTGAAGACCGCGGTTCCGGCCAGGGACAGCCGGTTGAAAGACGGGCACAACAATAACCGCGCCCCAGTCTAGACATTTTCCCCCTTTTTTACAAAACTTTTTATCGGCGTATCTGTTAGGCATCGCCGTGGACGTATCGATCTCGGTGGACCCTACATCCCGGATGGGCCGCATTGATAGACGGATTTATGGGCAGTTCATAGAGCACTTAGGGAGATGCATATATGGTGGTGTCTGGGTCGGAGAGCGGTCAGAGATCACCAATGATAGGGGGTTTAGGAGGGATGTCTTGGAGGCGGTAAGGGCCATCAGGCCTCCAATTGTTAGGTGGCCGGGCGGGAACTTTGCCTCAAACTATCACTGGATGAACGGTATCGGGCCTAGGGGTAAGCGGCCCAAGAAGCTAGACATGGCTTGGGGCGCGGTGGATTCAAACGAGTTCGGAACCATTGAGTTCTTGGAGTGGTGCCGCATGATAGGCGCCGAGCCCTATTTGGTGGTAAACGCTGGGAACGGGACGCCGGAGGAGGCGGCGAGGTGGGTAGAATTCTGCAACTCTCCCCTCGAGACGTTTTATACAGCGTTGAGGGCTGAGGCCGGGTATAGGGAGCCGTTCAACGTCAAGATCTGGGGGGTGGGGAACGAACTCTACGGCGACTGGCAAGTCGGCTACTGCATAGATGGCAAGGAGTGCGCGAGGCGGACCATAGAATTCTCAAACGAGATGAAGAAGGTCGACCCCAAGATCGAGATAGTAGCTGTTGGGTGCGACTCGGACATGGAGTGGAACATCGACATGGTCAAGCACGCTGGGAGATATTTCGAGTACCTCTCCATCCACAGATACTTCTTCACTAGAGACGCGAGTTATGACGACATAGTGTCGGAGCCATTCGTCTGGGAGAGGATGCTGCACTCCATATACGATACAGTCTCAGCCACCACTAGGAAATATGGTCTTAAGAAGGAGATCAGGATAGCCTTTGACGAGTGGAACCTCTGGCACCCAGAGGCAACGCCCCCCGAGCACAACCAGGTGACGAGCCTGAGGGACAGTATATTCACGGCGCTTGTCCTCAACTCCCTGCAGAGGCTCTGCAGAGAGGTTCCCATAGCCTGTTTTGCCCAGACCGTGAATGTTCTGCCCCTGATCGCCACGGATGATGTGGGGAGGATGTATGTGAATCCACAATACTTGGCCTTCAGGCTCTATGCTGGGACGACGCAAGAAGTCGCGGTGAGGTGCCTGGTCGACTCGCCTACGTTTTACTCGAGACGGATAGGCCAATCACTGGGCTACTGCGACGCTGTAGCAAGCATCTCAAATGAGGGAGACATTGTGTCGGTGCAGATAGTTAATGCGAGCCCTACGGAGGACGCCCTCTGCGGGATCAGGGTCAAAAACTTCGAGATACGCGAGGCAGAAGCCAGCTATGTCTGGGGAAAGAGTCTCGAGGAAAAGAACGACTTCGAGAGCCCCGAGAGGGTCAGAATACATGCTGGAAGAGCGACCGTAAAGAGTGGAGTGGTCGAGTATGTTGCTCCCAGACACTCGATAAGCAGTATCGTCTTTAAGGGCGTTCCACGCAAGTGATTGTTGCAACGCAATGCTTATAGCGGAGGGAGGCAGGTCTTAGTGATGATGCTGCTTAAGGCGCTTTCAGCTTCACTTTTGTTCATCGTCCTCCTCGCAGGCGTTGCGTATGCAGGCCCCATCTCAGAAGGTAGCTACGTCGTTTACGGTTATTCACTTGTTTGGGGTGATAGATCGGTCTCCGGGAACGTTCGTGAGGAGGTGCTGAGGGACTTCGGCAACGGAACAATTAGGCTTAGGCTTGAGGCCACCATGAATGACGGTGTCTTAACGGTCGAGAAGAACGCTCCCACGAGCGCATTCCACGTCCCTCGCCTCATACGCGTCCCAGAGGGTACAGTTACATACTCCAGAAGGAATACCACGATCACTCTTAGTGTCGAGAGGGCCGGGTCTGTTGAAGTGGGCGTCGGAGGCCGGAGCTATGTCGCCGACGTTTACCGCATTAATCTGGTGGTTGAGGGGCAGTGGGGCTTTGGAGGCGGGTCGGAGGGCTCGAGAGATCGCCTCACGCTCAGCGGCATACTCAAGGTTATTCGGGGCTCAGGCGTGATCTATAGCTTCGAGGGGGCCGCGGATGGCGTAGTAGGTGGGCGACTTGAGGGGAGAGTCGTGCTGCTCGACACAAACCTCGACCTAGAGGAGGCTCAGTCGGCAGATTCGTCGTCCATCAGCGACGCAGGACTATCGATGCCAGTCGAGTTTATAGGACAGTACCTAACGATGCAGAGCCCAATGCGGCAGGCACCAACACAGGCCCAGACAAGCAGCAGGCCGGATGATACCTCGCTGAGGGCCCTGATAATAGTCGCCGCCGGCCTAGCCGCTCTCTCAATAGCCGCTGTAGTCCCGTCAAGGATCAGGCCAAGAGATTCTCAAGGGCGCGAGGCCAGTAAGCCCCACTATGTCTAGGGGGCTAAAGGTCTGATGAGTTCGGAGCTGGTCATCAAGGTTAAGGACCTCGTCAAGCGCTATAGTGGGGGAGTAACGATTGGCCCAATCTCAATCGAGACCATGCGCGGAGAGATCCTGGGACTAGTTGGTCCCAACGGGTCGGGGAAGACTACGACTATAAGGTGCCTCGTCGGGCTCCAAAGGCCGACCGAGGGCGAGGTCAGGGTAGCTGGACTAGATCCTCTCAGGGACAGAAAGAGGCTGATGCGGCTCGTCGGCTACTCGCAAGAGCTACCAGCATTCCCTCCATTCCAGTCGGGGAGGGACATCATAGAGACCACGGGGAGGCTGAGGGGTCTAGACGGCCCGGAGCTGAGAAAGGAGGTCGAGAGGGTTTTAGACCTCTCGGGCCTAGTCGGGCATGCAGACAGAAAGGTAGGCAGCTACAGCAAAGGGATGGTGCAGCGCCTCTCGCTAGCTCAAGCCTTGATAGGTGATCCAGAGATACTGATACTCGACGAGCCGATGCTTGGGGTTGACCCGGCAGCTAGGATCCACATGAGGGAGGTCTTCCTCGAGCTGAAGAGAGCCAGAAAGACGATACTCTTCTCGACCCACGAGCTATATGAGGTCGAGAAGATCTCCGACAGGGTCGCGATGATTTATAGGGGCAAGATAATCGTGCAGGACAGCGTGAAAAATCTTCTCGGAGGGGTGGGCGACACCCTCCGCGTAGAAGTAGAGCTCCAAAGGCCCCAGCTAGCACCGATAGAGCAGATACGCCTCTTGCGGGGTGTGTCGGGGGTGGAGCTTGACGGGACGAGGCTCGTAGTTGAGTTCGCAGGCGGCATAGATGGCAGGGCGGAGCTGGCTGAGCTGATAGCACGCTCCGGGGCGGGCCTCCTCGGAATGACCCCCCAACATAAGACCCTCGAGGACATCTTTATGGAGATGGTTAGGGTTGGCTCCAGAAGCTAGAGCCATTATTACCATCGCAGGCTACGAGCTTAAGAAGACATTGGCGAGGAAGCGCGTCCTAGCAATAGTCGCGCTCATCTTCCTACTCGAAGTGTCGATTTACCTCATCTCGACCCTGCTCCCACGCTCCTTTATAGCCCCTTTCATACCTGTGGCATGGGCCGTAGGCCTCTTGGCACCTGCAGGGCTTCTCCTCCACATACTCGCCCTCACAGTGGGCTCAGCATCCTTCTCAGAGGAATACGAGTTGGGGACAGCGGATTACTGGTTGACGAGGCCGGTCTCGACCACAGAATACTTCGTAGGCAAGGTGGCTGGGTCCGCGGTCTTCATGACCCTAATCATAGCGCTCTACAGCGTACTATCACTGCTCCTCCCATGGTTCATCTATGGCCCCCAATCCAAACTGGAATTCTACGTGCTCGGCGCCTCATCCTCCATACTCGCCATGCTTACCTTTCTATCCATCGGGATAGCGATGGGTGAGATTCTCAGGCGGAGCATGCTCGCAACGATTACCTCGGCCGCAGCGTTCTTCGCCTCCTTTATAGCGGAGTTCTATCTCAATATAGTAAGCCGGATAAACAACGATCCATCCCTCATAGAGCTTTCGCGGCTCCTACCAACGTGGCCCTCCATACGCCTAGTCTCGTCAGTAGTCGCTGAAGCGCTTCCCGGAGGGCTCCTCCTCACCAGCCCGGCGCCGATCGCGGGAACCATACCTGCACCAGAGCTCGGCACGGCCGTGGCAAGCATCTCGATGTATGCGGCGATATTCCTCGCGATGGCCCATGCCAGGCTATCAAGAACAGATGTAACTCGCCGGGCCACTTAACCAGCTCTAATAAGCGGTCACCCCAGCAAGATTTATTACGCCATAGACGATACCATCGTAACGTTATGTCCACACCGATACAGTATGTGGAGCTCGGCGAAGACCTCTGGATCAAGGCAAGAGGGTCGGCATTAACCCTATTCAAGACCGAGGAAGCGGAGTTAGGGATACTCGAGCTATCACCCGGCACAAGACTCCCAAGGGAAGGATATAGCATACACGCCTCGAACGACGAGTTCGCCTACATTGTCTCAGGCGAGGTTGTTTTCTGGACAGACAAGGGAGCAACCGTTCTAAGGGAGGGGATGCTGATCTACAATAAAAAGGGGACACCACACTACACGGAAAACGTCGGAGAAAAACCAGCCAGAATCGTCTGGCTCCTCGCTCCTCCCAGAGGTGTATAGAGATTGTATGCTGAGAGGATTAAAAGGTTCACGCGATCTCTGGCCGACATGGAGATCGATGCGGGACTGATATGTTCAGACACCAACATGCTCTACCTGTCCGGCTACGCGGGGATATCCTTGGAGAGACTGATTGCCCTAATAACTTTTAGTCGTAATGAGAGGACATACCTCATAACCCCCAAGCTAGAGAGGAAGAGGGCTGAGGAGAACTGTAGGCTCGAGTCAGTGGAGATCATCAGCTACGATGATTCTGAAGACCCCGCCAAGCTTTTAGCCACATTGATCTCGAAGAATGGCGCAACCAGGATAGGTATCGAGGAGACGATCCAATACAAGTATGTCAACGCATTATCCAAGCACGAGCCAAAAATCGTGTTCAAGCCCATCACAGAGGTCTTGTACTCCATGAGGATAGTTAAAAGTCAAGCAGAGATAGACATCCTCGAGAAGGCTGCCGAGATAAATATCCAGGTACTCATCGAGGCCATCCACAGCGTTAAACGAGGATTATCCGAGAGGAGGTTGATGCGTCAAATTGAAGATACGGCCTTTGATCTGGGCGCCGACGAGGTCCCCTTCGCACTGGTTCAAAGCGGGAGAAACTCCGCCCTACCTCACCAGGAGCCCACCGATAAAGTCATCGAGGATGGCGACATAGTTGTGCTGGATATTGGAGTAAGGTATGGTGGCTACTACTCCGACCTAACCCGCACGGTCGCCTGCGGATCTCCCTCCCCCCTCCAGACGCACATACATAGCGTGATATTAGAGGCCCAGCAGAAAGCCCTTAACACCATTAAGAGCGGGGTCAGAGCGGAGCTGATCGATGCCGCCGCTAGAGAGGTGATAGCTGAGGCTGGCTTCGGTGAATACTTCATACACCGTACGGGGCACGGGCTTGGACTGGAGGTCCACGAGCCGCCCTACATAAGGGCAGGAAACGCAGAGGCGGTCAGAGAGGGGATGGTATTCACCGTAGAGCCAGGAATATATCTGCCTGAAAAATTTGGGGTGAGGATCGAGGATAACATAGTTGTCACGCAGGGGGGGTACATAAACCTCGCCCAGCTTCCAAAGTCACTTAACATGGAAGACTACTAAGACTTGCATTGGGGCGAGTTCACTCGTACAACCAGCACCTAACGATGTGCCCATCCCTAACCACCACATCGGGGGGTTCTTGTTGGCTACAGATGGGCTTCGCAAATGGGCAGCGCGTATGAAAGCGGCAACCGCCAGGCGGATTTACAGCACTAGGTATCTCCCCCACCGATTCAACCCCCTTCGGCTTCACCTTCTCATCCTCTTCACTCAGCGTAGGGATTGATGAGAGGAGCATCTGTGTGTATGGGTGCAATGGCGAAGAAAAGAATCTCTCAGTAGGTGCCTCCTCATAGATCTTGCCGAGATACATGATCATCACCCTGCTCGATATGTTTCTTACCACGCCTAAGTCATGAGTGATGAGGAGATATGTCAAGGATAACTCTCTCTGTATCTTTAGTAGAGTGTTTAGAACTTTCGCCTGCGAGGAGACATCCAGCGCCGACGTAGACTCGTCGAGAATCATAAAGGAAGGCCGTGGGGCTAGGGCACGGGCTAATGCGACTAACTGCTTCTCGCCGCCACCTAACTCGTGAGGATACTTAAACATATACTCAGGACCGAGGCCGACATAGTCCAACAGTTCAGCCACTTTTTCGTAAATGCTACCGTGGTCAGCAATATGGTGTATACGGAGTGGGAGGCTTACGATGTCTTTAACCGTTCTCTTGGGGTTTAGAGAGGTGCCCGGGTCCTGAAAGACTATCTGGATATCTCGCCTAATCTCGAGGGGCCTGCTTCTGACCGGTGTCGAGAGGTCATATTTCCCTTTGTAAATTATTTTTCCGCCGTCTGGAGGATAGAGACCCATAATCACGTGGCCAGTGGTGGTCTTGCCCGATCCAGACTCGCCTACGAGGGCCAATGTCTCGCCCCTGTGGACGGTGAAGCTGATATCGTCAACTGCTCTCACGATACCTTGTGGTGTCGCGAAGTACTTCTTCAATCCCGATACATCCAGAATATTCGGTGTATCCAACGCTTTCTCACTACTCATAGAGATAACAAGCTACTAAATGGTTATTGTTTAGCCTCGTCACACCGGGCTTTGCCGCGAAGCATTTCTGCATAGCATACGGACACCTCGGAGCGAATCTACACCCCGGCGTTGGGAAACGATAGTCGGGCAACTTCCCCTTGATGCCCTCCCCTACGCCGACCGAGCTTAGGCGTGGCGTGCTGGAAATCAGCAACTGTGTGTATGGATGCCGAGGATTATTCATTATCTCGGAAGTGTTGGCTGCCTCCATTACATCGCCAGCATACAATACATAGACCCTGTCGGTCATGCGGTTGACCATACCCAAGGCGTGAGAAACCAGTATGATGCCGAGGTTCTTTTCGATGACAAGCTTATGTATCAACTTGAGAATTTGATCTTGGATAGTAACGTCGAGATTGGTAGTGGGCTCGTCAGCGAGAAGAAGACTATTAGCCGATGCGAGGGCCATCGCTATCATCACCCTCTGCCTCATTCCGCCGCTTAGCTGGAAAGGATAAGAGTTCAATACCCTCTCGGGGTCTGGTAATTTAACATCACTCAACAGCTCCAAAGCGCGATCCCTCAGTACCCGGTTATCCGATTTAGATCCTTCCTCCCCAAGCTTATACCTCAATATGTCGTAAAGTTGATCCTTCACCTTAAACACTGGGTTCAGAGCCGCCATGGGGTCCTGAAAGATCATCCCGATCTCTCTTCGTCTAATATGTGACAATTCCTTCTCACTTAGAGATGTTATTTCCCTGCCATTGTAATTGATTCTGCCCCCTACTATCTCACCATTGGGTGGCAGAATGCGGAGTATCGACTTGAGAAGGGTAGTCTTGCCACTGCCAGACTCACCGATAAGGCCGACGCGCTCGCCTCTCCTAAGACTCATGGATACTCCATTGAGGACGTGGAGAGTATACCAGTATTTCCTGTAACGTACGTATAGATTTTCCACCTCGAGCAGCAGACTATTCTCCCGCAAAGACATCCCTTATTCCGTCCCCCAAGAGGTTAAAGGCTAGGATCATTAATACGATCCCAGAGGCGGGCCCTAAAGTCATCCACCAGTAATCGGGCAGGTACTTACTGTACTCTGAGACCATGGTGCCTAGGTCTGGTGTAGGTGGCTGGGCGCCTAGTCCCACAAAGCTAATCGCAGCCCCTATCAAGATAACCCAACCAGCGTCTAGTGTGACTTTGGTGAGTATTGTTCCTAGCTCGATGGGTAGAAGCTCCCTCAAAAGTATATGAATGACAGACGCTCCCTGCAACTCAGCGGCCAATACAAAAGGCTCGTTCCGCAGCGAGACAGTCATTGAGTGGGTCAGCCTAACATACCAAGGCCACCACATAAGTGAGACGGCTAGCATAGCGTTAAACACGTTGGGTTCGAGTATAGAAGCGATGGAAAGAGCCAACACAAGTGGGGGGAGAGAGATGAATATGTCTGAGAGCCTTATTATGACTGTCTCAACCCAGGTACCCCTGTAGTAACCCGCAATTAGCCCCAACATCACGCCAGTAGGAACAACGAGGGAGAGGACAATAGATATCAGGAAAAACGCATACCTGAGTCCAAATATTACTCGGCTCAGAACGTCCCTGCCATACATATCTGTTCCGAGGAGATGCTCAAGGGACGGGGGCTTGTAAGCATCTTTGAATCCGATGTATAGACCGGCATGGTGCGGATATGGAGCGACGAAATCAGCAAAAATAGCGGCTAAAAGTAATGTAGCGACCATCGATAAACCCACTATCGAGAGTCGACTCCGCTTAAACCTGTACCATATCCTTTTCCAGTTCTCTCGCCTGATGCTTCTCTCCAAGTCCTTGAAAGCAATGCCAGAAACCTGGTCTCCTGACATGAATGACTCACCTCCTATGCCTAACCCTGGGATCCAAATAAGCCACCAACAGGTCAATGACTATCGAGGCCAGAGTGTAGGCAAGACCTATGACTAGGACGACCCCCACTATTGCGTTCAAGTCTTTTCTTAGCATCGCCACGACACCGTAGCGTGAAAGCCCTGGCCAATTGAATATTAATTCCACTAAGAACGCGTTTCCGAGGATTGATGCCGTGTCAAGCGCCATTATTGTCAGCGTAGGTATCATCGACGGCTTAAGCGCGTATTTGAAGAAGATGACCGTCGGAGGAATTCCATGTGAATACATGTTCAAAACGTAGTCCTTTCCGATGTTCTCTATAAGATTTGCCCTGAGAATACGCGCCTCCTGGGCTATCGACCCCAAGGCAAGTGAGAGAGAAGGAATGATTAGGTGTCTGATACCGTCTATGAAGGCTGGAAGGTTACCAGTTAATAATGAATCGACTGTTACTAGGCCGGTTATTCTGGGAACACTCATACCCACGCTCAACCGGCCGTAGGCAGGTAACAGGTCGAGCCAACTAGCGATTACGAGTTGCAAGATTATAGCCCATACGAAGGATGGAATGGCTATAGCGATGTAGGTGAATATCCGCACTGAGTTGTCGATTATGGAGTTTGGTTTTCTGCCGGCGAGCACGCCCAAAACGAATGCACCAATGAAGTCTATAATGAGCGTGAAGACTATCAGTTCCACTGTCGCAGGCAGGAACTCGACGATATCCACTGCTACATCCCGAAAAGTCACAAGAGAGATTCCGAACCTACCTTGGAGAACATCAACCAACCAATAGTAATACTGGGTATAAAGTGGCTCATGGAGTCTGAGAGCCCTCCGATACTGCTCGACAACTTCTTCAGGAGCCCTCGGTCCTAAAGCCAGTCTGGCCGGATCCCCAGGCAGGACGCGAGCTAGGGTAAATATTAGGAGTGAGATACCAAGTAGAGTGATGATGCTCACGGCAAGTTTACGTACATAGTAGTTGCTTGTTATGGATGATGTGAGGCCCTTGAACCTGCTCGCAGTGCTTCCCGGCACCAGCTCACCTCGTATGGGGGTAGATTTTAAAAATTATGTAGCTACGGTCTTCAGAGCAACTCTTCGAGGCCCCATGCCCGGACCTCTGACTCGGGGGGCTTCTCGTACGTGTATAGTCGGCTCTGACCCCAACCGCAACGCTCCTTAAGCTCTGTTAAGTATTCGGCGTGCTTTAAGGCCGCTATTACAGGATCTATCACTGGAATCCGGTACCTTTCTTGGACAAGCCTGAAAAAGCCAAAAAACGCCGTACAGCCGAGTATGATGACTTCGGAGCCCTCTTTAATGCTTTCCTCAATTACGCTGTATAGCCTGCGGGTGGTCTCCCTCTCGTCTTTATGCAGATCGTGGACGCCCATCTCGATATCCTTGAAGGACGCTAATCTGTCCTCCAAACCATATTCCTTCACCCTGCTCCTCATAAGTGGAATCCACTTCTTTCTCCCAACAATTATTGAAAACTTGTCCCCGAGAGACAAGGCCGCATTTACTGATGACTCGAGGGGCGCTGTCACTACCAAGTTGCTTATCTCCCTCGCCTCCCTCAAGCCTGGATCATAGAAACAACCTATAACGCATGCATCGAAGCCATCCTTCTCTGCCCTCTTTATCTCTCTGAGGATACGCGGCACCACGATGGCGTCGTAAGAGTAGTATTCAAGGTGTCTTGGGCCAGCCTCAAATGATGAGACCCGAAGAACAGTATCGTCTCGTTTAAAGTCTTCCAGATATTTGAGCATTGGATCGTCAAAAATATTTATTCCTATAGGGTTTATGAAAAGAATCTTCATAATCACCGAACCATCCTCATCACTACTTCGGTATTTTCTCAGGATATACTTGGAACCATCTGAAGTCTAACTCGTATTCCGCTATTGGTATTATCTCTCCTCTCGCGGCTGGGTAGTCCACATATGCAGACTGGTATGCTCTTAGCACGACGTGCTCGTAGACATATAAGGATGGGTAGAGCTCGACTATTTTCCTCTGCACCTCATAATATTTCTGCATCCTCTTGTTATAATCAACCGTCGCGAGGGCGTCCTCTATCAATGAGTCTATCTCCGGATTCATTAGCCATTCGCCCTGCTCCCACGTACCAGTAGAGTGCGAGTGATACCTCGATGACAGAATAGACCCAGCCTCAGCGTAGTGGGCGACCACAAAGATAGAGACGGCGTTAGGGGTGGTCTCCATCTTCGTCATGCCCTCGACTACTGAGAGCCATGGAACCTTCACGACGTTAACCTTTAACCCGATCTCCTCCATGTTTGCCTTGAAGAGCAAGGCAACCCTCTCCTCCCACGGCACCTCAGCGATCCACCAGAATTCTATGGGATATTTGTCCAGCTGGCCCCAATACTTCGAATTCTTAAGTTCCTCCACGGCAGCCTGGATGTTTCTCTCGATCGGCTTTAACGAGGGGTCAGCACCGGGCATTATGCTTGGCACAGGCCCCGAGGGTCTTTTCTCGTATGGAATTATATCTTTTATCGCTGTTTCGTAGTCGAATGCTAGTGCTATCGCTTTCCTGACATGAATGTCGTCCGTGGGAGGCTTCCTCGTATGAAGCATGATGTAGAAGACCATGGCCTGCGGGACCTGCGCTATCTTAACGCCCGGTATCTTACTCATAGCCTCATAGTTCTCGAGAGGCTGCCACTGATCCGTGACCTCCAACTCCCTCTTCTCCATCATAGTCCTTATCGTGGTGGGCTCGGTGAAGCCATACATTATCACCTTGGTTGGCGAGTTTTGCGCGGTCTCACCCCAATACCCGTCGAATTTTACGAGAGTTACCGATTCGCCTCTCTTGAATTCCTGAAGCCTGTATGGCCCTGACCCAGCGTCAGCCTCTCCAGACATTAGCCAGTTCTTTCCATAGTCCCCCATATCTCCGTACGGTCCTTCGGCGATGTGTTGACGCACCAGTTGACTGTCAACGATGTATAGTCGCAGTAATGTGAGTAGGAATGGCCCGAAAGGCTTGGATAGAGAGATTTGGACGGTATAGTCGTCGACGGCCTTTGTCTTCTCCAGATCGACATATGGCTTAAACAGATACCCGTATCCCTCGCCAATCACTATCATCCTTCTCAGGGAGAAGACAACATCTTCGGCCTTCAGCTCTCGACCACTATGGAATTTCACCCCCTTCCTAAGATAGAAGGTCCAAGTCAGACCGTCGCTAGAAACATCCCATCTCTCAGCTACGTGCGGCTTGACGTTCCCCTCCTTAGTGGGATATACCAGCGTGTCATATACGTTGACAAAATATACTGAGCTGGCCTCATCAGATCCCACAGCCGGATCCATGTATGGAACGTTAGCAAAGGATACTCGAAGTAGCCTCTCTTGCGGGGGTGCAGTAGGGGTAGTCGCCGTGGTCGTTGTGACGACCGTACCAGGCGGGGTCTGCGTGGTTAATAGTGCTAGTACGACGGCAGCGATGACGATTACTACAACAACCGAGGCTATGACCGTCTTACTTATCCCAGAACGGCTTCTCTTGTTTTTTCTATTGGGTGATTCTTCACTACGGCTCATAACGGCTCTATTAGCCTTCTAGAGATATATAAAAGTTATCTATGTGGGTTGTAAGGAGGGCCCGGCAAAGCACATTTATATATGGCCAAGCGCCTCGTGGCTCGATATCAACATGGTATATCGGGTGGGAATAGACATAGGTGGTGCATTCACAGATCTTGTGGCTTACGATGATCAAACCGGCGAGTTTATATGGGTGAAGGATGAAACAACACCCCAAGACCCTGCTATCGGTGTAGTTAAAGCCATCGTAAAAAGTAAGATAGATTTTTCAAAAGTATCTTCAATAATCCATGGACAAACCTTAGTGATAAACTCCATAATAGAGAAGAAGGGCGCGAAGGTCGGACTAGTGACTACGAGGGGGTATAAGGATGTTTTAGAGCTGCAGCGATCGAACAGGACCGACATGTATAATTTCAGGTATAAGAAGCCAACCCCTCTAGTCCCTAGGTATCTGAGGCTAGAAGTTGACGAGCGGGTAATGGCGGACGGAACCATACTGAGGCCACTGAATGAGAAAGATGTCGAGGAGGCGGTGAAGAGGCTACTTAAGGAGGGCGTAGAGAGTCTGTGTATCAGCTTCATCAACTCATACGCGAATCCGGAGCATGAGAGAAGAGCCGGCGAGATAGCGCGAAAGCTCACCGATCTCCCCATCACACTCGGACACGAGATAACACGGGAGTGGAGGGAGTTTGAGAGGACATCCACGGCGGTGCTCAACGCCTACGTTAAGCCGAAGCTTGAGAGATACCTCGACACGCTTGAGAGAGAATTCGCGAAACGCGGGTTCGGAAAGAAGCCTTTCGTTACACTCTCGAGTGGCGGTGTGGCTACCTTCGACTTCGCGAAGCAATACCCCATCTACACAATTGAGTCCGGCCCCGCTGCGGGCGTTACAGGGGGCGTATATCTGGCTAGCCTGATAGGTGAGCGAAACGTCATTGTTTTAGACGGTGGAAGTACGACCACAAAGGCAAGCCTGGTGGAAAACTTGTCCCCCAGAGTGCATACAAACTACAACGTGGAGAAGACGCGCTTCTCCTCAGGATATCCAGTCCGCGTGCCAATAATCGATATATTCGAGATCGGGAATGGTGGTACAAGCATCGCATGGATTAACGAGATCGGAAACCTGAGGGTGGGGCCGCGGGCGGCAGGCGCCTATCCAGGACCCGCTTGTTATGGTAAAGGTGGTGAGGATCCGACCGTTACGGACGCCTACGTCGTAAACGGCTTGATAAATCCAGAGTATTTGCTGGGCGGCGCGATGAGAATATATAGGGATCGTGCAGAAAAAGCAACTAAGAAGATAGCTGATCACTATAATATCGAGGTAAGCGACGCGGCGGAGGGCATCATAAAGCTGGCAAACGAGAACGCGGCCTATGCTATACGAGTTGTATCGGTGCAGCGGGGCTATGACCCGAGAGACTTCACCTTGATTGCGCACGGTGGCTCTGGACCCATGTTCGCCCCCTTCATTGCGGAAGAATTAGAGATTAAGAGAACAATTGTGCCGGTAATTCCTCCAGGGGTATTCAGTGCGTGGGGTATGCTCTGTACCGACATCAGACACGACCTCGTTTTAACGGAACTCATAAGGCTTGACGGTGACGACGCGACAAGGCGGATAGACGAGATCTACTCGATGCTCGAGGAGAGAGTTGTCAAGATCTTTAAAGAGGAGATCGGGACAACCGATATCGTGACCCATAGGTACGCAGATATGAGGTACTATGGGCAGGAACACACGGTGAAAGTCCCAATACCGTCTACAAAGATAGACGCCGAAGCTCTGAAAACAATTCAGGCACGGTTCCACGACTATCATGAGCGAGAATACACCTTCCGGCTTGACAGCCCAATTGAAATAGTCAATTTCCACGTAGTCGGCGAGTTCAGGGTGGGCAGGATCCAGTTGAAGGAGTTGAGAAATACGGCTGAGGATCCTGAAGACGCGGTGATAGCTGATAGGAAGATATATTTGAACGGTGATGACACCACGGTCACTGTTTATGCAAAGCAGAAACTTTCCCCACTCCTAAGTATAGAAGGCCCGGCGATAATTGAAGATCCCACCTCAACTATCCTTGTACTAAACATGCAGAGGGCTATTGTCGATAAGTATGGTAACATCGTCTTACTGAGAGGTGAGTAGGATGAGCAGCAAGAATCTCTTCACGTTTGAGATCATCCGAAATGGTCTGATTACAGCCAATGAGGAGATGTTTTATGCGTTCGGAAGGACAGCTATGAGCCCAGTTATCTACGAAGTGCTGGACTATGCGGTTGGGATTACAGACTCAAAAGGAGAGCTAATCGCACAGGCCCCTGGTGTCCCAGGATTCTCGGGCGTCCTAGACTTCGTTGCGAGAGAAGTTATCGAGAAATGGGGAGAAGACATGAAGGCCGGCGACGTTTACGCACTGAACGTGCCTTACAATTCCGGGACCCACCTGAATGATGTAACGCTGGCAATGCCCGTCTTCTATAAAGGCGAGCTCCTATCCCTGATCCTCAATAAGGGGCACTGGAGCGAGGTGGGGGGCATGCATTTCGGAAGTTGGACCTCCGATTCAACCGATATCTATCAGGAAGGGCTAATGCTACCAAACGTACGGCTATACGTCGAGGGTAAACCAAATAGAGATGTGATTGACATTATACTCGAGAATTCGAGGCTGCCGAAGCATACCCTCGGAGACATGGAGGCACAGGTGGCGTCTATGAAGGTCGCAGCTAGGCGGATCGAGAAACTGATCGAAAAATACGGGTTCGAAAGTGTGAAGTACGCCATGGAGAAGATAATAGATGATGGGGTTAAGCTAGCTCTAGTTAATATCCGAAAGCTTCCCAAGGGCGTCTTCGAGGCAGAGGATTATGTGGACGACGATGGATTGTCTGATGAGCCTGTCTACGTAAGGGTTAAGGTCACGATTACTGATAACGAATTTGTCGCAGACTTCACTGGAAGTGGCACGGCTAGGGGGTCTATCGCCTCGCCATTTGCAGCAACGGTTTCAGGAGTAAGAGAGACCTATATGGCTATAACAGACCCTCATGTGCATCTGAACGGCGGATACTTCAGACCGCTAAAGGTAATTGCGCCAGAGGGGTCGGTCTTCCACCCAGTCAAGCCTGCCCCCACGTCGACTTATTGGGAATCGATGGCCTACTCAACTGACCTAGTGTGGAAAGCCTTAGCGCCCCACGTGCCAGACAAGCTTACGGCGGGACATTTCCTATCGATACTAGCAACCATTCTAGGCGGAGTCGATGACCGGACTGGAGAGCCCTTCGCCATAGTCGAGCCCCAACCCGGCGGCTGGGGAGCAGGATATGACATGGATGGCGAGAGCGGCTTAGTAGCTTGTGGGGACGGGGAAACATACATCGCGTCGAATGAAGTCTATGAAAAACATATGCCAATACTTGTGGAGAGGTTCTGTCTAAACGTCGAGAGCGGGACTGGGCATGGAAAGCATAGAGGTGGATTCGGCGTGATCAAGGACTATAGGGTGCTGTGCAGCGAGGCCTACTTCACTGTATCGATAGGGAGGAACAAATTCCCACCCTGGGGCGTCGACGGAGGCACAAATGGTACATCAAACTACTGTGTGATCTTTAAGCAAGGCGAGGAGCCGCGCGTCGTGAGAAAAGTTGCGGCGGTGAAGCTCAAGAAGGGTGACCTGGTAAGCTTGAGGTCCGGTGGGGGTGGAGGATGGGGAGACCCGCTCGACCGTGATCCAGAGCTGGTCCGGATGGATGTCAAAAACGAGTACATAAGCATAAAGGTCGCCCGCGAGGTATATGGCGTAATACTCGATCCCGACACCCTCTCAATACGATGGGAGGAGACGAAGAAGCTTCGCGAAGAGATGCGGAGACTCAGAAAGAAGTAGATCACCATCTTCATAAAGAGAATTTAATTAGTAACCATCCACGCTAGGGTGCCAGACGCGTCTCTACGTGGTGAAGCTTCGCAGGCAGGTCTTGGTTTAATGGTCATATAGTGTCTATGTCTTGATCTTTACAGGATTTGGCGGCTACGTCATTCGTCATCCTAACGCGTAACTCTGCAAAGACTATCGGCACTGTTCTTAGCTCGTTAAAGAGGGTTACAGGATTTCTTTCCGAGATAGTTATCGTTGATGGAGGATCATCCGATGGGACTCTCAAAGTGGTCGAGTCATTCACCAACTCTCTCCCAATCAAAGTCGTGCACGATAGGGGGAGGGGGCTCGGATTTGCGAGGGATATCGGCTGGAGGACAGCCACCGCCCCCTACGTCGTTATGCTGGATAGTGATGTTGTATTGGAGCCGCGTTTCTTATTCGAGGGTGTACGGGTCATGGAGGCGGATCCTAGGGTAGGGGCGTTGGGGGCTAAGCTGAGGCCCATTATGATGGAGGGCGGGTGGCTGGCAGCCTTTCAAGCGAAAAACCTCGCGATCACGCTCCACCTGGCTGAGCACTACTACCCCGCTGAGGCCATAGCGCTGCACACTGCGTGCACAATGTTTAGGAGGTCGGCCCTAGAGAGGGTCGGTGGATTCGACCACTACTTCAGGCTCGCGAAGGAGGATAGCGACGTGAGCTTCAGGCTGAGAAAGGCTGGCTATAAGGTCGCTTATCTTCCCATCGAGGTTAAGCATCTTGAGAGGGCGCGATTCTGGGAGACCAACTTCAGGTATGGGAGAAGCTACGTTCACATAGCTAGGCGGCATCCAGACCTCTCGCCACTCAGCACCCCCAAAAACGTCGCATTGACGCTCTCCCTTCTCCAGCCATACCTAAATGTAGCCATCTACCTCTACTACCTCGTGCGCTATATGCGGCTAAGCCACCTGACCCCAGGTGAGAGGAGAATAATGGCCGGCATCGAGACACTTAGACAGGCGGTAAGGACGGCAGGGATGCTTTACGAGCTCCTAAGACCAAGCTAATATGCTTTCGGCAGATCTCGCGCCAGCCTGCTGTACTCTACGAGTCCCAGCATATGCCTCGTGACCGCGCGATCCTGCACCCTCCTCTTAGACTGTATCTCTATACGTTTGCGCATGGTCTGTCTAAGGTTCCTGAGGTTCCAGAGGACCGCGGATACTAGTGCGCGCGCTACGGGGATGTCGCCGCGGCTAAGTGACCTCCTAGCAGCTGATAGTAGATAGATGCCCATCAAGATGAGGGAGAATAGCAAGGCGTTGCCGATGGAGTAATTCTTCATCAACATCGCCAGTTGATTCCTCCTGCGGATGTGGATGATTTCTGGTTTAGCCCCTCCAGAGGTGGCTCCGCCTAGGTGGTAGACAAGGGCCGTGGGGACGGAGACAACACGGTACCCCAGGAGCCTAGCCCTCCAGCACAGGTCCGTCTCCTCATAGTAGATGAAGTAGTCTTCGTCGAAGCCTCCTAGAAGTTCGAAGACGCTGCTCCTGACCACTATGGCGGCGCCCCTCGCGTAAAAAACTTCTAGCGGGTTTTTGACGGATTGTGGTGGTCTCAAGCCGCTTCCAATATCGTATGCCCTCCCAAGCCGGTCTATTGTTCCGCCGAGGCTGTCCAAAAGCTCCCTTCTTGAGAGCTGGAGGATCATGGGCTGGGCTGCAGCTATCTTTTCGTCGCCCTCCATGACCTCTATTATTTTCTTGAGCCAGTCCGACTCGACTTCTATGTCGTTGTTTAGGAAGCCAACGTATTTTGAGCCGGGCCCGAAGAGTCTAAAGCCGTAGTTGTTGCCACCGGCGTATCCCAAGTTTCTCCCTGACCTCACCACCACCCCTCTACCAAGACTCTTCAGTTCCTGCTCGATTAGTCTATCGCTTCCGTCACTGGAGCCATTATCCACCACCACTATCTCTAGATTGGGATAGTTGGTTGACGCTATGCTCCTGATGAAGTGGAGAGCCTGCTTCCCCATCTTCCGCAGCGAGTTATGGTTAAGTACGACGAGCAGCGCTTTTGGGGCGCCCTCCATGTCCAGCGTGTTGACTCCCGAAGGTGATTTAAGCGTGTCGGATGAGTTGCCTCTCATCTGCATCTGTACGCTCTTTCATAGCCTAAAGGGCGGGGTTCTGCTGGAGGCCCTGAAATCTATTGAGAGTCTGGACTACCCGAAAGACAGGCTTATGCTTCTCCTGATAGATAATTACTCGAGGGATGGAGCGTATGAATACGTTAGAGACTGGCTGGAAGAGAGGCGGCGGGATTTTATGCAGGCATTCCTCGTCAGGGCTAGGGGAGGTCCTCCGAGGCTCAGGAACATCGCCCTACTCCTAGCGCTGAAGTCTGGTGTCAGGTACCTCTCCTTCATCGACTCAGACATAATAGCCGATGCAGACCTACTCAAGCGGCTTATCAGACTCATGAAAGAGAATAGCAAGAAAGGCCCAGTCTTCTCGGTTAGCGCTGTCTGGGACGTGGGGTCCGAGAATCTAGACTGGCTCGAAAGGAGGAGAGTACGGTGGATGAAGGCGAGACGGACCCCCATCCAGGCTCTGAGTGTGGGGGAGGCGTGTAATACATCCGCGTGCCTAATTGACCTCGAAGCCGTCAAGACGGTGGGATTCTTTGACGAGGACATAGCATTTATCGAGGATCTAGACTGGGGTAGACGCGCAACAAGGAGAGGCTACTTATGCCTCTTCGACGGTACAGTTATACTGAGGCATCTGAGAAAGTATTCTCTTAAAGAGTTTAAGAAGTATTTCTTTAGAGGAGCTCTGTCTGAGGCTAAGCTTTTCCTGAAGAACAAAATCGCATGGAGGGCCGTCAGGAGCGCCCTGTATTGGGATGCGGTCTTGGCGTCGACGCTTCTTACATGGATCAGCCCCATCCCGCTGGCCCTGGCTGTCGCTGTCGGATTTGCCGAATACTTTCGCAGAACAGTTGGACTCGGACGCCTCCTCCTATACCCTATCACGGCGCCATTTGCGGTTGCCAAGTCGGCGGCGCTGACAGCCGCTATGCTTTACTGGTTGTTGAGAGGCGATTTTAATACCGAGAAAGTCACGGTGCTCGGCGAGCCTGACTGGGAGTTAGTGGAGTTTCATGGCGATATTTCCACTACACGTTCATGGACATCTAAGAAAATTGGTAACGCTATATAGGCCTTCAAAATAAAATGTATCTACATCAATCTTTTCCCGAATCGTTAGGGTACTGACAAGTTTTACTTAAGCCTTTTGGGATCGGTCTCTGGCCGTGATGCACGTCATCGATGCCGTACTGGACTCTTTCTCCAATCTATTTCGATCCCACAGGTACTCTCCCGTCGAG
>Ga0079997_117073_pt1 | contig 42711 bp, 38 predicted proteins | sample PerSpoCPS_CMetaG_FD_69200 | JGI IMG/M metagenome (GOLD analysis project Ga0079997, IMG submission 69200) | Archaeal communities from Yellowstone National Park, Wyoming, USA - Perpetual Spouter C (PS_C) MetaG (SPADES assembly) (version 2) | ecosystem: Environmental > Aquatic > Thermal springs >... | reverse complement strand
AAGCGATTATGGCTCCCTGTCCAGTGGCCCCCGGATGAAGCCTGCCCATGGCAGCTCCAGCCATTATGACGACCTTCGCGTTCAGGACGTCGGGGTTTATGTCGTAATAGCCTGACCAGAAGTAGTTCCCTGCGTAGAACGCGAGCTGGCAGGCGGATGTGTGTCGCAGCCAGTTCACGTTGCCGAAAGCTGTTATGAAGCGGTTGGAGAAGGTGTCGGCGTTGTCCTGTCCTCTGCCGCGCATGTAGACGAGCTGGTTGGCCTTCGTACCGAGGTCTGGGTTGTCGGGGTCGATGAGTATGTCCTCGAGCTTCAGCCCCTTCTCTCCAAGTATCTTGTTCCACTTCTCCTTGAATGCCTTCACCAAACCCTCGAACTCCTCGGCGGACACGGCCTTATCCGCAGCCTTCGCAACGAGCTCGTCGACGTCCATCTTTATGGCGGAGAGTACCTCGTTCGGGTTTTCGAAGCCTGCGTCCCTCAGCTTGCCGTAGACGAAGATCTCGCGCAGCCCCGGAAGGCGTTCACCGGTCTCCTCTATGACACCGCCCTCGACGATCTCCTTGATCAGCTGCTCCCAGCTGATCTCCTTCCACTTCCCGCTCCCGCGTGGCCCAGCCCTCTTCAACGGCTTGAGAACCCTGTAGGGGTCGTAGAGGTAGTGTATGCCGTCAAGTCCGCGCGGGCATAGCGTCGAACCTATCCTAAGCGACTGTCTTACTGGTGTTCTGTAGTCGAGCTCGACGTAGCGTTGCATCTGATGGTCGGGCGTGACGGCCCTGTTGTACGGATGGTACGGGTTGCCCTCGATCTTCTCCACGACCTCCACGCCGTCATACGAGACCACCTTGACCCTAATACCGCACCTGACGTTGCAGCCGAGGCAGGAGGTGTAGACGTATCTCATACCGGCTCCCGAGATCTTGTCGGGCCCGTAGAGCACCGTCTTCGGTCTGATGAGCTTGTCTATCTTGTCCCAGTAACCTGCGAGGAAGACGCCCAGCGCCGCCGCTCCAACTATGCCTTTTACCGCACCCCTCCTACTTACCAACCTCCCTCACCTCCAAAGGGAAGACGAGTGAGAGCAGGAGGAAGACCGCAACGCCCAACGCAATGGGTGCGGCCGTCTCCAAGAACCACAGGCCTCCTAGCTCTGCCTCGAGGAACGCGAGCCCCGTCTTCGAGATCAGCTGCCCGTTGACTATTATGTTCCATTTGTTGGTGAAGGTCCCGGTCATGGCCACCAACGCGACGGCGAGAACAGCAGCAGGATACCTCATCGCGATGAGCGACAGAAGGAAGGAGAGGAACAGTAGGGCTATGACGGCGTACATCAGCGGTGTCAGTGGCGATACCATCTCAGCGGTCAGGGGAGACCAGAACCACCACACAGCCATCTGTAGCCCCGTCAAAGCAGCCACCGAGAGGGACCCGGACGCATGTATCTTGAGGACGGGGACTATCACGTCGCTCTCCATCTCCCTGAACCTCCAGAAGAAGTAGGCGAGCATGAAGAGGGCTGTTGCGACCACGAACGTGTCGGCGAAGTAGATGACGGGCAGCAGCGTCCAGTTCCTCCACACCGGGTTCCACGTCTGCGCAACGAAGAGCGAGGCCGGGTAGATGCCCCACAGGGTCAGGAAGGGGATCATGACCACCGCGACGCCCTTTGCGACCATCTCAGCCCTCCTGTACTTCTCTGGCGTCTTCACCCCAAGTGAGAAGGCCTGGTAGATCGTTTTCCTGATCCCGGTGGACGTAAGGGATGCTTGGTGTGCGTAGTAGGAGAAGGTGAGGAGGGCGAAGACTATCGAGAGTATCAGGGCGGTGAGCCATGCGAAGGTTTGGAAGGCCACCAACGATATGCCTGGGTTGGTGGCTGAGGGCGTGATGTGTGGGCTTGTGAAGATGAGGTAAGCCTTGTGAGGTGACCTGAGGTCTGCCAGCGGCCCCGCCAGAACGACGGCGAAGAACCCTATGCCCAGCATCGTCATCAACGGGATGGCCTTCCTCAGGCTGCCTGTTAGGTACGCCAGGGCTGCGAGTATGAGGAGGTCTGCCCCGGAGACGAGCAGCGTGTAGGCGAAGAGGACGGGATGCCAGAGGAGTGGTTCAGCGGCCTCGTTCGGATAATAGTAGCCGAGCATTACCTGTTCACCTCCTCCGGGAGGGAAATGTAGTAGATCTGGGGTTCGGCGCCCGTGTGAGGCTTAAGGACCTGGACTGGCCTGCTACGGACCGTCCTGGAGAGCTCGTTCTCCTCGTGCAGCGGCCCGAAGACGCGGGCTCCTGTTGGACAGGCCTCGACGCAAGCCGGCAGCAGCCCGGCGGACAGCCTGTGATCGCAGAAGGTGCACTTGTCCGCGACTCCTTTCACCGGGTTAATGTACCGGGCTCCGTATGGGCAGGCCTTGACGCAAGCGCCGCAGCCTATGCAGAGCTCGTCGTTAACAAGCACTAGGCCGTCCGGAGTCCTATACGTCGCTCCAGTAGGGCAGGGTGGGACGCAGGGCGGGTCGTCACAGTGGTTGCACTGCTTTGGGACAAAAATGTTTGTTCCATCAGGCTTGACGATGTGTCCAATCCACGTTCTGAAGTTTCCGAGGGGGACATTGTTCTCGGCGGCGCACGCTACGACGCACGCCATGCAGCCGAAACACTTATCCACATCAATCAGCATGGCGTAGCGCTTACCAGTTTTTGTCGGGGCTGAGGTGAGGGTCGGGATGGCGAGGATGGTGGCGACGGTCTTAAGAAACTCCCTCCGACTCGTATCCTCCATCGAGCGCCATACGTTAGACCCGCGTTAATAGACTTTATGATTGAAAGTTATTCCAATTCATACGTTCATATACAATGGTGTAAAGCATATGTATCTCTCGGCTGTCGATACACGACCCGCCACATCGTTGTCTCCTCCTGCAAAATTTCTAGAGGATACGGACCCGAGGCCTAGCTGTTCAAGAATATTTTAGCGGTAGAGGAAAGTTTTTAACCCCTAGCGCGGTCCTTGGGGCGTGGCTGCGCAGGATCCATTCATAGAGCTTGGCAGGCTTATTGAGAGGGCCAGGGCCAATAAGGAACTGGTAGAGGGGTTGGGAGCGCGCGAGAAGAACTTCCAGTTCAGGCCGACGGATGGTGAGCCCTTCTATCTCACTACGGGCGGTGGGAAGCTTGAGGCCTCCCGTGGAGAGGTGACCTCCCCGACGGCTACCATCGTGGCCTCCTCCCAAGACCTGTCGGACCTTTTTGCCGGTCGGGCCGACGCCTTCAAGCTCTTCTTCTCCGGCAGACTACGCGTCCAGGGAAACGTCTTCGAGGCTCAGGAGCTTGCTAAGATACTGGGTCAGGCGAGGTGACCCCAAAAAGCGCTGGGCCACGATCTCCGAGCCTCCGAAGCTGGTAAAGACTTAAGGGTCGGCTAGGCTGGTTGGATACTCCGGCGGTTGGCATGCTTCCGTTTGACTCCGTAACAGATTTTAGGATCGATCTGGCTGATGAGCATGAGCTTTTCAGGAAGAGTGTGAGGAGGTTTGTGGAGCTTTATGTCGAGCCTAGGGTCAGGGAGATAGAGAGGTCTAACCGTATACCTGATGATATTCTGCGCAAGGCCTCTGAGCTGGGCTTCACGGGCCTCGGGATACCCGAGGAGTACGGTGGGCAGGGGACTGACTACCTTTACACCGTCATCTACACAGAGGAGGTCAGCAGGGTCTGCGCAGCGCTTGTCACCGAGACCCTCGTTAGAAACCTCTTCACAACCCCAATCCTGCTCTTCGGGACCGAGGAGCAAAGGAGGAAGTATGTTCCACCCGTGGCCAGGGGCGAGAAGTTCGCCGCCCACGCAACCACGGAGCCCGGAGCGGGGAGCGACGTGGCTGGCATAGCCGCGAGGGCTAGAGAGAAGGATGGCGGCTGGGTGATAAGCGGCCGCAAATACTTCATAACCGCAGCCGACAAGGCGGACTACTTCGTCGTGCTGGCGCGGACGAGCGATCCTCCCAGCAGGTCGGAGAGATGGAAAGGCCTGACCATGTTTGTGGTCGAGAGGGAGACCCCCGGGCTTCGGGTCGGCGAGAGGATCGAGGTCATGGGGCTTAGGGGTAGCCAGCCCTCAGAGGTGTTGCTCGACGATGTCTGGGTCCCTCAGGACGCTGTCGTGGGGACGGTGGATGAGGGCTTCAAGATAGCCGTAACTACTTATGACTATGGGCGCGTCGGGGTTGCGGCGCAGGCTGTAGGGATACTTCAAGGAGTCTTTGAGAAGTCGCTCCAATACGCTACCCAGAGGATCGCCTTCGAGCGCCCCATACTCTCCTTCCAAGCCATACAGTTCTACCTGGCCGACATTCTGACCGACTTGGAGGCGGCTAGACTCATGACCTACTGGGCAGCCTCCCTCATAAACAAGGGCCTGACCGACAAGGCCATCATAGCAGCGTCGATCGCGAAGCTGCTGACCACCGCTCTCGCAGAGAGGGCCGCCCTCCGCGGAATCGAGATCCATGGCGGAGTCGGAGTAGCCCTCGACGGCATGGTCGAGAGATATCTGAGGGACTCCCAGGTCATAAAGATCTATGAGGGCACCGCCGAGATCCAGCGTATGACCGTCATGAGGCATCTGCTTAGAAAGGTCTTCGGCTTCGAGGTCTAGGCGCCCATACGCCGCGGGGCGATCCATAAAACACTATTATACTGTCTACGCGGTACTACCCTCTGTGGAGCGAGTGGCTATAGTTGGGGTCGGTATAACTAGGTTCGGTAGGAGAAGCGATAAGACCCTTCAGGAGCTGGCTTTTGAGGCTGGGCGCGCGGCCCTCAGGGATGCAGGCCTCGAGACTAGGGATGTAGAGTTCTTGGCTGTGGGCTGCGCGGGTGGGTGGAGCTCCGAGCCCCTCCCAGCCGTTGTCGTGGCGGAGCATCTCGGTCTCGAGGGGGTTGGCTCTATGCGTGTCGAGGCCGCGTGCGCCTCTGGAAGCGCGGCTATCAAGGTGGCCGCGGATATTGTCAGCTCTGGTAGCGCCGATGTAGCCATGGCCCTGGGTGTGGAGAAGATGAACGAGTCTCCGACCACCAACGTTATGGAGCTGATCGGCAGGGCTGGGAACTATTTCTGGGAGTTCGAGAACTTCGGCCTCACGTTCCCCGGCTATTACGCCCTCTACGCTACAGCTTATATGAACAAGTATGGAGCCACTGAGGAGGACCTATCGGAGATCTCGGTGAAGAACCACTACTACGGCTCGCTCAACCCTTACGCCCAGTTCAGGGAGCCCGTGAAGCTGGAGGATGTGATGCGGTCTAGATACGTGGCTTGGCCGCTTCGACTCCTCCACTGCTCACCAATAACCGACGGCGCGGCCGCCGCGGTCTTAGCCTCCGAACGGGTGGCTAGGAAGCTCACCGACTCCCCTGTATGGGTCAGGGCTATCGGGTCTGCGACGGGGTCCGCCAACCTATCGAGGCGAGACGACTTCTTGGGGTTCCACCCAGCGAGGCGGGCCGCACAGGAGGCCTATAGAAGGGCCGGGATAGATCCTGAGAGGCCTTATAGGCATGTAGATGCGGCGCTGGTGCACGATTGCTTCACGATAGCTGAGATTATAGCTTATGAGGACCTCGGGTTCGCGAGGAGAGGTGAGGGATTCATGCTCGCAAAGGAGCACCAGACCTATATCGGGGGCCTCGTGCCGGTGAACGTTGACGGCGGCCTGAAGGCTAAGGGCCACCCAATAGGCGCGACGGGGGTAGGCATGGCGGTTGAGGCGGTGAAGCAGCTTAGGAGACAGGCCGAGCCGGGGAGGCAGGCCGACATCAGGCAGGGTGTCGTACTGACACACAACGTCGGAGGAACAGGCCACTACGCCTACGTCACAATCTACTCGACATAGGGGTGGTGTAGGTGCCCATGGACCGCTCCCAGATCGAGGAGCTGATCAAATCATACCTCGCGGCGATCGAGGAGGAGAAGAGGAGGACTGGGCTCCCTATCGTCAGAGACGAGAAGACGGGTGATCCATTATATTTCGACCAGAGGGAGCTGCGCCTGCGATATCTAGTTCCGGTGAAAGGGCTTACACAGTTCTTCGAAGGACTGGCGAGGGGTGAGATCCTATACACCAAGTGCCCATCCTGCGGCACGAGCTACTTCCCGCCCCACCCCACCTGCTCCAAGTGCGTCGCCGAAACGCGTTGGGAGAGAATAAGCGGCGAGGGGGAGCTCCTCTCGTTTACAAGGATATACGTGAAGCCTACGAGCTTCCTCCACTACGACGACTATGTCGTGGGTGTTGCGAGTTTTCCGGAAGGCGTCAAGGTGCTTGCATGGGTGAAGTCGGGCGGCGCGTCGGACATCCGTGTAGGTATGCGTGTCCGGCTGGAGGTGGAGAGGAGGGAGCCCGAAAACTATTACACCTACATCCTCGTGCCGGTAGAATAATCTATCTAAGGCTCAGAAGCAGACTAGGCGGAGCCACCGCGAATCCGTCTCAGCGCGTCTGAGATAACCTGCTGCGCCTCACCGCCCCTCCGGCTATACACTAGCGGCTGCTCCTCCACAACGATCCCCACGCCCTTCAAGAACTCGATGTGCGCCAGGGCCTCCAGCAGGGCGAGCCACTTATCGATGGGTCCTAGCTCGCCGAACGCTCCCTTACTCCAGCTTACGCCGCTTGACACCTCGATAAGGCTGCTACGGGTCGAGATGTTTGCCAACACCTCGAGAAGTCTATTTTCGTGGTGTCGAAACAGCCGTTCGACTAGCCCTGGTAGATCCGTGATGGGGCCGCCGTGAGACGGTAGGGCGAGACGAGGCCTCAGCCTCTCCACCAATACCAGCGAGCTCAAGTACTCCCTGAGCGGCTCGTAGCCGGCGAGCGGATAATATGCGATGTTCGTCGTCGTGTCGGGCAGGACGTGATCTCCCGACAGTAGTATTCCGCTCGAGCGGCTGTAGACGCAGACGTGTCCCGGTGTGTGGCCGGGCGTGTGAATCACCTCCCATCCACCTATATGCGAGGTCACTCCTCCTAGAAGCCTAACACCCTGCGGCAGAGATCTGAGATAGGCTCCGAGTATCCTGAGAATCTCGCCTAGCTCAAACGCGGTGGATTGGCAGCGAAGGGCGGCTAAATGGGGCCCTTCGACCCATCTCTTCACCGCCGCGAGGCCCTTCGCCTCCCTCGTATGCATCCAGAGGTGGGGGCTGAACCTCCTCCTAACCGCCTCAACTCCCCCGATATGGTCGATGTGGGCGTGCGTCAGAACAACGTCTTGGACGTTCGCTCCAAGAGCGTCGAGGGCCTCTACGAGGACGACCCCGCTGCTGTTGTAGCCCGTGTCAACCAGAACACTCTCGCCAGATCCCGACCGCAGGAGATAAGCGTTGACGCTTCCCGGCCCAACTCCGCCCTCGCTCCTCAGCAAAATCTTGGTCACCCCGCCGGCCATATCGGTGATCTCGGCCAAACCAGCCCCCACCCTCTACCCCTCCACCCTCACACCTGTTCGGATAGGAACTCCCACCGGCCCCTCATATAAAGAGTAGTGGCCCCAATAATCGGGCCATCCCCAACCCTAGACTCACTAAGAGCCTGACACACCAGAGAAAGAGATAGGAGTAAAAGGAAGGAGAAAATCTAAACCAAAGCACATACCAAGACTTGAACACGGCAACATACCGATACAGCTGGACTTGTGGAGAAACGAGGTAATATTCAGGGGAAAGGGAGAGTGTCCAAATAAGCATTTTTGCTCACCTCCCCCTCGCGGCCTGATAGTAGAGTGCGAATAGGCTTAGGAATGGTTTTAGGTTTGTTATTCGCTGTATGTGGTTTCTTGCGCTCATCATGTGGTGGAATACTACAGTTCTCTCCTTTAGGTATCTGAAGAATCTTTCGACCCTGTTCCTCATGCCGAATCTCTCATGCCTATACTCTAGGCCAAGCCTCTCAAATGCCCATCTATACCATGGGCCTTTATCAACCAATACCAACGGCTTGTCTGTACACATCCTCAATGCTTTCTTGAGGAATGCTAGGGCGTTTAGGCTGCTCCTACCATAAGACGCCTCCAGAGCCAATAATTCCCTAGAATCTACGTCTACTGCAGACCACACATATACGTAGGATTTCTTGACACGTAGCTTGGTCTCATCAACAGCTATACACCTCCTACACCTAGGCTCCTAGCGACCCTGATCTCAGATACCCTCTTGGCAAGGTAGTGGACGGCAGACTTGCTTATCGGCTCCAAACCCATGCTAAGGACCTTGGAAACCCTCCTACAGCTACCATGAAACATGTAGTCCAACACTGCTAGGACCTTAACCTCCCTACTTTCTTATTGCGCATAAAACAGCCAGAGACAAGGGCCACAACATCCATAGCATACAAGACACATCAACCGGCCTTTAAATATAACGCCTTATTTGGACACTATCTCATGCAGAGATTCGTCGCCGAGGCGTGGCGGGAGCTATCCGAGAGGTTCCTAGAGGTCTTTAGGTATCCTGTTGAGAGGGTTCTGAACATCACTCCGACCCCAGACGGAGTAGTGGTTGTGCAGAACGTGTGGGATGGAAGGCTGAGGACTTGGATGATATCCTCCATCGCGACGCTTAGATGGCTAATATACGAGGCCACGGCTGGAGAAAACGCCGCCGAGAATCTACCACCACTCAACTCAATAGTCCTAGAGAGGGAGAGGTGGAGTGGTTCCACATATGGCGAAGATATGGGGTCAGGATCTCTAAGTCTCATATATACTATTGGGTACGCGGAGTGCATAGCCCATATAATGGTAGATTGATACCTTCACTAGAACTATTGAAGCCTTCAGAGGAGTTGGCGTACGTGATAGGTGTGAAGGTCGGTGACGGATACACTTATAGGAGAAGACGCACCATCAAAGGCTACAATGACGTAAAAATAGGTCTTAAGGCTAGGGATGGGAGTTTGTCGAGGAGTTCGCTAGGTGTCTTGCAAAGGTTCTGGGCAGGAAACAAATAAGGCCGAGATTTAGGGACGATGTGGAGAAATATGTCGTCGAAGTTAGGTCACAGACGCTATACGAGCTCCTCAAAAAGCCAGTAGACCTCCACAGACTGAAGAAATATATTGAGCACTGTGAGAGATGCATGGCCGCATTCCTCAGGGGATTCGCAGACTCAGAAGGAAGCGTTAAAAAGAGTGGTTACATATTCATCCTCAACACTGACCTTAGACTACTTACATATATCATGGATCTTCTTAGGAGACTGGGTATAGAGTCAACGGGGCCAATGCTCAAAGCCCAACGAGGAACTATATTCTATGATCCTAGGATGGGGAAGAAATACACGCATAACAAGGATGTATATGTGATCTATATTCGAGTCAGCAGTAATACAAACTTCTACAGATACGTAGGCTTCACTATCAGGAGGAAGCAGAGACGCTTAGAAGAATACATCAAAAGAAGAACAACCCCCTCCACCAACATTCCCCAACAAACACCCCACACTTATCTTATCAATTAACTAATCCGGAATACGGGCCCGGCGGGACTCGAACCCGCGACCTCCGGCTTAGAAGGCCGGCGCTCTATCCATGCTGAGCTACGGGCCCTCCTCATGCTCAACCCGATCATCGAGTTGGAGGTCCCTCCCCCTAGGTTGTGGGTGACGATGGGGCGAGTGGTCATAGGAGCCTTCACAGCTGAAAACAGTCTCAGGATTATTTAGCGTTTAGCCCCGCGCTCATGCAACACATGCTGCACACGGCGCCGCGACAGGCCCTTGACGTAATGCTCGAGCAGCAAGCTGGTGATTTAGCCTCGTCCATAGAACGCGCGGAGCTGACAACGATGAATCTTCATAGGCATATCCGGCGCCTCATGAATATAACAACCGGAGAGCCACAGCGCCTAGAGACAACTCGGCTCTACTTAGGCCTCGCCGAAAATTTTCCTGAGTATTCGCGAGATGGTGCCGACCGGTTGTTATGGCGGCATGAGAGGCGGGAAGAGGATGAACATACACGAATCAGTCGTCGTCAACTCATTCCAGCCCCTCCTCAAGTTTTAGTAAAGAATAGTTGACACCTTATTCAGACGCAGACACCGCCCTAGGAATGCCGCAACACTATACTCTTCCGTCTCTGGGTTTTTCTTGGCCTGCCTTAGATTATACGTGGACACCCTCCACCAATCAAGGGTCTTCTCTCTAATCTCTTGCGCCCCATTTATAGAAACGTCATCCACCATCGTACTTAAGCACCTACCATCATTACAGAGCTTATGAATCTTCGCTACGGGGCAAGTATGCTTAGCCATTTTCCACGCTTTACTCACCTAGGACTACCATGATGCCTGGACGTTGTCTTGCATGTCTAGTGACTAACTGTCAGCTACATCGTGTGGATGACTACATTTGGTGCGTGACGTTATTACCTGCTTTCTTTCTAAATACGACTACGCAGTTTTTCTAATAGGAGCGTCATGAGACCTGAGAGCACAACTATTGCTAGCAGGTTCAGCAGAGGCGTGTTCGTCGGGGTGGGTATTTGCAGAACATCGAGTTGCTGCGGTCTGACAGCATAGACATAAAGCGACCCCTGGTTGCCTAGGATCAGCGTAGAAACGACCCAGATAAATACGTAACTGGTAGACATGATTATCCCGACGGCCCATGCTAAGAAGACTCCCCTCATCGATAAGAATGTGGATTCTTTTGGGGTCGGCTTCTTGACTCCTCCCAGCTCCCAGGCTGGGACAGGCGGGAAGAGTTTGGTGAAGATATACACTACTAGGGCTAGCCCCGCGAAGGATCCTGCGGTAAGGAGTGCCTCGACTAAGGTTGGTGCGTAGGTTGGCATGGCAGATTGTACCGTCATGAGTCTCAACTGGTAAAATAGTCCGGGAACCACTATCAAAACACGCTTTAGCCACATGGCTGGTAGAACTATCGAGGCCATAGCGACTGTGGTCCTGTATGTTCTGAATCTTGGGACCAAAAGCGTGACGGAAGGTATAACCAGCGAGGCCAAGACGTACCAAGTCAGGGCGCTGTAGGGGCCCACCCATACGAGCTGAGATACCTCCATGTCCTCCCCCACAGCGGCGTATCTCACCGTGAAGGTCTCGGCAAGAAGGAAGTATAGATATCCGATGGAAAAGACTGCAAGGAGCTTAGAGAGCTGTACAAAACTGTGGTCCGAGAAGACGCTTTGTAGGCCATAGCGCCACCTGATGGCAGCCGCCGCTATGATGACGAGCGAGAGGCCTGTTAAGAGTGCTCCTATAACAAAGTATGGGCCCATCAGGGCGTCGTTCCACGTGGGGACCGACTTCATTATGCCGAATATCCATCCTGTAACAGTATGCATCATTATCGCGATCGGGATAGTGATCACTGCCAGCACCTTGAGGGCGTTTTCGAGGAACCTGACCTGGTCTTCTCTTCCATCCCAGTCGTATCTAAGTAGATTGTAGAACCAGCCTAGCCTTCCCCCCCTCTCTGATAAGGCCGCCGCGTCTGGGATGACTGAGAGGTGTAAGTATCCGAGGCTTACGAGGAGGTAGAAGAGCAGGACTATAACGTCCCAACCGACGGGTGATTGTATCCTCCCATAGAGAGGTATGTATGCCAATGCTCTCCAAAATTGTCCTACGTCAAAGAGTATGTTGAGGGCCGCCACCAGCAGGCTTCCAACAGTTATGACCTCGGCTACCCTGCTTATCGGCTTTCCCCACTCGAGCTTTAGGAGCCTTATTGTTGCTGAAATGAACGTGCCTGACATGCTCACGCTTATGTAGAAGACGAAGTTGGCCATGTAGAGTCCCCAGGCGACGGGTCTATTGAGGCCGGTTACTCCGAGCCCTATCTCCAGTTGAGTGATCCACCCCCAAACTGAAAGCCCGATGGGCACTAAGAGGAGCATCAGAAATACTAGTGAACTTCTTGTGAATGGTGTGAGGCCGTAGTAGTTTTTGAAGCTAGCCATTTTATCTCGCCTCTTTCAGATATATGACCTTAGGCTCGGTTCCGAGCTCTTCTAGGAGCCTTATAGCGCGCTTGCTTCTTGAGAGCTTGTGGACAGTGCTCTCGGGGTCTTCTAGGTCTCCGAAGATTAGTGCTCTCCCAGGACAGCTTCTGACACACGAGGGTAGATAATTAAGTTCTTTGAAGTCAAAGTCCTCCCACTTGGACCAATCTTCCTCCACAACCACCTCGTCATCCTTCTCAAGTAGCCTCCTCATCAATACTTCTACAGCCCTACTCACAGCTTCATCCAAAGACCTGCTCTTCTGGGCCTCAGCCATCACGACTGGGGGAGCTTCATTCAGAAGTATGTCGCGTTTAAGTCTCTCGATTCGGTGGACACAGAACGTGCATTTCTCTACCACACCCGCAGGCCTTACCGGGACGCTGGGGTTTAGATAGTTTTTATAGGTCTCTGGCCATTCTGGTGCCTTCCAGTTGAAGTATCTGACCCCGTAGGGGCAGGCGACCATGCAAAGTCTGCACCCGATACATCTGTTGTAGTCTTGGTCGACAATGCCATCCTCCCGCCGATAGGTCGCTCCGACTGGGCAGACCGCCACGCATGGCGGATTATCGCAATGCATACAGGGTCTGGGGAGGAAGACCTCGCCACCGTCAAGCCTCCTAACTACGATGTCCATCCACGCGATCTGCCGGCCACCTCCCTGCTCCTCCTCACCACCTATCGGGACATTATTCTCGGCCTTGCATGCTACTACGCATGACTGGCAAGCAGTGCATTTATCTAGGTCTATGACCATGCCCCACCTAACCATCAGCCACTCACCACCCTGTAAATTCGAACTCTAGTGGAGAAGAAGCCCGCTGAGCCTGAGAGCTTTTCACGCGTCTCCGCCAAAACCTCATTAACGTTGACCCCTGTCTTCGAGGCCCAGCGGCCATAAGCCGACCGTCCTATTCCGAAGGGCATCGCCACTATGTCGGGTGAGGCTGTCTCTCTTACAACCGCGCGCGTAACAAGTTTGCCATTTACCGACTCGACGACTACCTTATCTCCGGTCTTTACACCCAGCTCCCCCGCCTTCGCGGGATGGATCTCGATCCAGTTCTTCCACCCCCATCTGATATAGGGGGCGTAGGCCGCGAGGGCCCACGGTGCGTTCGTCCCCCTCCCCTCGGCATGCATTATAGTCTTATAAGTCACCAGTATCAAGGGGTAATGTTCCTCCTCCCCAACAAATTGTGGCTGCTCGAAGTGGGGTAGGAAGACCTCGGTTCCGCGAGCAGATATTCCCAGCGAGGACAGAAGCTCCTCATAAGCCTCTTCATAAGTGAGGCCCTCATTTTCCGCCTTCTTCCTCGCGAGTTCCGTCAACTTTTTCTCCAGCATCTTCGAGTGGAACTCGAACTTTCCGCTCTCGGTCCGGAATTCATGTTGGTAGTCTCCAAAGTTGTAGGGTGGGTCGTACCAGAAACCAAACCTCAAGACACTCTTCCAGAACTCGCTGAAGCTAGTCATACTTGCGACCGGCTTTGGCCCTACCCTCCCGCGCCTGCTCTCCCATATGCCATACCACCTGAACTGGATGACCTCCTCAAAACTGCTCCACGGGAAGGCCTCAGCCACTTTCCCCCCGATTCTGCGGGCGAGCTCAAGCAGTACGTCGCCCGTGTTCCTCGTGTCATACAGTGGATTGATCACGGGCTGCCGAATTGAGGCGACAGGGTAGCCGAGGCTCGGATAGATTACGTCGTCCATCCATCTTTCAAGATATGTGTGGTCAGGGAGGATTACGTCGGCATACTCGAGTGTTGCCTCATCTAGGAAAGGTGATGTACTAACTATGAAGGGCACCTTTTCTAGCGCTTGCCGCCAAATTCTTACATTAGGTGATGAGAAGATAGGGTTCGTATAATACAGCATCAATACCTCGACTGGGTATGGGCTTTCCGCGAGGATACTCTCAGGGACCTGCTGGTAAACGTTCTTAGCGAATGGGTATCTCTCCGTCCCGGCAAGGTCGATCCTAGTATTCTTTAAGCCCTCCTTGGCTAAGTCGTCAAGCTCTAGGGGCGGCCACGCCGCGAATGGTGGAGACTTCTGGACTATGATTCCACCCATCCTGCCCAGACTCCCGACTAGGGCATTCAGAGCGTGTATAGCCATGTAGTTGTAGACACCGTTAGCATGCATCATCGCTCCCCTCTGACCGGCCGCTATGGCAGGCCTCGTCGTAGCGAACTCTCTCGCGACCCTTTCGATTGTCTCGACTGGCACTCCAGTTACCTTATTTCCCCACTCGGGTGGGTACTTAGACAGAACGAGCTCCGAGAACTCTTCAAAACCGTAGGTATGTGTCTCCACAAATTCTCGGTCATACAGTTTATCCCTGATTATTACGTGGGCTATACTGAGGGCCAGCGCGCCATCTGTTCCCGGCTTAATCCTCACCCACTCATCAGCCTTGAGAGCTGTCGTCGACATCCTTACATCAACTATAACGATTTTCGCCCGTACAGGTCTCTCCTGCCTGATGTGGCCATAAGCTCTGAGGAGCCTCGTAGTTGGTCTCCAGGCCTCGAGGAACGAGCCGCCGAATAGAAGCAGATAGTTGGTGTTCTGCCAGTCGTATCCTAAGTAATGCTTCACACCTTGCATAAGATAATGTGCAATGACTGCGCCGTCGGAGCATATGCTACTGTGGCCTACACGGTTAGGCGTTCCGAAGCTGGCGGTGAAACGTGAGATTAGATCCCCCATATTGCCCCTTACGCGCCCGTCTAGCCAGACAAACCTTTCGGGCACGCCGGCGCGTCTGAGTTCCTGTAGACGTTGTACAACGATCTCTAGAGCCTCGCCCCAGCTGGCCTCTCTGAACCTTGACCCTCTCTCGCCAGCACGAACCATGGGTCCCTTAATCCTGTCAGGGTCGTAAAGGATCTGCAGACCATAGTGCGCCTTTGGGCATATCGAGCCCCGATTAATGGGGTGGAGGGGGTTACCCTCTATCTTGACGACGCGCCCTGAGACAACCCTAGCCGCGACACCACAGCCTGCTGGACATTGGAGACAAGTCGTAGCTACGTACTCGTCGTTAGGGAACTGGTAGATGTATTTGGAGTGAAGGGCATCTTCTTGTAGGCTCAGTAGCAGGTTGCGGGGTAACTGGATGAGGGATCCTACAGCCGCTGCAGTCCCGGCCGCGGCTATGGCCGTCAGAAAGTCGCGACGGTCAAAGAGTCTGTGTCCCCCCTCTCTAGGCATCTAAATACAAATGTGGGCATCCATTAAATAATAAATGGGTGTTTACAACTTCGTAAAAAATGATACAAAATTATGCAAAGTTATTCGTAAGTTAGGCTACCGCCCTCTATGCCGTGTTATTAATGCACCTACGGCGTTTATTAGCCCCTACCTATTTATGAATAGTATATATGCCGCGACAGGATAGATGCGGGGTTATGTCTCCCTCTTCCACCGCGGTCGTGGCAATATCTTTGACCAAGCTCTATGGCAATATTCGGGCTATTGACGGTGTGTCATTCGAGGTTGAGAGGGGTGAGGTTTTCTCCCTCCTCGGGCCGAATGGGGCTGGGAAGACGACGACCATCGAGATACTAGAGTGTCTGAGGACGCCTACATCCGGCGAGGCCTATATAATGGGCCTTAACATCAGGAGCCGCTCAGATGTGGGGAAAATCAAGAGGATAATCGGTGTTCTGCCCCAGGAGTTCAGCGCTGTAGACAATTTAACGGTGTACGAGAATGTCCTTCTCGCCGCGGCGGCTAAGGGGGTTGGGAAGAGCTTCAGAGATCTCTTGGAGGGGCTTGGACTTTGGGAGGTCAGGGGCCGCCTCTTCTCCAAGCTCTCGGGGGGTATGAAGCGGAAGGTTGGCCTCGCGATGGCTCTTGTCGGCGACCCCGAGGTCGTATTTCTGGACGAGCCAACCACGGGGCTGGACCCGCAAGCTAGGAGGGAGGCATGGCGCTACCTCTTAGGTCTAAGGCGTGAGGGGCGGACAATAATACTTACGACGCACTATATGGAGGAGGCTGAGCGCCTCAGCGACCGCGTAGCCATAATGGTGAGTGGGCGTATAGCGTTGATGGGAAGGGTTCCCGACCTCGTTGCCCAGACACCTGTTAAGGCGCGTCTCGTAATAGACGAGATGGATGAGGCGCTGGCCCAAGCGCTGCGGTCATCAGGATATAGCCTCGAGAGTCTCCCCGACGGGAGGTGGGCACTGGCCGTGAAGGAGGGATCGGAGCTTGAGGCCGTCTTGTCGCTACTTGAGAGGCGGGGGTTCAGGGGGCTTTATGAGGTCCGAGCGGCGGGGCTTGAGGACATCTTCCTATCTACGGTAGGGTCTAGGATCTCTGAGAGAGGAGATCTGGTATGAAGGTTTTGTGGACCCTCACGGATCTGCTGTTCAGAAACTGGCTGAGAAGCAAGGTGGCCCTCTTTTTCGGCATCCTGTTCCCAGTCATGTTATTCCTCGTCTTTGGCTCCATCTTCGGGAGCCCCCAACCACCATCATACAGCATCTACGTGAGAAACCTCGACATCGATTCGGAAGGCCACCCTTATCCTCTCTCAGACGCCCTCGTCAAGATACTCAACTCATCAGTGTTCGAGGTAAAGCTGTTAAAGGCCGATGAGACGCCAGGGCAGAGCGGCTTCACACCAACAAGGATACTGACCATCCCACGCGGTTTCACCAACAATCTTCTCAACAACGCGATAGAAGCAAGGCTGAACATAACGGTCGACACTATAGTCAGAATAGTTGAGGTTGCGGGCGAAAGAATTCCAAGTGATGCTCAGGAGAGCGCGATGAGGGGAGTAGAGGAGTTGAAAAGAGTTGGGCGAGCTTTGAATGCCTCGCCAGTCGTGGTAACGCTGGAGGGTGGCTTGGACGATAGGCTTCTTCAACCAATAGAGGTTATAATCAGGAATATCTTAGCGGAGTTTGAGTACTCACTGCTCAATGCCTCAAGCATCATAGAACTCGGCACAAGGATCATTACTGTACGCCAGCTGAGACCCGTCGACTACTATCTCCCCGGATATATAGCGACGTTCGTGATGACAAACGGGCTGGTGGGCGTCTCATCAGTTGTTTCAGACTTTAGGCGCCGCGGCGTCGTAAAGTTCTTGGCGACCACCAACATCAGTAAGCCTGCTTGGATACTTTCCCTCATGGTGGTGCAGACAGTGGCTGCTGTTTTGTTGACAGCGGTAATGATAGCTGTGGGCTGGCTGATCTTCTCGATACGGGCGCTTCCCGACCCGCTTAGCCTTTTGATCATCCTTATGGGTGTTGTGGCGTTCACCGCTATGGGCATACTCTTGGGAAGCTTGATTAAAGAGGCTGACGCACTCGCGGCTGCGAGCAACCTTCTAGCCTTCCCACAAATGTTTATCTCGGGAGTCTTCTGGCCCCTCGAACTCATGCCCCCCTACATGCAGCAGCTAGCCCAATACACACCCCTCTTCCACTTCCACAACTCTCTACGCTACGCGCTCGTGCTATCAACACCCGAGCAAGCAGTGCCCTCGTTAATAGTAGTGATTGGCATAGCAGTCGCCGCGATACTTCTAGCCATCGTGGGGACCCGGTGGAGAGACTTCTAAAGCATCGTGAACGAGGCTATAGTGGAATTCAAGGCCGAGCGGCTTGTAAGAGGATGCTGGGCGTCTTTAAGAAAGCTGAAGAACTTTAGAGCAGTGTTGGCGCGGGCACTAGGCTGTTAAAGGTTGATGCGTCTAAACCAAGCCAGCCCGACAATCAGGCATATTGAGCCGTAGAGGAGAGGTGCCCCAAGCGAAGAATACGCCACCACGACTCCAAACTCCCGGGCTAGGTAGTTGCCCAGCTCTCCTATGAGGGACATGGATGGATCGACTGAGTAAATCATGAGAAGGCGCGAGGCCTCAAGAGGATTTAATATCATGAGAAGCCACAGATCAAACTCCGAGATCCTGAAAACGATCACTAAGACCATTAGGAGCACCTCGTATAGAAGGGTGAAAAATATCCACAGGGCAATAGATGTGGCAAGCGCGGTGAACCTGCTCCTCGTGGCGGACGAGATTAGCATGCCGAGCGCCACAAAGCTGAAAATCATCAGTAGCGACGCCCCCATGATATTTAGGAAGACGATTGAGTCGGCATCAGAGAGCACAAGCATCAAGTACCAGCTAGCCAGGCCGTAGCCTAGAATCGTCGCTAGAGATATCGCTAGCATCGTCGAAAAGGTTTTTGCAAAAAAGAGCTCAGTCCTAGTGACTGGTAGGGATAGATGAAACTCTAGTGTCCCATTCTCACGCTCCGCAGCGATTGAGAGAGACGCAGTTATGATGGACACGAGGGGCACAGCGTAAAGGTTCAGGTTTATGATTGCGGCGAGGGCTCCGCTGAAAGCTCTAAACCCTACAGTGCTTAGGCCTAGCAGACCAAGATACGCGAATGAGAGTGAGAGGGCCGTGAAGATCGCTATGTATCCCAACATCCAGCGGCTCAGGAGCAGGCTGTAAAGGCCCCTCTTCACGAGGATCGGCAGAGACGTGTTCACCCGCCGATCGCCCTCAGCAGCCCCTCAGCGTCCGGCTCCTCAATCCAGGCGTCCCTAATGTCGTAACCATCGTCGGCCAGCTCACTGAGCTTGGCGAAGACATCATCAGTGAGATAGGTTCTCCAGCTCCCACCCACTCTAACATGAATCTTGTAAATCGGCTTCACAATTCTACTCACCTCGTCTGCCTCCAGCATTCTCACAAGCCTCCCGTCGCTCAGCACGGCTACGTACTCGAAGCTATGGATCAGGCCGCTTAGTGTATGGACGCTTGCTATTACAGTACGCCCACGCTTCACCATGGTCTGCAGGAGCTCGCTCAGCTTGTTTCGGGCCATTGGATCTAAATTATTGAAGGGCTCGTCTAGGATCAGTAGCTTTGGATCACCGATGAGAGCCAAGGAGATTGCCAGCCGCTGCTTCATGCCGCTGGAGAGGGAGCCGACCTTAGAGTAGGCCACTTCTTGTAGGCCGAATGGAGTTAGTACCTCGTCTAAGAAAACATCCACTCCCTTCATATCTGCAACGTAGTCGGCGAGTTCCACCACCCTTACATCCTCCTGATACCTAATGTTTTGAGGTACGTAGCCGACAAGCCTCCTGACCTCTCTCCCAAGTTTTTTAACATCCATTCCAAGCGTCAAGATCCTGCCCTCAAACCCAATTATGCCGGTGATGCATCTCAGCAGGGTTGACTTCCCAGCGCCATTCTTTCCGACCAGAAGTACCGAGCTCCCGTCCTCAATCTCCATGCTTACATCCTTAAGTGCGAAATAGTCGCCAAAGCGCTTCGAAACCTCTTCAAGCTGTACGGCGCGCATTCCTCCAAGATAACGCAATTGCTGTCGCAGGTAAAAAGGTTAGCAGGCAGGCGGCTAGTGTCCAGTTCCACGACGACGAATTGGTGGCAGACAGCGACCAGTGTGGTGAGCGAGCCGGCGACATGTCAACCGCCTTGATGCGTGGATTTGTCTCTAGAACCGCCCTCATCATCGAGAGCGCCGTATATCCGGGCCCGTGCATGAATGCCCTGACTAGGGGGTATCTGTCCGTAAGGGTCTCCATGGGGTCTACGAGGAGGAATCTATCGCCGAGCTGGTACTTCCTGTTGCTCCAAAAGTTGCCTCGCCAAACCAGCGATATATCTGAGCCAGGCGTAGGGTAAAATTGCTGGGCATTCTCCAGCAAATCATTCTGCTCCAGAACTCCGCGAGCCCATATAGCCGCGACCACCCCAATGTTGTTATATGCTATGACGTTGTCCTTGATCTGTAGTAACTTATCACGCGGATAGGGTGTAGCCACTATATTTATGCCTACCGCGCTTCCGACGATAAGGTTTCTAGAAATAGTGACATCACACGCCTCGCGTAAGAACAAGCCCTCGCTTACTGATGCGCCTCTATTCTCCTTCAGAGTATTCCCCTGTACCTTGACTCCATATGAATACATAATTGCGATTCCCACCAGGTTCTTCTGGTATACATTATCAAGGATTGTGTGGTTTACGGAGTACATGAGATGGGTTCCGTATCTTGAGTTGGTGAAGGTGTTGTTGGCGATGATTATGGAGTACGAGTGGTCTGAATAAACGCCGTCCTTTACATGGTCTATCATGTTCCCCGCTATCAGGGCTCCCTTAGTGTACCATAGGTAGACTCCGTGTCCGCGGTCACTTACCTCTCTCTCCCTCAGACTAGCAATCTTATTTTGCGCAACCACAACTCCAGAGGAATTAACAACATAGACCCCATGTATGACATTTTCAACATCGTTGCCAATTACCGTAACGTTAGTGCTCCTCAAGATCTTTATCCCAGAAGGCTCGAAAGCCACATCACTATACGAGTTCACGACTCTCAATCCGCGCAGAACCACATTATCGCTCTCCACGACTATGACATCCCCCGCTCCTCCACCGTCAACTATGGCTCCCGGTGATCCTGTTATTGTGAGACTCTTCCAGACGCGTACCGGCCCCCTATATGTTCCTGGACCCAGTGTAATCACCGAGCCGGTATCCGCGTTGTCTATCAGCATCTGTAGATCTGTCTCTTGGACTCCAACCCCATAACCCATCCTCACCAATAGGCCGAGAAGAATTAGAAAAAAGGATGGGACTAGACCCCTCATCTCGTCAATCTATACGCGTTGAATAGCTCGATGAGTGGTGATGCCGTTAGAAGGGCTAAGGATAGGTCTGGGAAACTTCGTATGACAAAGTTTGCCACTCTGTGCTCGCCAATGAATGGGGGGTCAAAAGGCTCGATCTTTATGGCTGCCCCAGGGGTTATTGTGTGAGTATAGTTATAGAGCCACAAATATACATAGAGATAAAGCGAGAGGACTAGAAGGATCCGCAAGGAAAGCGAGAGTTTTCCAAGCCTCATCTTCTTGAGATGAAAAGCCGCAGTGGAGAGTATTGCTAGAAAGATCGATAAAAGATACACGTAGGGCAGGTATGCGATTTCCTGAATCTCTTCATTCCCTATCCTTCCCAGACCCACGTAGTGGTTTACTATGTTTATCTCTTGCAAGTCTCCTGACACTCCCCATAATGGGTGAACCACAACGGTAAGCCACTTCTGACCATAGAGTGGAGCGTTAAGCTGGAAACTCCACAAAGGTAGTAAGGGTGAGGGGATCACAAGAAGCAGAGGCAAGAATAACATGAAATAGAAGATTACTTTCTTCCCACCGCTCTTCATGGCTTCTCCCTCGCCCATTCTAAGAGTTCTTCAAACGTCTTAAGCACGCCTCCATGGGCCTCAGCGAGGGCTCGAGCATCTTCAACGTCCTCTACAGCCACCACTCCATAGCTCATGGGAGTCCACAGTTTTTTGGGGTCGGCGACAATGTATTGAGCTTTCTTCGCGTCAATAGGGCTCTTTTTCTTGAAATCTACCACCTTCGCATCCTGAATCGTTGCTCCCCCGCTCATGTGCCTGTAGTAGTCCTTGGCGAAGCACCCTGCGTCATCGTAGTAGTCCCAGTCAGTCGCCCCCGCAAGGAGTATTCCCGCGGCGTGTTCTAGCCTGCTTATGATCATGCCGCACCTCTTACATCTGTCTTGCCCTAGCCTGATGTTGAAGGGTCTCTGACTCGCGGGTCTTCTGTAGATCAGGATTGCTCCAAATGCCGCGGCGAGCCCCACACCCGCGATGACTAGGAAGGCTCTTCTATTCATCCTTATTGGTTGAAAGATCGTTTAATCATCTGACCGCGATCTCGACCCCCTTGTGGGGGTGGAGTGTGCAGTAGATTGTGTAGTCTCCCGTCACCTTGAATGTGTATCGGAAAGACTTTCCAGGGTCTACGGGACCAGAGTCGAATCTTGAGGCGGCTGGAGGAACCTTCAGAGATGTAAAAGTGTGTGGTGTCTCGTCCTCATTCACGTATTCCACGATATCGCCGACATTTATGGTCAGTCTGCTTGGGTTGAAGAACCTATCGCTTATTACAGGCGGGTCTCCGAACTTCCAACCTTCCGGCGGTATGTAGCTCCCCTTCATGCTGACGATCCTCCAGACCTTACCCCCAACCCCCGTCCCCGGACCCTGAAGCAGGAACACAACAACGACGACCACAGCCACAACAGCGACAGCCACACCAGCCAAAAAAGCCTTACTAACCAACCCTCGTCACTCAGCCTAGATGTGCCGTCCGCGTGTATTTGTGTTTGTGGGTGAGCGCATTGACGGCTTCCCCAATCCTCCGCGGGCCGTCTAGCATGTTAGACGCGCGCTTAAGACCTCCACTCACAACCCCATTAACTGAGGGACGATGGGCGTCATCAAGCCAAACATGGCCAGAAGGAAGATTCTCGCCTCTCTTGGCGCAGGTATCGTGATAGGTGCCGCGGCCGGTTTCACGGGTAGTAGGCTAATCACTCCAACGGCTCCCCCACTGGCCGAAGAGCTCCTCAGAGTCATCAACGAGAGGAAGCTAGAGATGAGCCACGCAAAGGCCGCCCTCAAGACCTATGTTCCAGGCGGCTGGAAGGACGAGTTCATCATGATATCGTCAGGAGGCCATTCTGGGCAAGTTCTCGTCATAGGTGTCCCCTCGATGAGGCTGCATAAAGTCATCGCTGTATTCACGCCAGAGCCTTGGCAAGGATACGGCTATGGAGATGTGAAGACAATGAAGCTGCTCACCAAGGGCTCGAACGGAGTAAGATTCCTTACGCTAGGTGATACGCATCACCCTGAAATTAGCAAGACGGGAGCGGAATATGATGGCGAATGGGCATTCATCGGAGATAAGCTGAACGCGCGCGTAGCATCGATCAGCCTGAAAGACTTCGAGACAAAGGACATAGTGAAGCTGCCCAATACACAAACACAGCACGGAGGAGCATGTGCATCCCCTAACACGAAGTATATCGCCTGCGGTAGCCAGTTCCCAGCCCCGTGGGAACCTGGAAGAGGGTACAAGCCAGGCGTAACATATGTGCCACTGACAGAGAAGAACTATGAGGAGCGTTTCAGGGGGACGGCAACCTTCCTAGCCTTCGACAGGGCCACCGGCCACTTCGACCTGTCGCGGAGCTTCCAAATAGAGTTGCCGCCCTATATGCAGGACCTCGAGGTTGTGGGCTGCGGACCTAGTGAGGGCTGGGCCTTCATGAACAGCATCAACACAGAGCTACAATAGGTAACGTCTTAGAGGGTAAACCCTCGCTTGAAGTGGGGGCCGCTAAAAACGACTTTGACTACCTCCACATAATAAACTGGAAACGCGCCGAGGAACTTGTGAGAGGGGGCAGGGCGGTGGAGATGAATGGTATACGAGTGGTCCCACTGGAGGTCGCTGCAACGGAGGGTGTTCTCTTCTTCGCCCCCGAGCCCAAGAGCCCCCACGGGTGCGACATCTCGCCTAGTGGACGTTACGTCGTCGTGGGTGGCAAGCTAGCTCCTGTGGTGACAATCTATGATGTCGAGAAGATTAAGGACGCGATATCTAACCAGAGGTTTGCGGACACGGATAGGTATGGTGTGCCAGTCCTAAGGTTTGATGACGTGAAGGCGACACAGATTGAGACAAACCTCGGGCCACTCCACAACGAGTTTGACTCCCAAGGCCGCGGCTATGTCAGCACCTTCATCGGAAACACCGTGGATAGATACACCTTAGGCCCACCAGACTACACCGGAGACAGACCCTTCACCAAGATAGGAGAAATAAGGATCCACTACAACGTCGGCCATATCTGCACCCCAGAGAGCAACTCTAAAGCGCCTAAAGGAAAATATCTCGTCGCGCTCAACAAGTGGGCCGTCGACAGATTCAACGACGTGGGGCCCCTATTGCCGCGGAATCTCCAGCTCATAGACATCACAGGCACAGAGATGGAGCTGCTATACGATATGCCGATAGGGATCGGCGAGCCCCACTACGCAAAGATGATACTGGCCTCCAAGCTTAAGCCGCTTGAGGTGTATCCTGTCGGGACGGACCCCGAATCCTTCGACAAGAGCCCTTACGCCACGTCTAAGAAAGAGGAGCGGGTCGAGAGGAAGCAGGAGGATGGTCGCTGGGTTACGGAGGTTTATGGGACTGTCGTGGTAAGCACTATCACGCCGGACTACATAAAAGTTAAGCAGGGAGACCTCGTTAGGCTATATCTAACTAACATCGAGACTACAAAGGATGCCACACATGCCTTCGCGCTCAGCGAGTATAACGTGATGGCAAGCATAGAGCCGGGAGAGACCGCGACAATAGAGTTCATCGCTGATAAGCCTGGCGTGTATCTCTACTATTGTGTTGAGTTCTGCTCCCCCCTCCACCTAGAGATGGCCGGGTGGCTTGGGGTGGAGCCAACATAGCAAGACGCTGATATATATAATTGCATAAACCTGCATATTTTTTATAAGAGCATTAAAATAGCCTACGCTAGTAGAGTGCGGCTTAGATGCCCCTTACAAGAGTAGTCTTATCCTTCCGACCTCCACCCACAGCATGGTTAACAGAAATAAATGGTGTCGAGGGTTTGTCAGTCCAGATTCTTGATTGCGTCGTCGACGATGATGGCTCAATAAAACATTTGGTGATGTTTCGGGCGAGGGACAAGGCGACGGCTGAGCAGGTTAAGCGCCTAGTAGGATCCCTCAGCCTCGTCAAGGATGTTCAACTATTTGGCAACAGCAGGGGAGGCGAAACCCTGTTTGGGATAGTCAAGTCTAGCGCCTGCACGGTCTGTAACGGACTAGCTAGCCAGTGCTTCATTAGGAGGGGAGAATACCTCATAGAAAGAGAGAGGATAGTCTGGAGGTTTGTCGCACCGGATAGTGTGATTCAGAATGTTATGAAATACCTCGAGGGAAGGGGTGTCAAGGCTGAATTGCTGGAATCTGTGGAGGTTAAGGACTTTGGATCTGTAAATAATCAGCAGGTCCAACTGATTATCCAGGCCTTTGAGTCTGGTTATTTCGACGTACCTAGGAAAGTCTCGACGCGCGAGCTGGCGAAGAATCTTGGTAAGACTCCGGCAACGCTCTCGATATCGCTGAGGAGAGGCCTTAGAAGAGTCTTGACGAATTATTTGGTCGTTAACAATTCTTGACAAAATCCACCTCTAACCTATAACTACCTACGCCTAGCTTAAGACTGCGTTGCTACGAGGCCGCGCTTCTTCAGGGGCCTCTCGTCTGAAATCTTAAGTCAAGGTGGATGACCTAACCGTAGTGGTGAGTTGCGGTCTTGGGGCCTGTTGAGCCGGATCTATCACCTCCCGTGAACCTGCTATGCGAATACGTTGCTAACCCCGTTGGCTTGGATGTGTCCAGACCAAGGTTCTCTTGGATGCTTATGCACACTAGGCGTGGAGTCTCCCAATCTGCTTACAGGATACTAGTGGGCTCGTCTCTGGATCTCCTTGAGAGAGATGTTGGCGACATCTGGGATAGTGGGAAAGTCTATTCAAAACAGTCTGTCAACGTCGAGTATCGTGGGAGAGAGCTTGAGAGTCGGCGGAGATACTACTGGAAGGTCATGTGGTGGGATGATCTAGGCAGGGCCAGCCCTTGGAGCGAGCCGGCCGTGTTCGAGATGGGCCTACTGAGGCAGGAGGACTGGGTGGCCAGGTGGATTACGGGGGAGGGCCTTCTCAGGAAAAAATTCGTGCTGAGGAAGAGGGTTAGTTCTGCAAGGGCCTACGTGACGGGGCTAGGCTACTATGAGCTGAGGATAAATGGTGTGAGGGTAGGGGACAGATACCTAGACCCTGCATGGACCGACTACGACAAGCTCGTACTATACTCCACTTACGATGTCACACACCTACTCCGCGAGGGCGAGAACATCGTAGGAATCATGCTCGGCAATGGCCGCTTCAACATTAAGGAGGAGCGGAGAAGCACTCATAAGCACTGGGGAGAGCCGCGAGCGCTACTGCAGATCAACGTGGAATATGAAGACGGATCCTCTGAGCTTATCGCGTCGGGCGAGGGTTGGAAGACCAAGAAAGGCCCCATCCTCGAGAACGATATTTACGACGGCGAAGTCTACGACGCGAGGCTCGAGGAGGAGGGTTGGGATAGACCTGGTTACGACGATTCCGGCTGGCTGGACGCCAAGCTGTCAGAGCCTCCTAGCGGCCGACTTTGCTCCCAAGCGACGCTTCCACCTATAAGGCGTGTGAGGCTGCTAACACCCTTGCGTCTCCTAAACCCTAGGCCTGGAGTCTACGTCTATGACTTCGGACAGAACTTTACGGGCTGGGTGAGGCTGACAGTAAGCGGCCCAAAAGGCGCTGAGGTCCGAATAAGGTATGCAGAGCTCTTGAGCCCCGACGGGTCAATAAACGTCTCAAACCTGAGGCGGGCCAAGGCGACAGACATATATATCCTTAGGGGCGAGGGTGTTGAGGTCTACGAGCCCAGATTCACCTACCATGGCTTCAGATACGTAGAGATCGTGGGCTTCCCGGGTGTCCCAAGCATCAACAATCTACAGGGCGTCGCTGTTCACACGGATGTTGAGCCAACGGGTGGATTCGCATGCTCAACCCCACTCATCAACGAGATCCACAAGATCATAGTTTGGAGCCAGCTAAGCAATCTTATGGGCATCCCCACCGACTGCCCTCAGAGAGACGAACGCATGGGGTGGATGGGGGACGCGCAGCTGACAGCAGAGGAGGCGATATACAACTTCAACATGGCGGCCTTCTATACAAAGTGGGCCAGAGATATACGGCTGGCCCAAAAGGAGGACGGAAGCGTCCCAGACGTTGTCCCACCCTATTGGGAACTCAACCCAGGCGACCCAGCATGGGGCGAAGCATGCATAATTATACCTTGGTACGTATACCTCTACTACGGCGACAGAAGGATACTTGAAGAGAACTATGACCTCATGAAGAACTGGGTTGATTTTCTTACAAGGAAGTCTAAAGACCGCCTCCTCAGCTTTAGCAAGTATGGAGACTGGTGCCCGCCCAGACAGATAAGGTCCCTGACGACGCCAGGCGAGATAGTATCAACACTCTGTTACTATGAGTCAGTACTGATATTTTCGAAGATCGCAGCGGAACTGGGGAGGGCTGACGATGCGACGAGTTATGCAAGGCTGGCTGAGGAGATAAGAGATGCATACAACCGGAAGTATCTCGGCGAGGATAGCTATATTGTTGGGGAGGGCGTCTATAGTCAGACGGCGAACTGTATCCCACTATTCTTCGACATGGTGCCGCCCGACAAGGTAGAGAAAGTGGTGAGAAAACTGCTAGACGACCTCGCCAATGCCCATGACTACCATTTGAATACCGGGATCGTGGGGACTAGGTACTTGCTGGAGGCGCTGACTAGGCATGGGCTGGCGGAAGCCGCATACCGTATAGTTACGCAGACGACATATCCGGGCTGGGGATACATGGTGCGGGAGGGGGCGACGACGCTTTGGGAGAGGTGGGAATATCTCACAGGCCCCGGTATGAACTCCCACAACCATATAATGCTTGGCAGTATAGACTCGTGGTTCTATAAGGCCCTCGCGGGGATAAACGCCGACCCAGACTACCCGGGATTTGAGAAGATCCTGATCAAGCCCCATGTCTTGGAAGGCCTCGACTGGGTGGAGGCCTCCTTGAAAACCATTCGCGGTACAATAGTCTCGCGGTGGGAGAAGAAGAATAGGTCACTACTACTCGAGGTTGCAATACCTGTTAATAGTTGGGGCGAAGTCCACGTCCCAACCCTAGGCCTGAAGAGGTTGGTGGTTGAGGAAGGCGGGCGCGTGGTCTGGAGAGACGGCCACTTCATCGAGGGCGTCCTAGGAGTGGAGTCTGGGCGGCTTGAGGGCAACTATGTGGTGTTCAGGGTGGGCTCCGGTTCCTACAGGTTTCTCGTAAAAGAGGAGGCTACCTAGTCGACGGAGATAAAACCGCTCGGCATCCACCTTGAAGAGAGCCTTCAGGTCCTCACCCGCTACACGTGTAGAGGTGCCTAGTTGAGGCCGGTTATGCGAGTCAAGCGTACAGCCGCAGCTCGGTATAGACGTCTCACGCTATTTGCACCTAGTTGTGATGAAAAGCTTATGTGTAGGGGTTACCGACTCCCACCCGAGGGAACTGTTTGGCCCGTCTAGCTGTTAAGGGTGGTGAGCCGGTAGCCTCGGATCTTTCAAGACTTGTGCCTCACTGGCCAACCCTTAGTGGGAGGGAGAGGGAGGCGCTGATACGGGTTCTAGAGGGGAGGAGGTGGTGCAGGCTTTATCCCGGGTCATACTGCGAGGCCTTCGAGGCAGCGTTCGCGGAGTATCATCACGCAAAACACGGAATCGCTGTCGCTAATGGTACGGTGGCTCTGGAGCTTGCCCTGAAGACCGTGGGCGTCAAGCAGGGCGACAAGGTCGCCGTACCGGCGGTGACCTTTATTGCATCCGCATCCGCCGCCACCGAGTTGGGGGCGATACCTGTCTTCGTCGATGTGGATCCTGAGACAGGCAACATATCTCCAAGGCACCTGAAAGAAGTCGTGGATGAGGTGGATGTGAAAGCCGTTGTCGCGGTACACTATGGAGGTAATCCAATAAACTTCGATAAGATCAGGCCCATCCTCGCCCAACGCGGTATTAAGCTGATAGAGGACTGCGCCCACGCGCATGGGTCGGAGTGGCGTGGCAGACGGGTCGGAGCAATAGGGGATATAGGCGGCTTCTCCTTCCAAGAAAGCAAATCCCTAACGGCCGGCGAGGGCGGAATAGTCTTGACAGACAGCGATGAGTATGCGGGGAAGGCGAGGCTTATACACAACATCGGCAGGGTCGTGGGCAGGCCTGGATACGAGCACTACATCCTGAGCTCAAACTACCGGATGACGGAATTTCAGGCGGCTCTGCTTCTGGCCAAGATGGACGAGTTTAAGGAGCAGGTCGAGATTAAGCACAGGAACGGAGAATATCTCGCATCCAAGCTCAGGAAGATAGACGGGATAGAGCCCCAAAAAATGGAGGATGGTGTGACCAAGAGAGGATACTACTACTTTGTCTTCAGATACGATGCTGAGAGATTCGCGGGATTGACGAAGAGTAGATTCATCGAGGCGCTGAGAGCCGAGGGAGTCCCAGCCGACACCGGCTACGGAATGCCCCTGTATAGACAGAGAGCCTTCGGGCGCGAAGAATTCCTCGAGGTAATGCCGCCGGGGACCCAGTACCCTGGCTACGACCAGCTATACCTCCCCGGCGCCGAAGCCTTCACCAGGTCAGAGGTAACCCTCCTACACCATATCCTTCTAGCAGAGAGACACGCCCTCGACCTCGTCGTCGCGGCGGTTGAGAAAATTAAAGAAAACGTAGATGAGCTACTAGCTTAAGTGGTGGGTATATTTGACGGAGGTCAGGCTAGAAAAGGTAAGCAAATATTTCGGCGAGACTAAGGCGGTCGACAACGTTGACCTACACATAAAGCACGGAGAGTTCATCGTCCTCCTAGGACCCTCAGGGTGTGGGAAAACGACGACTCTTAGGCTAATAGCGGGTCTGGAGAAGCCCACTTCGGGACAAATATGGTTTGACAATGAGGTCGTAAATGATTTAGAGCCTAAGGACAGGAGGGTGGCCATGGTCTTCCAGGACTACGCGCTCTACCCCCACATGACTGTCTTCGACAACATGGCCCTAAATCTACGCATCCGCAAGCTGCCAGAGGACGAGATCCAGAAGAGGGTCTCCGAGACAGCCGAGCTGCTAGGTATTAAGCACTTGCTCAAGAGAAAGCCTGCCCAGCTCAGCGGCGGCGAGCAACAGCGCGTCGCGTTGGGGCGCGCAATAGTTCGGGAACCCTCCGTCTTCCTTATGGACGAGCCATTATCAAACCTAGACGCGGCCTTGAGGGCTAAGATGAGGGGCGAGTTGAAGAAGCTTCATGAGCGGCTCAGAACAACGACTGTCTATGTAACTCATGATCAAGTGGAGGCGATGGTGATGGCGAACATGATAGCCGTGATGAAGGATGGTAGAGTGCAACAAGTCGGGACCCCCCAGGAGATCTACTCCAAGCCTGCCAACCGCTTCGTCGCAGAATTCGTGGGTAGTCCAAAAATGAACATCTTTGAGGCCACCCTCGATGAAAAGAGGGGAAACGTGCTTGACGCGGGGGCATTCGAGATTGCTATCCCCCAAAACATCGCTACAATCCTAAAGGCAGCATCATCAAGCCTCGAGTTCCTAGTAGGAATTAGGCCGGAGGACGTGAGGCTATCACCCACCGCGGAGGAGGGATTCATCGGGTCGACGGTCTATCTCGTCGAGAACATCGGAAACCTTGCGTACGTCACGCTCCAAGTAGGGGATATACTCGTGGTGGCGCAGGTGCCTCCGACCGTTAACTTGAATGTGGGTGATGAGGCGTTCTTCCAGCTTAACATCGAGAGAATACACATTTTCGACAAGAAGACGGAGACGCTTCTAATCTAGTTTAACGGCCGAACGCCATGAAGGAGACCCCTCTCCTAATCTTCTCAGCGAAAACTGTATAGAGCACTATGGTTGGGATGGCAGAGATTATGACGGCCGCGCTTTGAGCAACGTAGTCGTTCCCATACCTGCCTGTTGTGAAGTTGAGAAGGTTTATAGGGACTGTGAAGTTAGATGGTGAGCGGAGGAACACGAAGGCGAACAAGAAATCATTCCAGACACCGATGAACGTTATGATGGCGACGGTTAGGATGGTTGGAAGCGCTAGAGGCAGCATGATTTTAGTATATATTGAATAGTTCGACAACCCGTCAACCTTGGCCGAGTCTTGGATGGTCTGGGGGACAGAGACGAAGAATGCCTTCATGAATAGGATAGCGAATGGCAGGTTCCAGCCGACATACGACAGTATTAGTCCAAGATGCGTATCTATCAGGCCGAGGTCTCTGAGTAGTAGTAATAACGGTACTAGCACGGCGTGTGGTGCTATGAAGAATCCCGCGATTAGAAGGTTAGACACAAGGGTCCTGAGCCGGAACTCAACCCGAGAAGTTGCGTACGCCGCCAATGGCGCAATGATTGATATCAACGCTATCGAGCTTAGGGAGACGATAAGGCTGTTGACCACCGCTATACCCATGTTGCCTCTTTCAAGCGCCTTGATGTAGTTCTCCAGGGTGGGGTTAGATGGTAGGCCCCACGGGTCTAGGAACAGCTCCCTATTCGTTTTGAAGGATGTGGATACTGTCCAAAGAAGGGGATAAATCATGATGGCGGAGATTAACGCAAGGACTATACCGAGAATCACCAGCCGGAGCCTCCTCCTCAACAAGGCGCCCCTCCTCCTATCCAACACGAATCACCTCGTCAACTTTGAACGCACCACTTTAATCATAAACTGTACAATGACAAAGCTGAACACAAACACCGTGACTCCTATTGCTGCGCCGTATCCTGGCTCCGATGAGCGGAATGCGGCTCTATAAAGCCAGGTCGTGGTCACATGGGTGGTGTCGCTTGGTCCGCCTTGAGTCATAACCCAGATTAGATCGAAGAACTTGAAGGCCCCAGAAATATCTATTATCATGAGCACCACTATCAGCTCCTTAAGCAGTGGCAAGGTAATCTTCCTGAACTCCTGGAACCCTGAGAGACCATCTATCCTCGCTGACTCAAAGATGCTGGGAGGTATGCTCCTAAGGGTCGCTATAGTCATCGTCGTTGTCAAACCTATGTATATCCAGTTTACTGTCCCGAAGATCGCGATAAGGGCCGTGTTAATATCGCCTAACCAAGGGCGGGCAAGAAATCCGAGCCCCACCGTGCGGAGGAATACGTTTACCGACCCGAAATATGGGTTGTACATCCACGTCCAGACGAGAGAAACGGCGACGGAAGATATGACGTAGGGGAGAAAGATAATCGCCCAAAACAGCCTTCCCACCCTCCTATATCTTAGAATTATCGTAGCGAGAGCCACCCCTATGGGTATCTGGATCGCCGACGACTGCCCCGCGAGCAAAGCAACATTCAGGAGAGAGCGGAGATATACGGGGTCGTCGAGAAACATCCTTCTAAAGTTCTCGAGGCCGACAAACACCATGTTGGGGCTGACGAAGTTCCATCTGAATAGGCTGAGATAAAACATCTGTGCTAGGGGGTAGAAGATGAACAGGCCGACAAAGATAAGGGCGGGTAGGGACAAAACTAGTCCTGAGCCAGAGTCTAGAAGTCTCCGTATAGCTTGAGGGGAAAAAATAGTGGTTCTAAGGTTACTGGGCTCCCTAGACCTGCTCAATCGGTAAGACCCCTTGTTGGTGGAGCTCCCTCGCCGCCGCCTCTTGTGCTTCAGCCATTTGTTCAGGGGTCATCGTTCCCGCAGCGACAGCAGCGAGAGAATCTAGATGCACCTGCGCGAACTTTGGAGGTGAGTACTCGTCATAGGCCATCTGGAGCCAGCTTGCTCTTGAGGCAGACTCGATAACCTTCATCAGAACCTCGGGATACTGCTCGGTGGGAACCTTCACGTTCTGAGCTAAAGGCGCTTTGCTTAACTCTGCGTATCTAACCATGCTCTCCTCCCTCGTTATAAACCTCAGGAACTCGTATGCATACTTCTTAACACTCGCCGGAATATTTTTTGCTATTGCGTAGTGGTGTTGAACGGCTCCCAGTAGCATGGTTGGGTCGCCTTTGCCCCCGGGGACTATCGGGAAGTTGATTATGTCTATCGGGAAGTCGGGGAAGGAGGCGAACAGGTCTCCAAGTATCCATGGACCCTGAAGCCACATCGCTGCCTTACCGGTGAAGAAGAGGTTCTGAGCCTCGTCGTAACTAGCGCCTATGAAGCCCTCTTGGAATGCCCCGAGGTCGACCAGCTCTTTAAACAAGTATCCAGCCTTTATCCAGTGCTCGTCCGTGAAGCTGTATCCAGGAGCCCTGTTAATTGTTTTTCTAAAAGCATCAGATCCGGCGAGCCTGTCAACAAGGTACATGTAATAGAAGGAGAGCTCCCACTTATCCTTGCCACCAACCGCTATGGGGATTATCCCCGCGGCCTTGAACTTCTTTATTGCCTCCTTAAATTCGTCCCAAGTCCAAGCTTTTGTGATTGGCGGTATCTCCACGCCTGCCTTCTGGAAGAGCTCTCTATTGATGTAAAAGTGTCCGACCCAAAGGTCGAATGGCACTGCATAGTGGCGGCCTCCCCAAGTCGACTGTCTGAGCATCGCCCTCGGGATCTGCTTAACTGCCCAGTCCTCATTCAAGAGGTCGGTAAGGTCTTCGACGTGGCCGCCGTCAACATACGACTTTAGGACACCTCCTCCCAGCGTCCTGAACACTGCTGGAGGTTGCCCAGCCGCTATCGATGCCTCAAACTTGGTCTTGAACTCCTCGTCTGAGGAGAACTCGACGATGACTATCTCCACCTCTGGATGCTGCTTCTCAAACGCTGCCTTCATCTCTTCGGCCCACTTCAGACGAGCCTCGCCCCACTCATCCCACCACTCGATCTTTATCTTCTCAGCAGGTCTCTGCACAGACGTTAGCAATACCGCTCCGACTGCGACCAGAACTACGACCGCGGCGATGACCGCGAATAAGATGGTCCTCCGCGAAGTTTTTACAGGTTGAACCAATTTTCCTCAGCCCATCTATCTTCCTGCTCCTTTAAATCTTTTTTTAAGTGACAGTTCTCTCGGGCTGAGTCTTGAATCACCGGTCAACACATGTTTGTATAGATTTTTGTTAAATCGCATTAGATTATCGTGCACATGTTTTAGTAAAAACACTATGTGATCGCTCGTGTGGGAGAGTTGTTAATGGTTTTTCCCCAACGACTCTGCGTCGGTGGAGTTTATGCTTCCCTATTCAGGGGAGAATGGTGTTCTCGGCCTGAGGGTCCTAGGGTGACTCTCTATTTTAAATAGTGGTCAACCTAACCTAGCGTGCGTAAGCAATGGCTGTAAAGTCTATAGTGTTCCCACAGTGCACGTCCTGTAACAGGCCGATAACGCCTGATATGCGTGCTGTAAGTTTTCCGTGTCCGAGCTGCGCTAAGGTGACGATATGGAGGTGTGAGATCTGTCGGGATCTTGTGAGGGTGTATGTCTGTCCCGCGTGTGGTTTTGAGGGGCCGTGAGGGTTATGGCGCGGGTAATTCTTGCTGTGAGGATCATGCCTCAGGACTCTGAGGTCGATTTGGCCGGGCTGGAAGCGGAGCTGCGCGATAGGCTTCCGGAGGGGTTTAAGCTTCTGTCCGTAAGCCGAGAGGCAGTGGCCTTCGGGCTGGAGAGTCTGGTCGCCTGGTTCTCTGTCCCTGAGCGGGAGGGAGTCTCTGAGGCCCTCGAGGCATACATAACCTCAATACGCGGCGTGGGTGAAATAAGTATCGAGGCCATGTCTAGGGCCGCTGACTAGCTTATCTCCTCCTCCGCCTACGCGACCTGCTCAGAACTACTATGCCTGCCGCGGCGATAAGCACCATAAAGAGCGACAGCTCGACGGAGAGCATGATGAGGGACTGGAACTCCTGCCCCGATACCGTCTGTGGGGGTGGGGTCCCGGAACTCTTTACTCTCCCACCTGAGACCTCGAAGGCCCCCACGTCCACCCTCACCCTGTTTCCACCGGCGTCCGAGGCCTCGACCATCACGCGCAGAGTGCCCTCGCCCTCGGGCACCCTCAGCTCGGCGTAGTATGTGTCGCCGCTCTTGGACATAGCGGCCGTGACCACGGTCGTGCCGAGCATGGCCAGCGCCGTGGGCCCCTCTGCGAGGTCGTTGTCGGGGTCTGAGACCCTAGCCCGTAGCCTAATGCTGGCTCCGTCCTCCGAGGGGGTGGCGGAGGCGTCAGATATCGTGGGGGGCCTTGAGAAGCTCGCGACAAGTATGTTTTTGAGCGACTTGCCTAGGATATACACCTCTGATCCGCCGCGGAGAGCCGCCTGCGCCACCCCATCGTAGAGGGCCTCCCTCACGACCTCTGACCCAGATACATGTATGATGAGCTCGGTCACCGGCGAGAGCAGTACAAGCCTATCGGACTCTAGTGCCAGCGCCTCGTCTCCGAGGTATACTCTCGTCTTTAGGTCAACCCGCCGCTCCACGCCTCGGACTGAGACGAGCGCCGCCTCGCCCTCACGGCTTATCGCCCAAACCTTGCCGCCCGACGAGGCCAATAATAGCGGCTCGAGGCCGGGCTTGAACTCCTTGTAGCCCTCCCTCCCTATCTCCACCATGAGGAGGTGGCCAGCCTGAGTTCTCAGCCAGACATATCGCCCAGATCCTGCGGCCACTCCATACCTCTCGAGCTCGACGGATATGCTCGTCTCCCAGAGAACTTCGCCCGAGGGTGAGACGTGTTGTAGTAGTGTGATTGTGGGGAGCTTTCTGATGAGGGCGAAGCCCGCGTCGACGGGCACCACCGCGTCTATCATGCCTGGGCCCGAAGCCTCTAGTACAACACGGGCGCTGGCGGCCTCTATGATCGCTAGCCCGAGGGAGCCAGGCGAATAGGCCGCGACGGCACCTGCGCTGTATGTTAGGTGTGTGGCCTTAAACCCGAGCCTGATGTATCGCAGCCCAGCATCCGGCACATAGAGGCCGATAGAACTCTGCCCAGGAAGGGCGAACCAGACCTCCCCCCTATCGCCAACAACCATGTCGCTGGGCTCAGACTCGAGGGGAATATTCTCAAGGGAGCGCACATAGTTCAGGGCGCACGCTGGTGCAGCTGCGGCGAGAATCAGGAGGAGAGCTACGAGAGCATGTGGGCGCAGGCGAGAGCACCTCCGCTAATTATTTAGCCATGGGCGGTCCTGGACTCCGACCATGGACCATCGTGTCCGCGAACAGTTAGGCATGCCGCCTATCTATCCCGGATGGGGCTTCGTAATAACCGTGATGCCCCAGGAGAAGGGTTTTATCAACATGCAAGCGCCCTATCCTTGGCAGCATGCGGACCGTGCTGGTGGGTGAGAAGGGCTATGTGGTGGCGGAGCTGGAGCGGCCGGAGCCCGGCCCCGGTGAGATCGTGGTCAAGATGCTGTCCTGCGGGCTCTGTGGCACGGATGTCGAGAAGCTGGAGGGGCGGTACCGGGGCTCCAAGCCCGTGATAGGGCATGAGGCGGCCGGAATCGTGGCCGGCTTGGGGGAAGGGGTGGAGGGCCTCCGCGAAGGCGAGCTCGTCGTCCCCCACCACCACGTCAACTGCGGCTCCTGCTACTACTGCCTGAAGGGGAGCCCAACCATGTGCCCAAGCTATAGAGAGTATAACTTTAAGCCGGGGGGCTTCTCGGAGTACTTCGCCGTCCCCCGCTGGATAGTGGAGAGAGGCGGGATACACAGGCCGCCGCCAGGCCTCTCGGCCCATGAGGCGTGTCTAGCAGAGCCCACGGCCTGCGTCCTGAGGGCGCTCAAAAGGATTAGACAGTCCAATCCCAGCAGCTACGCGGTGGTGGGCCTCGGCGCCGTAGGTCTAACCTTCATACAGCTAGCAAAGTGGCTGGGAGCCGACGTCGTGATCGGCATAGACATAAACGCGGCGAGGGTTGCGGCGGCCGAGAGGTATGGCGCCATCGGTCTCCAGGCGGAGGAGAGAGATGTGTCCGCCGAGGTGATGAAGCACACGGAGGGGAGGGGCGTCGACGCAGCCATCGTGGCTGCGGGCTCGCCCGTGGCCCTCTCCAGAGCCATCTCCATCACGAGGCGTGGGGGAACTGTGTGTCTCTTCGCCGTCCCGCCTTACGGCTCGACGCTAAACCACGATCTAAGCGACCTTATAGTCAGAGAGATCTCGATAATAACAAGCAACGCAGCGACCGACAGAGACATGGGCGAGGCGCTCCAACTACTCGCCCAAAGGATCGTCGACGCCAGAGGCATGATCACGCACCTCTACCCTATAGAAGAGTTCGGTAAGGCCCTCCAAACATTCAAGTCGGGGGCCGGGATAAAGGTGCTGATAACCCCCTAGCCTACCAGCCACCTATAGCAGGTTTTTAAAATTATCTATGAACTTATCTCAAAACTATTTAAACTTCTTTCTACCGCAGTTTTCATTGAGTTCCGAAAGCTTGAAGATAGCCATAAGGTATGAAGAGGCTGGAAGCAACATACAGAGTCTTCATAAACACATAATGCATAGCAATACACCTTAGACTGAGATACGGGATTTTGAGATGAGTTCTATATTTGTTTATGCCTCGTATCTTGGGTATCCGTATAGTGTTGTCTGTCCTTTTCCCCTGAATATTACCTCGCTTCCCCATAGGTCTAGCTGTATTGGTACGTTGCCGTGTGTTGGGGCCACTACTCCTTATATGTGGGGCCGGTGGAGGGTCTTACCCGAACGTGTGATGGGGATGGAGGGGGATGGTGGTGAGGTTCCACGTGATAGCTAGGCAACACGAGATAAAGACACAGAATAAGGGGGTGCAGGGATATTGAAGTTCTACGCGGATGTTCATAGGACTAAGAGGAACGGAGAGGGCTTCAGGATAACATATACTACTGACGGAATAACTTTCAAGCATATAGACAGCTTCAGCGAGATCCCTGCTGGGCCCGGAGACAAGCTATTCATGGATACAATACCACCCTATCACACGGACGGCGCTATAGAACTACTAAGGAGAGGGGTAGAGGTATACTATCTTAGGAGGCTTACGCTGATTGAGAAGATTCGCAGGGAGCATAAGTTGCCGAAGAGCGCTAGGGGAGACATAAAGGCCCTGATGAGCATAGAAGAGAGGTGGTTCAGAAGAGTAACTGAGGACTTCCTAGTCTTGAGGAGGATGATTCTGGCCTATAGGTCTCTATCGAAGACTCACCAGCAACTACTAAATAAATATAGGGCTTTGTCTGATGCTGAGAGGGAGGTTCTGAAGCCAGCAATCTCATCCATAGAGAAGCAGATGGAGGAGATGGCGAAAAAGATAGATGAGGAGGCTGGCAGAAGACTTCCGGCCTATAATGTGATTCTTGAGGGGCTGGGGATAAATGATGGTTTGGCTGGCAGGGAGGCCCTGGCAGAGCTGCTAACGTATGCTGATTTTGTTGATAGTTCTCTGAGGGTGTTGGAGAGGCTTATGGGACTCTACAGGCCGATAAAGTCGTCGAGAAAGGAGTATTGGAGGATATATGATGGTAGGCTGCATCTGGCTGTCACTAGACTATCCATGGCATACTATAGAACAAGGCCGGCCGGGAGACAGTGCTGGGAGCTAGTGAAAAAGATCAAGCAACTAGTGGTGACTGCTCAGGCACCGGGATAGGCCCCCGGCAGCGAGGGGAAAAACCCCAGAACTATACACACCGGGGGCTCAGGTTTTTTAATCGCCGGAGAATTTCTCCGGCGGGCTCATTCCTTATAATCCCGGTGTCTGGGGTTCCTAGACTCGCTGCCGAGGCCTATACACTAACCAACCCCTCCCCCCTTCTTTCCCTCCTTCTACACAATCACGCCATGACCCTCCTTCACTAACCAACACAAAATTCTTTAAGGAATGGAGGCGCAACTATAACGCCCGGTCAGGGATTGCGCGTACTAGTCACTGGGGGTGCGGGGTTCATAGGATCCCACGTCGCCGAGTACTACGCTTCACGGGGAGGCGAGGTAATCGTTCTGGACAATTTTCTAAGGGGCAAGCTGATCGGAAAGGAGAATCCTTGGAAGAGCTATAACCGTGACTACCTCGCAAGCCGCTACGGAAGCGTCCGATTCGTCGAGGCAGATGTGCGGGACCAGGAGAAGGTGGCTGAGAATGCGCGCGGCTGCGACCTCATCGTCCACGCGGCGGCCCAAGTAGCCGTGACAAGCTCTCTCAACGACCCGGTGACAGACTTCATGGTCAACGCCCTCGGAACACTATCCGTCTTGGAGGCGGCGATGCGCAGCGGCTCAGCCGTCATATTCCTATCGACGAATAAGGTCTATGGGGACGGCGTCAATAGAATTGCGCTCAAGGACCTCGGCACCCGATACTGGTACAGCGACCCACGCTACGCCGATGGGATACCTGAGAGCTTCCCGATAGACGGGTGCGCCCACACTCCCTACGGCTGCTCGAAACTCGCGGCCGACATATATGTGCAGGACTACGGACGCGTCTATGGTCTGCCAAGCGTGGTCTTCCGGATGAGCTGCATCTACGGCGAGAGACAGTTCGGAGTCGAGGACCAGGGATGGCTCGCCCACTTCGTTCTCAAGGCGTTGAAGGGTGAGGAGATAATGATCTACGGGGATGGAAAGCAGGTGAGGGACGTCCTCTACGTGGGGGACCTCGTCGAGGCCATAGACCTGGCCCACAAGAACTCCTCGAGGCTCCGCGGTGAGGTCTTTAACCTCGGCGGCGGGCCCGAGAATTCTCTATCACTCCTAGAAGCTATACGATACATCGAGGGGCTAGTGGGGGAGAGCATACGATACAGCTTCAAGGATTGGAGGCCCGCAGACCAGATCGTATACGTGAGCGACATTAGAAAGGCTAGGGAGATGCTGGGTTGGAGGCCGGCCACGCCTTGGAGTGATGGGATTAGGCGGATGTATGAATGGTTGCGGCAACTAGTAGGGGGGAGATCGAGGTAGACCTCTACCTCTCGAGGCATCCCCTATGGAGCACGCTAGTCACGGCGCCGCCCGAAGGGGTAAGATACATAATACGAAGCGGCGCGTGGGGGAAGGCATACCTCGCCCTAAGCGGCTTGATTAGGCTTAGGAGGCTCGCCCACTTCTGCAACGGCGTCAAACTAGCCCCGGGTAGGCGCTGGGTCGCTGACTTGGAGTCGGTAAAAGTGTTCTTCAGGACCTATGAGGATATGCTGGACCCTGAAAAGGTGGCCTCAGCTCAGAGGAGGATAGAGACAGGGGAGTGTGTGGCACTGCTGCCTCTGACCGAGGCCGCTAAGAGGACACTCACACGATTCCTCAATACCCGTAACACAAGGGTTAGGGTCATCTACCCAACCTTCCACACGAATACGCAAATCAGCCAATCTCCGCGAAGAGAGATAGTGCTCTTCGTCGGGGGCTCTTGGAGGGATAAGTCCTTCGAGGCTAAGGGCGGAAGAGAGGTCGCCGAGTCGTGGCTCAGGATCAGGAAGAACTATCAGGATTATCGCTTCCTCATGTTGTCCACTCCCCCGCCAGCCCTGGCCGAGTCCCTCAAGAGGTCTGGGGTCGAGATAGGATACGTACCGCGCCAAGCCCTCCTCTCAGAGATCTATCCGAGGACACGGGTTATCGTCTTGCCATCCATGATGGATACGGTCGGCTACTCGGTCTTGGAGGCCATGTTTTATGGCGCTGTACCTGTTGTCAGCGACCACTTCGCTATGCCGGAGCTTGTGGGCGATGCGGGAATGGTCGTCCGCGCCCCAACAGGCCTCTGGAGGCCGGACTCGACGCCTAACATTGCATTCCGCGACGATTTGGCTGAGGGGCCCTTCGAGGAGCTGACGGAGAGCCTTCTTGACCGTCTCCACCAGCTCCTCAGCGACGACGGGTTATGGCTAAGGCTTTCTGAGAGGTGTATGAGGAGGCTGAGGAGTCCGCCGCTAAGCCTGGAGCATAGGAACCTCGAGCTCAGAAGGGTTTACGAGGAGGCCTCGGCCTGATCCTCAGTGCGCCGAGAATCTCTGCCACGAGCCGCCTGAACTCTCTGTCCAGCAGATACAGCGTCAGGAAGTACGTCAGTGCGGAGACCGCCACGGGCGGGAGCGCAGTTGCCAGTGCATCGAACACCCTCTCGGGCAGGTAGTCGGGCCTCACGAGATAAAGGACCGCGGCCATCACCAGCGTCGCGGCCAGATATTTGGAGACGGCCTTGACGGGGAACCGGAACGGCACCCTCATCACGGCAAGCCTAGCCTTGTAAACTAGTAGCGCGAGAGACGCGGCGAAGCCAGTCAGCACCCAGGCCCACAGCGCCTCGACGGGGCTTCTCGGGCCCAGAAGATTGAGGGCCAGAGCGAGGGCTGGAAGATAGGCGAGGGCGTAGAGGTAGTTCAGCGTCGGGACGAGGAAGAGCCTGCTGCGCAGGAGCCTCCTGAGGCCTGCGTCGTCCCCAAAGTCAGCCCTCTCCTCCCCAGTTATGACGGAGTCCATGAGGCCGAGGAGGAGTGAGACGACAGAGTTCAGCGCCAGGAGGGGCATAACCCATGCGGCCGCCGCGTAGTCTGGTCTCAGAACATTCAGCAGGGGCGCCGAAAGCAGGATGACCCCGGTAGCGGAGGGTATGGCGATCATGAGAACCATCTTGAGAGCCACCTCGACATCCCCCGGGCTGGGCGATTGGAGCATCCGGGGGTATAGGCCGGCCGCTAGGTTGCCCGACATGACCACGACGCTGCCCAAGAGATGGGCGGCGGCCGCGTATCCCAGAGGCTCGGCCGAGCCGTAGCTCAAGGCCACAATCACGTTATCGAGCGCTATGATGTTTGAGGGTACCGAGGCATAGAGGGGCAGCCAGTAACGCGAGAGGAGTGTTGAGGCGATTTGGCGGCTCGGAGAGCCCCAGCCCAAACTCCGCGTGGCCAGGACCAGGATGGTCGCCCTGGCCGCAAAGCCCGCTATAGCGGACCATATGGCCCCGACCAGACCAAGCCTGAGTAACAACACGAGGACCACGCCTATGGGGAGCTTGGCAACCTCCTGTGCGAGCTGGGCGTAGTAGTTTGACTGGGGCCTCAGGGCGCCCGCCGCCGACTCGAGCAGGGTATAGAGATAGATCAGGGGTATCTCAACTGACGCGACTAGGAACACCGTGGCGGGAAAGGCAATCGCCCCCGAGAAGGAGGACGAGAGGGCAGCGAAGAGGGCCGTAGAGGCCGCCGCCATGGGAGCCGCAAGAAGAAGAGAGGTTGCTAGGGGCCTGAGCCCCCTAGCCGTCATCCTAGTGACCCAGAAACCCATTAGCCACGCGGGCACCACGAAATAGTTTATAAGGGTCCCGATATAGCGCCAAGCCCCAAGCTCCTCAGGGCTCAGCCGCCTCGTGATAAGAACTGTGAAGAGAAGACCTGTCAGAGTGGTGACGAGCGATGAGGCATAGGCCATTATGCCCGTGTATCGGAGCCTGATCTGTGACATATATGCTCAGATCCTTGACCCATACAGTTGCGGATCATTTAAAGATGTTATTGACTAGGAGGCCGGCCCTAGTTCTCCAAGAGTTGCTTGATTCGCTCGGCGTACTGAGGGACCAGCCATCGCCAATCGTACTTCAGTTCCACCAACCTCCTCGCATAAGCAGCCCGGGCAGGCGCCCCGTCTCGATCCGTTGATGCCTCCACAATAACGGCTGCGAAGTCCGAAGGCTCTCTATTCCACGCAATGTAGGCGCCTTTATCATCTATTACGCTCAACCTAGCAGGTGTAGCGACCATCGCCAAGGGCCTCGACGCGGCCATGTACTCGAAGAGCTTCTGCTGAGGTGAGTAATATGTTCCCAAAACGTCGCCTATAGGTAGCAGAAGAACGTCTGCCGTTTTCAGCATGCTCATTCTAAGCGGCGCATAGGGGTCCATAGGCGGCAACAGCACTACACGTCCCTCCAATCCTAGTCGTCTTATCCAAGCCTCGATCCACGCGTAGACCCTCGAGCCTGGTTTTGCTGCTCCCTGTATGACCAACCGCGCATTAGGGATCTCATTAACGACCAGTTTAGCGGCACGAAGTAAAAGCTCGATTCCTTGTCCTTCTCGGTTCCCCCAGAGATACGCTGCCC
>Ga0079997_114326_pt1 | contig 42780 bp, 44 predicted proteins | sample PerSpoCPS_CMetaG_FD_69200 | JGI IMG/M metagenome (GOLD analysis project Ga0079997, IMG submission 69200) | Archaeal communities from Yellowstone National Park, Wyoming, USA - Perpetual Spouter C (PS_C) MetaG (SPADES assembly) (version 2) | ecosystem: Environmental > Aquatic > Thermal springs >... | reverse complement strand
TGCTATCATTTCTGGAACGGCTCTTGGAGGAAATTTAATTTCGTGGAGAGATCCAAGAATAATTTCCTTTAATCTAAATACAAAAGCTATAAATTGGGCTAAAAATATGGGTCCTGGTTGTTTTAATGGTTATGGTCACGCTGTAGAAGTTATTGATAATTCAACTGCTATTATAAGTTATATGAACTATAATAGTGATTTTCTTTGTTCTGGCGCAGCTGGTGTGTCGGTGATTGAAAAAGTAAATTTAAACACTTATAATGTCATTTATAGGAAAGCTATAAGAAGCAGTGGAAATAGTTCTGCACAAATACATATGATATTTAAAATTGTTAAACTTCCTGGAAATATGGGTATAGGTGTTTTGGCAGGAAACTATGTGGGTGCTGTTTCCGATTATGTAGCAAGCTATGTCCCTAATAATCTAATTATTATTTCTATGAATAATAGTGGAAATATATCTTGGTTTAAGAAGGAACCCTTTTCTAAGGCGGGTATGGGTTTTATAGCAGCAAGTTTTCGTAACTCTCCTGACGGAGATGATGTATTTAAAACGGCCTTCCTCTTAGCTACTTCTGATAGCGGCATTCTGGCAGCTGGCATAAATTATCCTCTGTGTTCTATAATGTATAGTTGCGTACCAGACGTCTATGAAGCTATTTATAATATAGATAGCTTACTTTTCGGGCTTGTTAGAATGGTAGTTATAAAATTTGATAAGTACGGAAATATATTGTGGTCAAAACAATACTATTTAGATAGTTTTTCTATACAACCCAATGGTTTGGCAGAAGTAAGTGATGGATATATAATAGGTGCTGTTGTCGGACATTATGAATTTGGGTTTTATCAAGTTATAGGAGGAGAAGAAACAGGAGAAGTAACAACTAAGCGCTATCACAGATATTATCATCCAGCTATAATTAAAATAGACAAAAATAACGGAAATATAATTTGGGCATATAAATACATTCCTGCAAATGATATTGTTAATCCATCACAAAGAATAACTTTTAGTTGGCTTCCTTCATTTGATAATATAGTTATCACATATGATAGTGGAATAGTAGTATATGGTCTTAGAGTTAAACATACAATATATAATCCGATTCCACATATGAAACTTACACGCTTAGATGGTAACTATTCCACTTCCATCACTTTCAATGAACAATATGGTTGGATTTTGAAAACTGATAAAAACGGAAATACTTGTCCATCAGTTCAAAAACAATCTTTAAATTTAGTTGTTGAGAACTATAGCTATATTAGTGATAATAGTGTAAATTATTACACACAAGACTATAATTTTAATCCACATAACTATACCCCTACACAAACTACTGGTCTTTACTATACAAATAATAACTGCTACATAACACCAGTTTCAAATAATGAAAGTAATAATTGTTCTTCAAAGGAGTTTAAGCTTCTAAATAATAAAATTGTTTTTGACCAGGAAAGAGAATTTAAAATCTATAATTTAGAAGGAAAATTGATTTATAGCGGAAAAGCCAAAGAATATATCATTAAGAAAGATGGTTTTTACATTTTAAAAATCAATAATAATACATATAAAATTCTAATAAAATAATTTACACTAAACTCCCCCCTCGCCCCCGTAAGGGGGCAATTTAATATCCAACCTCAACTAATGTTAAACCTTTTGAAGGAACAATATAAGGAATAAACTTTCTTTTAAATTCAAGAATTTCAATTATTTCCTCTTTTGAAATTTTATTCAAACTATATAATATCATTAAACCTACAATTGAGCGAACCATTTTATATAAAAATCTATCTGCCTTAATGAAATAGTCATAATAACTATCATTATAAATCCAATATGATTCAAAAACATTACAAATTCCAGATTTTTCTGTTTTAGCACTTATATTTCTAAAATCATGCCTTCCTATAAAAATTCCTTCAATTTCTTTTAACTTTTTAAAATCAATTTTTATTTTTGGATAAAATCCATATCTAATTAAAAAAGGGGAAGGATATGTTAAAATCCTATAACGATATAATTTGAATTTAGCATCATATCGGGCATTAAAAGTTTCACCAACTAACTCAATTTCCTTTACATAAACATCTTCATCTAAAATACTATTTAATGCTTTTTTTAATTTTTCAAATTTTAATTTTAAATTACCTTCTATTTTAACATTACAAACATAATTTAAAGCATGAACACCGCTATCAGTCCTACAACATCCAATTATTTTAAATTTTCCATCAATTAAATATAAAAATGCTTTTTCTAATTCTCCACAAACAGTTCTTTTGTCTTTCTGTTTTTGCCAACCTTTGAAATTTGTTCCATCAAATTCCAAAATAATTTTTAAATTCATTAAAAATTAATAGTTAAACTTGTTCTATGTGTAAGTCCTAAATCAGAATGATAAAAAGAGCCATAATCAATTGAATAACTTTTATAATTTATACCAAAGCCAAAAGAAGGTTTTGAATTCCTAAAACCTCCCCTTAAAGAAACAACATTTAAATTATATTCAATACCAAATCTAAATCCCATAGAAAAATTGTTAAAAGAAATTAATCTATCAAAATTTCTATTTTCAAGAGTAGAAAAATCTAAACTTGTTGATAAAAGAAAGTTTTTATATTGGCTATAAGTTGATAATATAATCATTGGTGGAATAAATTCAGTAGTCTTACTATTCCAATATAATAAACTTGGAAGAAAATCTTTTAGAATTATTGAAAAGTTTTTCAAATTTGTGGATATATCAAAACCAAAGCCAAATGCTCTATAATTGCTTATTCCTTGATAAAGAATTTTAGCACTTATTCCAAAATTTTTATAACCACTTGATAAATAAATAGCACTTGCTAAGTAGTTTTCAATTGATATTATGTAAGGCTTGTTATCCTCACTTGGAGGTTGTGTAGTATCAGGTAAAGATGTAAATTCTATATTATCTGTTAGAACTAAATAAAGACCAATCCCATAAGGCTTATTTTTAAACTTATAAGATAATGAAACAGCATTTATTCCCTCATATAAAAGTCCAAATCCAAAAAATATACTTTCATTAGAATAATTTAAATGAGATGGATTATAAAATACACTTGAAGCATCTTTGAAATTGTAAAATGATGAGCCAAGACCTATTAGTTTCCCATTTAATTCAACTCTATAAACTTCACCTGAATAATTTGAAAACTGCTCAAATAAGATAAATAACAAAGCTTGAAAATTATAAAGCAAGGAAAAACGATTTGTTTGCCTTGTCCAATAATTCTGAAACTATTTATTTTTCTATATTTTGCCCACCCACCCTTAAATTAAGCCTTCGGCTTAAAAATGCCCATTTTTCGGCATCGGGGGGCTTCGCCCCCCATTAAACCCCTCAAAAATCTATAATTTCCTAAAATCTTCATAAGTTATTGATAGTCAATTATTTAGCACTATTTATTGGACAAAGCATGATTTGTTTGCATTGTCTAGTAATTCTAAAATATAGATTATTTCTTATTTTTCCCACCCACCCTGAAATCAAGCTTTCGGCTTATGAACTTCGCCCCCTTAAATCCCCCCATGAAATCAATAGTTTTAGAAAATTTTTTATAACTTATTGATTTTCAATCACTTAACAATAATTATTGGACAAAGCACTTAATTTTGGGGTGGGGAAAATCATGCTTTAAAATTTTGGCACTTAATAAGGGGACGTAGTTCAGCTGGTTAGAACGCCGGTCTGTCACGCCGGAGGTCGCGGGTTCGAGTCCCGTCGTCCCCGTATGAGATTTAAAGTTTCAATTATAGGCTCAGGAAATGTTGGCTCAGAATGTGCTCGCTATATTCTATATAAAGATTTAGCAGATGTTGTATTAATTGACATTGTAGAAGGATTAGCAAAAGGCAAAGCATTAGACCTTGGTCAAGCAAGTCAAATAATTGGATTTTCAGGCAAAATTAAAGGTTCAAGCAATTATGAAGATATAGCTGATTCTGATATTGTTATTATAACTGCTGGTGTTCCAAGAAAACCTGGAATGTCAAGAGATGACTTAATTGAAGTAAATTTTAAAATTATAAAAGATGTTTGTGAAAAAATAAAAATTTATGCTAAAAATTCAATCGTAATAGTTGTCACTAATCCCCTTGATGCTATGACTTATGCAGCATATAGAATTTTAGGATTTGAAAGGGAAAGAGTTATAGGGCAAGCTGGTGTTTTAGATAGTGCAAGATTGAGTTATTTTACCGCTCAAAAACTAAATGTTTCACCATTTGAAGTTCAAGGAATTGTCCTTGGAACACATGGGGATGATATGATACCATTAATAAGATGGACAACGGTAAATGGAATACCTATAACTGAATTATTAAATGAAGAGGAAATAAAAGAAATTGTTAATAAAACGAAGTTTGGAGGCGGAGAAATTGTTCAGCTAATGGGAACATCTGCATTTTTCGCACCAGGAGATGCTGTTGGATATATGGCAGAAATTATATTAAAAGATAGTAAAAAATTAATACCAGCAAGTGTTTTAACAAAAGGGGAATATGGATTAAGTGATGTTGTAATTGGTCTTCCAATTATTCTCGGGAAAAATGGCATTGAAAAAATTGTTGAATTTAATTTAAACGAGGAAGAAAAAAATTTATTAAATAATTGTGCCAATCACATTAGAGAATTACAAGTTATTGTTGATAGATTATTATGAAGGAAATATCAATATCAGAAACAATTTTTGAAATTTACGAATATGTTTTTCCACAATTAATAAATCCCGCAGGAACACTTTTTGGTGGAAAAATGCTTTATTTTATAAGCCAAGCAGCAACATTATCAGCAAGTAAAATTTCAGAGGGACCTGTTGTAATGGGTTCTATGGATAGCGTTGATTTTGTAGAACCTGTTAATAGTGGAGATACTTTAATTTTTCGTTCAAGGGTTCAAGCGGTATTCAATAGCTCAATGGAAGTTGGCGTTACAGTTTTTAAAAGAACAAATAATGATGAATTAAAAGTGGTAACACTTGCTCACTTTGGATATGTAGCAGTTGATGAAAATGGAAAACCAAGAAAATTGAATGTCAAAATTGTTCCAAAAGATGATAAAGAAAAACTAATTTATGAATGGGCATTAAAAAGAAGAGCTTATAGATTAGAAAGAATAAAAAACAGAAGAATGGAGATAAATGATTTAGATATAAGCAGAAAACCTACTTATAGTTTATATTCTGCTAAACTTGTTTTTCCTTATGAAGCAATATATTCAAACATGATGTTTGCAGGTTATTTATTTGAAAAAGTTGATGAGCTTGGAGGTATATTGTCAGTTCAATATTCCAAAAGCCCAACATTCACTGCTTCTATTGATGAATTTGACTTTATATGTCCAGTTAGAGTAGGTGATATTTTACATTTTTATTTGGGAATAAATTATGTTGGTAATAGATCTATGGAAATTGGTGTAAAAATTGTAAAGGAAGAAGCTTTAACATCAAAAAGATTTAAGGTTGCAAGTAGTTATATGACTTTTGTCTCTTTAAATCAACTCAAACCATTTAATCCTTGGAGAGATTATGAAATTGAAAGATGGAAAACAGCAGAAAGTAGAAAGATATTAAGACTTGAAAGAGCAAATAAATTCAAAGAATGTATAAAGAAAAATCCCCTTGAACCGATTTGTTAATTACAATCCCTTAAAATTTTCAAATGTTAAAACCATTACTAACACATGAGATAGGTTCTCTTGCTAAACCAAATTGGAGAGTAAAAGCGATAAATAATGTTCCCTTAAATGATGATGACATTGAGGATGCTAAAAGCTGGGCTAAATTCTTAAATATATATGCTGATGAGTTATTAGATATTTTAAAAAAGAAAAAGAACTTCACTGATGAAGAAAAGAAAAAAATTATAAATTACTCTTCATTATTTGCTACCAAATTACTTGAAAAATCAGGAATTGATGTTGTTTATGATGGAGAACAACATCGTGTTGAAATGTACGAATATCCAATATCAAAAATTGAAGGATTTAAATTTTATGGACATGTTAGAAGTTTTGATAATAAATACTATAAAAGAGCTGCTGTTTTTAAAAAACCAAAATTAAAAGAATTTTATCATTTGGAAGAATTTAAAACAATTTCTAAATTTACTGAAAAACCTATTAAAATACCATTAACAGGACCTTATACACTTGTTGATTGGTCATTTGATGAATTTTATGTTAAAGGTGTTGAAATTGGAACATATAGCGGTTTAAAAAATAGGAAATTAGCAAGAAAACAATTTATAAATGATATGGCAAAAGAGATTATATATCCAAATTTAAAAGCTTTATATGAAAATGGAGCAAAATTTTTACAAATTGATGAGCCTGCTGCTACTACAAAAAGAGAAGAAATTGACTTATTCATAGAAGGTTTAATAAATTCAGTAGGGGATTTAAAAGGAAAAGTCTTTTTCTCAGTTCATATTTGTTTTTCTGATTACAATTTGCTATTTCCTGATATTGAAAAATTAGAAGGAATAATAAATGAATTTCATTTTGAGTATGCTAATAGAGATAGTACTGAGCTTGGAACTAATGAAAATGTAAGAAAAGGTTATGAAATTATTAAAAAATTAAAAAATTATAATTTTGTTATTGGTCTTGGTGTAATTGATGTCCATACAGATTTTATTGAGCCACCTGAACTAATAAGAGATAGAATTTTATATGTTTTGGATATTGTTAAAGATCCGAATAAAATTTTTGTAGCACCTGATTGTGGTTTAAGAACAAGAACATGGAAAGTTGCTTATGAAAAATTAAGAAATATGGTTTTAGGTGTTAATATGATAAAAATATGAAATTTTTAAATTGGTTTTTATTTTTATTGGTTCTTTTAATGATTGGATATGGAGCTTATTTTTATTATTATGAATACCTCCCGATTTTAAAGGCATTTTATGACCTTGAAAATGAGAATAAAAAATTAATTAAAATTTCAGGTTATTCAAATAATCAAAATTTTACAAAAATTGTTATACAAACTGACAAAATTTTTAAGCCTGGCTCTGATGAATTAACTAATGAAGGCAAAAATTACTTAAATGAAATTTTAGAGCAAATAAAATCAAAAGGGTTTTCTGAAATTAGAATTGAAAGTCATACTGATTCAATACCAATTCAAACAAACAAACATATTTATCCTACAAATTGGGAATTGGCAGCACACAGAGCAACAGCAATTGTGCGGTTTTTTATATCAAATGGAATAGAGCAAAATAAAATTTATGCAGTTTCTTATGGTGATTCAAGACCATTAACAACTAATTCAACGGAAGAAGGCAGAAGACAAAATAGAAGAATTGAAATTTTGGTTTATTATTGATTGATTACAATACCTTTAAAATTTTCACTATGTTCATAATAACAGAAGAGGAAATAAAAAAGAAGGTTAAGGAAATTGCAAGAAAAATAAATGAAGATTATAAAAATTGTGATGAAATAATTTTAATTGGTGTATTAAAAGGAGCTTTTGTATTTTTAGCAGATCTTATGAGAGAAATTAAAATTCCATCTAAGATAGATTTTATAAAAGTTTCATCATACGGACAATCTACGGAAAGTTCTGGAATTGTTAGAATTGAGCTTGATACCTCTATTGATATAACAAATAAAGATGTTATTATTGTTGAAGATATACTTGACACAGGCTTAACACTTAAATATATAAAAGAATTATTTCTTTCAAGAAATCCAAAATCTCTTAAATTAGTTGTTTTGCTTGATAAAGTTGAAAGAAGGAAGGTTGATATAAAAGCGGATTATGTAGGTTTTATTGTCCCTGATAAATTTCTTGTAGGTTATGGACTTGACTTTTCGGAAAAATTTAGATATTTACCTTATGTAAGAGAATTATCTGAAACCGAAAAATCTTCTTAACACAAAATCAATTAAAATCAAAAAAATAACTAAAAATCCAAAGAACAAATTATTAAAAATTTCTCTTTGAACTTTATTTTTTTCAAATTTAATATCATTTATGCTTTTTATAAATTTTCCACCTGTTCTATTAACGATATTAGCAAGTGTTAGGCTATCTATTCCTTCCTCATTTTCAAATCCAAGTGTATCGGGAATTAATGTGATTTTATTCTCATAGATTTTTCTTGAGTTTAAATAAGCATTTAGGATTAAGGTTTCAGGTTTAGAAAATTTAATGGTATTATAGCTTGGAATTTCTTTGTTATTTAAATAAAATTTAACATTTGGATTATTTGAGCTAACTTTTAAATATGCTTTATTGAAAACTACATGATATTCAACATTTATCCTTGGCTTTAAGTTTAAAGCAGTGTTTATAATCGGCAATAATAAATTTTTATATTCTAAAAAATCAAATCTTCCGATTTTCCAAAGCTCATTAGTTAAAACAAAAACTCTATTATTATATATTCCGCTAATAGGACTAATAATAAACTCATCTAACTTAAAATCAACAATACTATCTATGCCTTTGAAATTAACAAATTTTTTCTTACCATCAATAAAAACTAAATCCTCGCCATTATCCTTTCCATATCCAATAGTTAATTCAAAATTTCCAATAATTTTTTCATTTTTCAAATTTAAAACAACATCATATCCCAATTCCTTAAAAAATCTATTTAATAATCCAATTTCAGGTGTAATTTTATAAACATTTATTAAAACCTGTTTTGAAGATTTTCTCACATTTAAACTATATTGTCTTACTTTATCTGCTAATTTTAAAATGATTTTGTAATTTCCTTGAAAATTTGGAGCTTTCAGAATAAAAGTAAATGAATTTATTCCTTTTGACAAACTTAAATTTTTTTTAATGATTGTATCAAGCTCAATTTGAAAATCTATAATTGTATCTTTATTTGAGAAAATTTCAAGATAAGCTTGAAAAATTTCATTTACTTGGATAGTTTTTGGATAAATAAAATTTTTTATTGATATTTCATTTGTTTTTACATTTGGATAAATTACATAAATTGGAGAAAAAAAACTATTATAATCAATTTCAGATGGATAGTTATGCCAGCCATCACCAACATAAATAATTTTATCATAATTTTTAAGATAGCTTAAAGCATTTAAATTTGTAATGTTGTATTTAAACTCAAAATTTTTAAATTTATAAATACTATCTCCAAGCTCATATTTATCAAAATTCTTCGCATCTACATTTTTATAAAATTCCAAAAGCCACTTTGAACTTTTCGTTAAGTCAAAGACAATAGCAATTTTTTCTTTTTTTTCCTCATAAGTTGTTATTTTTGGATTTAAAACCATTAAAATTAAAATAAATATAGCTAATGCTCTTAAAATTTTTGAAAATAAAGGTTTTACTAAAATTAAGTTTAAAATAAGAGCGAAAATTAGAATTAAGATAATCAAGAACTTAACCTAATAATAAATAGCTCTTGACCATATTCAACAGGTTTTCCATTTTCAACAAGAATCCTTTCAACTATACCATCAACATCACTTTCAATCTCATTCATAACTTTCATAGCTTCAATAATACATAAAACTTGTCCTTTTTTAACAAAATCCCCTTCTTTAACAAATGGCTCAGCACCAGGCGAAGGTGCTCTATAAAATGTCCCTACAAGTGGAGATTTAATAATGTGAATGTTTTCTTTTTTCTCTTCTTTTACTTCCTTAATAACTTCTTCCTTTTGAATTGGTTGAAAATTTTGAATTTGTGGAATTTGCGGAATTTGAATAACTTGATTTTGAATCTGGTTATTTTTTGAAAGTTTTATTTTAAATTTAGGCTCATCAATTTTTATTTCAAGTTCAGTTAAGTTGCTTTTTTCAAAAATTTCTATAATTTTTAAAATATCTTCAAATTTCATTTTCTCCCTACCCTTTCAACATATTTATCTTCTCTTGTATCTACTTTTATAATATCACCCACTTCAATAAAATAAGGGACTTTTATAATTATGCCTGTTTCAAGTTTGGCAGGCTTACCGCCACCTGCAACTGTATCACCCTTAAAATTAGGCTCAGTTTCAATAACTTCAAGCTCTACAAAATTAGGTAATTCAATACCAATCGCTTGATTATCAATATATAATATAAACAATTCCATACCTTCTTTTAAATATCCAAGAGCATTTTCAATATCAGATTTATTTAAATGAACTTCTTCATAAGTTTGATTATCAAAAAATACAAATGTTTCATCATTTAGCTTATAAGAAAAAATTCCTTGATGTTTTTCAAGTTCAATTTCTTCAAATGGCTCATCTCTTTTAAAAGTCATATTATAAACACTTCCCGTTTTTATATGCTTAACTTTTAAAGAATATGTAGTAATATCATTTGCTTTATGAACATGTTTAAAATCAAGAACTAAATAAGGTTCATTTTTATATCTAATTGCCATTCCTTTTCTTATTTCTGCCATACGAAAATTTTAAAGGACTAAAAGTAAAGCTTTAAAATTTCTTAAGGCAGAATTACAAAATTTATTTTGGCATCTTTTATTATTTCAGCAGTCTTGGCAATTGTTTTCGCAAAGCCATAGGCTTGAATGTAGGGTGAGAAAAATATGATGAAATAGATGGTTTCAGAGTTATGGAGCGAAGCCCCCTTGCCGAAAAATGAGGAGCTTTAAAGCCATGCTTTGTCCAATAAATAGTGTTAAATAATTGACTATCAATAACTTATAAAAATTTTAAGAAATTGTTGAATTTATCGGGGGTTTATTGAAGGGGGCGAAAGTAAGCCGAAGGCTTATTTTTGGGCGGGTGGGAAAATAAAGAAATAATCGTAATTTTAGAATTATTGGACAAGGCATTAAAGCCGATTTTTTATGCTTTAAAATTTTGAAAATGAATAAAAGAAAAATTTCTGATTTGAGATGCTCATTTTGTGGCAGGAGTGAAAGAGAAGCTGGAAGGTTAGTTGGCGGAAATTTTGCTTATATTTGTAGAGATTGTATAGAACTTGCTTATGAAATTATAAATGATGAGGAACTTGAATTAGAAGAAATGAACTATAATTTACCAAAGCCTTCTGAAATAAAAGCATTTTTAGATGAATATATTATTGGTCAAGAAAAAGCAAAAAAAATTATATCAGTAGCAGTTTATAACCATTATAAGCGAATTAAATTCAAAAATAAATTTAAAGATGTTGAAATTGAAAAGTCAAATATACTTATGATTGGACCAACAGGTGTTGGAAAAACACTTATGGCAAAAACACTTTCCAAACTATTAAAAGTTCCATTTGCTATTTATGACGCAACGCCATTAACTGAGGCAGGATATGTTGGAGAAGATGTTGAGAATGTTCTTTTAAGACTTGTTCAAAATGCTAATTATAATTTGAAAATGGCAGAAATAGGAATCGTTTATCTTGATGAATTTGACAAACTTTCAAGAAAAAGTGATAATCCATCAATTACAAGAGATGTTGGTGGAGAAGGTGTTCAACAAGCACTACTTAAAATTGTTGAAGGAACAATTGCAAATATACCACCACAAGGTGGAAGAAAGCATCCTGAACAAAGTTATATTCAACTTGATACAACTAACATTTTATTTATGATGGGTGGCTCATTTGAGGGACTTTCAGAAATTATAAAATCAAGACTTGGTAAGAAACAAATTGGATTTATGGCAAATTTAAATAAAGTTTCAGATACTCAGATATTGCACTATGTTGAACCAGAAGACTTAATAAAATATGGTATTATTCCAGAAATGGTTGGAAGATTACCAGTAATTGCAGTTTTTGATCCATTAGATGTAGGAACACTTGAAAGAATCCTAAAAGAACCTAAAAATGCCTTAATTAAGCAATATCAAAAACTTTTTGAAATGGAAGGTATAGAGCTTGTTTTTACTGATGATGCTATAAGAAGGATAGCAGAGATTTCTTATAATAAGAAAGTTGGAGCAAGAGGACTTAGAGCGATCGTTGAAGATGTACTTATGGAATGGATGTACAAAATTCCAAGTATGAAAGGTGTAAGAAGAATTATAATAACAAGAGAAGTTATTGATAAAGATAACGAGCCAATTATAGAAGCAGCTTGAAAGCAATTTTAATATCTCTAATAAGAAATAGTAAAGATAGATGGAAAGGATTAGATAGACTTGAAGAACTTGAAGAACTTGCCAAATCTGCTGAATTTGAAGTTTTTGAAAAATTTATTCAAATAAGGGAAAAGCCTGATCCTGCTTACTTAATAGGTAAAGGAAAAGTTCTTGAATTAAAGAAAATATGTGATGAATATAAAATTCCTGTCATTATTTTTGATAATGATTTAACACCAATTCAAAAAAGAAATATAGAAAAAGCAACGAATAAAAAAATTATAGATAGAACTGAGTTAATAATTGAGATATTTAGAAGAAGAGCAAGAACATCAGAAGCAAAAATTCAAGTTGAAATAGCATATTGGCAATATCAATTAACTCATCTTGTAGGTTTAAGTAAAGAAATTTCACTTTCAAGATTGGCAGGTGTTGTAGGAACAAGAGGACCTGGTGAGCAATTACTTGAAAATGAAAGAAGAAGAATTAAAGAAAGAATAAGACATTTACAAAGAAAACTAAAAGATATAGAAAGAACGAAAGAAATTCAAAAGGAAAGTAGAAGAGAGTTTATAAAAATTTCACTTGTTGGATATACAAATGTTGGAAAATCAACGATTATGAACTTATTAACAAAATCAAATGTTTATGTAGATGATAAACTATTTGCTACATTGGATGCTACTACGAGAAGTTTAAAAATTGAAGGAATTCCATATAAAGTTGTCCTTTCAGATACAGTAGGATTTATAAGGGATTTACCACCAAATTTAATTGCTTCATTTAAAGCAACATTATCCGTTATTGAAGATGCAGATTTAATTTTACATGTTGTTGATATTTCTCATCCTATGGTAAATGAGCATATTGAAACTGTTGAAAAAATTTTATCAGATATGGGGCTTGGAGAAAAACCAAAAATAATGGTATTTAATAAGATAGATTTGATTATTGATAAAAATCAGATATATAGGTTTAAAGAAAAATTTTCAGATAGTGTTTTTATTTCTGCGAAATTGAAAATAGGCATAGAAAATTTATTAGAAAAAATTAAAGAAATGATATTAAGACAATTTTTAGAATTTGAAATCACAACGGAAAACTACGAGCTATATTCAAAAATTAGAAAATTTGCCCTAGTTGAAGAAGAAGAAATGTTAGATGGGAAAATAAGGATAAAAGGAATAATTCATAAAAGGTTTTATAATTATGTTAATGGTAATAATAGTTGACCTAAAAAATATAGAAAATTACTTAAAAACTCGTCAAATTGATTTAGCAATTTTAGAGCTTAAAAATTTAAAAACTGAGCAAGAATTCACAAAAGCTTATTATTTATTTTTAAAATACAATTTAGATGAATTTGTTGTAATTAAGATAGCAAGAGAAGTTCTAAAAAATGAAAACATTATGATAAATGAAGCATTTGAATACTATTATAAAAAAGATGATATTGAAAATGCATTATTTGAGCTTTCAAAATCAAGAGATGAAAATTATATTTTTTATCAAATGTTGAGGCTTTATAGTAGTTATGGCAATAAAATATATAAATATATTGAAAAGTATAGAGGAAATTATGTTTTTAGAAAAGCAATTTTTAGATTTTTAGTTAATGATAGTAAGCTTGATATAGCTTTGAAATATGCTAATGATATTTCAGATAGTTTAATTGTCGCAAATAGTTATTATGAAAATGGAAATTATAACAAAGTAATAGAAATTTTGAAAAATAAAAATGATAAATTTTCAAGGAGATTATATGGACTTTCACTTTATAAAGTTGGTAATTATGAGGAAGCATCAAGAATTCTTGAGGAATTAGAGCCTGAAACATCTGCTATAAGCTATATGAAAATTGGAAAATATGAAAAAGCAATTAAACTAACAAAAGACACATCCAAAATTATAACTTCTTTATTTGAAATGAAAAAATATAAAGATGTTATAAAATTCTGCTCTAAGGACTTTTATAAAGAATGCTTTTTATCTTATTTATATACACAAAGCCCCGAAAGTGTTGTAAATTATTTTAAAAGAACATTTCCAAAAGCAAGGAATATAGATAATGATATAGCACTTTATATAGAAATTTTAAATACATTTGATTTAGAAACTGCTTTAAATTTTTTTTATATACTCAAAGGTGAAAAGAAAGAAATTCAAGATAAAAATCTTGAAAATTTAGCTTATGCTATTTATTTTGAAAGGAAAAATAATTTAGTTTTAGCTAAAAATTATTATGAAAAAATTTCAGATAATAGTTGGATTAAGCCATTCGCATTATATAAACTTTATGAAATAACAAAAATTAGCACTTATAAAGATAAATTAATTGAGAATTATCCAAATTCTGTTTATTCGGAAATTGTAAGAGACAAATGAGCTTTCTATTTAGAAAAAAATCTTTGAATGAAGCATTATCTGAAATTGAAAGTTCTAAATTAAATAAAGTTTTAAATGTTTTTGATTTAACATTCTTTGGAATTGGTGCTATTATTGGAGCAGGGATTTTTGCTCTTGTTGGAACAGCAAGTTCTTTTGCTGGTCCCTCAATAATTTTATCATTTATAATAGCAAGTTTAGTTTGTTTATTTTCAGCTTTAAGTTATGCTGAATTAACTTCATCAATTCCAATATCAGGAAGTGCTTATACTTATTCTTATATAGCATTTGGCGAATTTATTGCATTTTTAGTGGGTTGGAATTTAATTTTAGAATATCTTGTTGGAAATATGGCAGTTGCAACAAGTTGGTCTGCTTATTTTATTTCTCTTCTTGAAAATTTTCACATTCATATTCCAAATTATCTCTTAAAACCTTTTAATGTTCCTGCTTTCTTTATAGTTTTTTTTATTACAATTTTATTACTGATTGGTATTAAAGAAAGTGCTAAATTTAATAATTTTTTAGTAATTTTAAAAGTTTTAATTTTATTATTTTTTGTTTTTGTTGGTATTTGGTTTATAAAACCTCAACATTATAAGCCTTTTATGCCAAATGGTTTTAGTGGAACATTAACAGGTGCAGGACTTATATTTTTTGCTTATATAGGTTTTGATGCGATTTCAACACTTTCTGAGGAAACAAAAAATCCTAAAAAACATTTACCAATTAGTATTATTTTATCACTTGTTATATCAACAATTATTTACATTTTAACAGCTTTTGTTTTAATAGGTATATCAAATTATAAGAATTTGAATGTTGCTGACCCTTTATCAAAAGTTTTAAATGATATAAATTTAAATTGGGCAGGCTCAATTTTAGCTATTGGTGCTTTAATTTCAACAACAACAGTTTTATTAACATTTCAAGCAGGACAACCAAGAATTTTTTTTGCTATGTCAAGAGATAAATTTATTCCAAAATTCTTTTCATATATTCATCCAAAATTTAAAACACCTTTTATTTCTATAATTATATGTGGTTTAATAGTTGGTATATTTTCTGCTATTTCAGATATTTCAGTAGTCGCAGAACTTACAAATATAGGAACATTATTTACATTTTTCATAATAAATTTAGGTGTTTTGTATTTAAAAATTAAAAAACAAATAAATCCACCTTTTAAAACGCCTTTATTTCCATCTTTTCAAATCCTTGGAGCTATTAGTTGCTTAATTCTTATGTTAAGTCTTCCTAAAATTACTTGGTTTAGATTTATTCTTTGGTTGATTGTAGGTATTATAATTTACTTTATAAGTTTAGTTTTAAGAAAAAAAGCTGTTTAGAAAAGTTCCCTTTAAAATTTCATTATGAATGAAATTGCTACAAATAAAGATCTAAAAATTCTATACTATAAGAAAATTGATCAAAAATTTAATGCTTTGATTATCACCATTATAATCCAAGCTTTGGCAATTATAGGAACTTTAATTGGTATTTTTATAATAATTTAAAAGTTTTTTTACAAAATCATTAACAACAACATATTTTTCTCTTAACCAATCCAAATTGTTTAAATACCAATTGATGGTTATTTTTAAACCTTCATCAATTTTAATTTTTGGAGAAAATCCCATTTCTTTTATCTTATCATAATTTAATGAATATCTGAAATCATGTGATGGTCTGTCATTTGTAAATTCAATTAAGCTATAAGGTTTTTTAAGATAGTCTAAAATTTTTTTAACAATTTCCAAATTTTCATATTCTTCATCTGAACCAATGTTGTAAATTTCTCCAATTTTTCCATAATTCAAAATGATTTTTAAAGCATTTGTAAAGTCTTCAACATATAACCAACTCCTTCTTTGTTTTCCATTTCCATATATTGGAATTTTTTCATTATTTATTGCTTTTAGAATTACAAGAGGAATTAATTTTTCAGGATATTGAAAAGGACCATAATTATTAGTAGGTCTTAATATAATTGATGGAACTTTATATGTTTTATAATATGTCCTAACTAATAAATCGCAACTTGCTTTTGAAAAGGAATAAGGAGAATTAGGCAGTAATGGACTATTTTCAAAAAATGAGCCTTCAATAATTTCACCATAAACTTCATCAGTTGATATATGAATGAACTTTTCAATTTTTAAATCTCTTAGACATTCAAGCAAATTAAATGTTCCAATAATATTATTTTCTATAAAATCCCTTGGAAATAATATGCTTCTGTCAACATGTGTTAAACTTGCTAAATGAATAACGATATTTGGTTTTTTATCATTTAAAAATTTTCTTAATTCTTCAAAATTTTTCAAATCTAACTTTCTAAATTCAATTTTATTTAAAACATCCTCAATTCTCTTTATATCTCCTGAATATTCAAGATTATCAATTACAATAATATCAAAGTTTTCATTTAATAAGCTTTTAACAACAAAACTTCCCATAAATCCAGCGCCACCTGTTATAAGAATTTTCATAGTTTATAAACTTTATATGTTATTTTTTGTTTTATTGGAAAATTCAAGTCTAAAAAATCTGTAAAAATAATTAATGTTTTAATTTGCTCTGAAATTAAATGCTCTATAACTTTCAAAAATCCAAAAATTTTCAATTTTTCATCTTCAACAACATAATGCCATAAATATGCTTTTGACCTATAAACAAAAACAATAAAATAAAATTCATTTTCAATTGTAAATATCCTCAAAAAATTATTTGTTTTACAAATTGATAGTAAATCTGAAATGAAAATTTGAAAGCTTTGAGGAAGTAAATAAATTTTCGTTTTTATAAATAAATCGTAAAAATCAAATTCGTCAATTTTTTTAAATTCATATTGTTTTGAAAGCTTTTTTAAAATTTTAATAATTTCATCATGTTTTTTTGATTTATAAATAATTTCATCAAGCATCTTAGGAAGCTCTAAATAATAAATTTTTGAAAACATTTCCTTTTGAGCATTAAACTGCTCACAAACAATTTTTATTGTTGGACTATCTTCCAAAATCGGAAATAGAGAAAATTTTTTTTCTTTTAAAATGTTAAAAATAAATTCCTTTCTATATTTATTATCAACGATAAAATCTTGGTATGGATGAACATTTTCATAAGTGGGAAATTGATAGTAATTTTCTTCAATTTTTAAAGCACAAATTCCAACAAGCTCATTATCTTGAAAATATCCATAAAATTCACAAAATTCATCTTTTAATATATCATAAAGTGGTAATTGAAAAAATGGGGATAAAATAAAATCATCATTTGAAAGTTTTTCAAAATTCTTAAAATTTGAATAAATTTCTTCAATTTTTATAATCCTAATCAAGTTTAAAAATTTTAAAGCTCTGGATATTTTGCAATAATTAATTCCTTTGTTTTCTTAATATGACTTTTTCTTAGTTTTCTATTTTTACCAATTCGTGTTTCACCTTGACCAAGTGTATAATGAACATCAATTTCAATTATTTCATCACAAAAACTATACCATCTCTTTATAGTTTCAGAGTAATTATAAGAAAGGATAAATCCTCCTTTATGTTTAAATAGTAAATTTCTAAGTTCTTTATGGTCAAAATTTTTATGGTGAATTGGAAAATTTCTATTTGGATATAGTCCTCTAAACACTTCACTATCTTCTCCTAAATAATATGGTGGGTCGCAATATAAAAAATCATTATTATATTTTTTAATAACATTTTCAAAGGTATCACATTCAACCCATAAATTCTTAACATTGAAGTTTAGAACTCTTTCTATCATTTTTTTATAAACCTTTTCATTAGCATAAACAGAAGACATCCAACCAAGAAACATAGGTCCATAAGACAAATTATGGTTGAAAAAATAATAACCTGCTAATGTTATTTTATCTAATTCCAACTTTCCTTGCCAATAAAGACGAAGCTTTTCTTTTACAAATTTATAAGTTTCTTTATCAGGTCTAAGCCTTTTTAAAAATTCATGTAATTCTTTTGGATGCTTAATTTGAACTTGCCAATAATTAACTAATATATCAAATATATCAAAACCCAAAACAGGTATCCCCAATTCTTTTGAAACAGCTATTTCAACTGAACCACCACCAAAAAATGGAGAAATAAGCCTTTCTACTTTTGGAAGCTTGCTAACAACATAACCAACAGCCCAAGATTTTCCACCCATATATCTTAAAGGAGAACCAAGGTACCTTTTAAAGGAACCATTAGAACTTTTTAATTTTGATAAAAACTTTTGCTTTTTATATTCAAACTCATCATTAAATAAAGAAAAGAGGTCTAACTGAATTTTCATTTTTTTCTAACTTCCCTTTGGTAAATGTTATACAATTTTTCTAAATTTTCAGGATAAGGCTTTTTGTTTTCTTGAAAATTCCAAGCAGGGTATTTTCCTAACAATTTTTTAAATTCTTCTAAACATTTTTCTTCAAAAATTTTATATTCGGATATCTGAATATCCTCTTCACCACTATCACTAAAAAATGGCTTATATTTTACATTACAACTAGGTAAAAATGTAAAATACATCTCTATTTTGATATATGGATTTAAAGTTAAATTTCCTGCTATTAGTAAATGTATTATAAACCTTGGTCTTCCTGGACTACCTGTTAAGGCATTTTTATAAAAACTTATCGTTCCTCTTATACCTCCTCTATTTATACTTCAACCTATTTTTACTATCTCTTCATTTATTGTAATGAAATAAATTCTTGCCCGCTCATCACTTAAAATTTCTCTTTTTATATTTTCTTCATAATTAAACCTTATTATATTTCCCATTCTTTGAATTATCCAATTTTCAAAAGCATTATTAATAATGTCTATTTCATCTTTGTAGTTTATTCTTTTATCTTTGTGCAATTTTTCCCATTCTTCTCTCAAAACAAAATTGCCAGCTCTAATTATTTCATAGTTTCTTATATTATTTATTTTAATTACTTTCACTTCTAAAATTTTAAAGTTTGTCTGATTAAAAAAGTATCCTTTAAAATTTTCTTATGGCAAGAAAATGTGAAATATGTGGTAAAGATGTTGTACTTGGAAATAGATTTAGCCATTCAAATAAGAAGAATTCAAGAAAACTTAAGCCAAACTTACATAAAATTACAGTTATTGTAAATGGGCGTAAAAGAAAAGTTAATGTCTGTACCAAGTGTTCAAGAAAATTGCCAAGGCAAATAATTTTTACTATTGAACTACCTTCTAAAATCGGAAATAAAGAAAATTTTTTCTTTTAAAATGTTAAAAATAAATTCCTTATTTGAAAGTTTTTCAAAATCAAGTTTAAAAATTTTAAAGTATCCTTTAAAATTTTCGTATGGCAAGAAAGTGTGAAATATGTGGTAAAGGTGTTGTATTTGGAAATAGAGTTAGCCACTCAAATAAGAAGAGTTCAAGAAAATTTAAACCGAACTTACATAAAATTACAGCTATTGTAAATGGGAGTAAAAGAAAAGTTAAGGTCTGTACCAAGTGTTTAAGAAAATTGCCAAGGGCTTAATTGCCCTTCTTTCACTTCTTTTAATTATTATAGGGATTTCAATTTTTTATTTTTTTCAAAATTTAGATAAATTTTTAAGCAATTTAATAGAAAAAAAATTAGGAAAACCACTTACATATAAAACACTTTCAATAAGCTTAAAAGAAATTTCAATATCCAATTTTGAAATTCCAACAATTTTAAAAGGTGATTCTCTAAAAATAAAATTTTCCATTTCCGAACTATTAAGAAGAAAAACAATTTATAAAATTTCAGCTTATAATGTTGTTTTTAATGTTGATAGCTTTGAAAATAATTTAAAAAGAGATACATCAGGAGTATCCTCTGAAAGCTCATTTGAAAAATTTGAAATAAGAAACATTGAATTTAACAAAATACATTTAATAGTTAATAATTTAAATATAAATGCCCAAAAAATTTATTCAAGTATAAAATCAGATGGAAAAGCAATTTTAATAAAATTAAATGCCTACAATTTATCTGAAAATAAAACAATTCATCAAAATTTAGATAGCTTAAATTCACAAATAAAAATTTACTCTGATAGTATTTTTACAATTTCTGATTTATATGCTGATAGTTTAAGAGCTGAGAAATTAAACTTTGAATTTTTCCCGAATGAAAAAGTTATTATTTTAAATTCAAAATTTATAAAATTTAAGACATTTAACTTTTATAATATCATTAGCAAAATTGAAACAGAAAGTTTAAAGTTATTTAGCGTTGGAGATAGCTTGACATTTGAAAGTAATAGAATTTACAATTTCAATATCAGCTTAAAGTTTAAGAATGATACAATTTTTATATATGAAGGAAAATTTAATTTTCTTAATGGAAAAATTTTATTAAGTGGTTTTGTTTTTGATACAAGCTTTAATATAAATGCGAAAATATCAAAATTAAAGCCTGATAAAGTTATTGAAATTACAGGAAATTTTAACATTTATGGTAATTTCAATAGTAATTTGAATATAACATTTAGCAATACGAAAGTTATTTATGATACTTTCAATTTTGAAAATTTAAGTGGAACAATATATTCAAAGAATTACAAAAATTTTGAAATTTCAAAACTCATAATAAATGATAAAAATGTGGTTGGTGAAATTGTTGGCAGTTATAATTTAGAGAAACAAAAAGGGAATTTAAATTTAAATTTAAGTTATATAAATTTAGGGAAATTTAACAATTTTATAAAAGGCTCTTGTAATTTTCTTGGAAATTTAAAAATTGAAAAAAATCATTTTGAAATTTTTGGTGATGGTAATTTTTCTAAATTGTCTTATGAAAATTATCATCTTGAAAGTGGCATTTATAAAATTCATTTAATTGATAGTTTCATTAATTTTCAAACAAAATTATTAAGTTTAAAAACAAACGATAGTTTAATTTTAGATAGCTCATATATTTTCTTTAAAAAACATCAAGATGAAGGTGATTTTTCAATAATTGCTTTTAGTAAATATGGAAAATTAAATGTTTTTGGAAATATCATTTTAAAAGATACAATAAAATCAAATTTCAATTTCGTTTTTCTAAATGGTGATACAATAATTAAGTTTGAAGATGGATTATTTGAAAGTTATAAAAATTATAATTATTTAAAAGCGAGAAATGAAAATATAATTTTTGAATTGGTTTTGGATAGCCAAAATGTTGATTTAACTTTTATTAGCTCAAATTTTGATTATGAAAAGTTATTAAAAGTTTTTAAAATTGATAGTGTTAGATTTGATGGATATGTTGCTTTGAGAATTAAAGGGGACTTATCAAATCCAAAACTATTCTTGAATATAGATTTAAATAATGCTCAATTTAAAAAATTTTTATTTAATGAGTTATATTCTTCAATTTATTATTATGATAAGCAAATAAATGTTGATTACTTTAAAATTTCTGATAAAAATGGGACATTTGAAGGTAATTTAATTTTATCATCAGTTTTAAAATTAAATCCATTTTCCATAACACTTGAAGAAGGTAATATAAGTGGGGAAGTTTCGTTTAATGGATTTCCTGTTGATATTATTGAGCCTTTTTTATTTCCTAATGTTGTTATTGATGAAGGTTATATTGAAGGAAAAGCAAAAATTTCAGGCTCTTTAACTTCACCATCACTTTCAGGAAATGCTAAAATTCATTCAAAGAATTTGGCTTTTACACCCTTTGAAATTGAATTTAAAAGTTTAGATGGCTCATTAACTTTTTATAAAAATACTATTAAAGTTAATGACTTTATATTAAATAATTCCAAATCTGGAATTTTGAAAATAAATGGTTTTATTGTTTTTTCAAATAAGTTTAAAGATATAAATTTTGATTTAACGATGGAAATGAGTAAATTTTATTTTTCTTTGGATGATTGGACAGAATTCTTTATAAGTGGTTTTTTGAAATTATCAGGCAAGTTTCCAAGTTTAAGTATTGAAGGTAATTTGAATATTGATCAAGGGTATGTAAATTATCCTGTTGGATATAAGGCAAAAAATCAATCAGAAGCACCAAATCCTTTAAGATATTATATAACAATAACTGCCAATAGAAGAATTTTTTTCAGTAATGAGCTTGTTGATGCGGAATTGTCAGCGAACTTAATTCTACAAAAAACAAGTGATGTTGGACAATACTTTGAAGGTTCTTTTAACATTATAAAAGGAAATGTTTATTTATACACATTAAATAAAAATTTTAAGATAATTGAAGGAAAAATAAATGTTGTGAGAAATGAGATAAATCTTGATATAATTGGTGAAGCGGAAATTTATGATGATACAATTACTGCTCATGTTATGGGAACACTTGAAAATCCATATTTTGAATTGTTTTCAAAAAAGGGTAGAAGTCAATTTGAAATTTTAAATTTAGTTTTAAGTGGGGGATTTAGTGAGAGAGGTATAAATTTAGCTCAACAAGTTCTAACAAGAAATATAAGAAAAAAATTCAATTTTGATGAATTAACATTCACACCTATTGGAAATAATGCTCTTATAACACTTGGAAGTTATATAACTGAAAAATTATATTTAAAGTTAAGTACAGATATTCAAAATCCAGATGCTTACAATTTAAGAGTTCAATACTTTTTAAAACCAAATTTATCTGCTTTTGGTGAAAGAAAAGAAAATACTTATACAATTGGTATTGGTTATCGTTTGAAGTTTTAAAAGGCACTTTAAAATTTATCCTTGACAAAACAACCCTTTAAAATTTTTATAATTCTATCAACTATAATTATTTTATTTGTATTTTTAATTTTTGCTTTACAAACAAAAAAACCTGAAAATTCAAAATTGATAAGAAAACCCGCTTATTTTAAACTGCCAAGAATTGATAATTTAAATGATAGTTTAAGTCTAGATGATTTTAAAGGAAAGATAATAATTCTAAATTTTTGGGCAAGTTGGTGTGAGCCTTGTAAAGAAGAGGCAAATGAACTTAATAAAATATATGATAACTTAAAAGATAGTGTTATTTTAATTGGTATTAACATATGGGATAAGAGAGAAAATGCTCTTAAATTTATTAGAGATTACAATTTAAAGTTCTTAAACTTATATTCCAAAGATAGTCCAATAAGTGTAGATTATGGAATAACAGGTGTTCCAGAAACAATTATAATAGACAAACAAGGTAATATCATTCATCATTTCAAAGGTCCTATAAACTACAATTTAATAAGTAATATCTTAATCAAATATCTTTATAAAAATCCTTGATTTAGTTGGACAAAATGTTTAAGTGATTGATAATCAGCAACTTATCAAAATTTTAGGAAATTATTTATTTTACGGGGGACTTTAAGGGGGCGAAGACCCCAAGTCAAAAAATGGGGTTTTTTAAAGCGGAAGGCTTGATTCCAGGGTGGGTGGTAAAACATAGAAAAATAAACAATTCCAAAATTATTAGACAATCCATTTAATAACCGCTTTGTCCAATAAATAGTGTTAAGTGGTTGATAATCAATAAGTTATGAAAATTTTAAAAAATTATAGCTTTTATTGGGGGGGTTTGTTAGGGGGCGAAAGCCCCCTGCCGAAAAATGGGTATTTTTAAGCCGAAGGCTTATTTATAGGGTGGGCGGGGAAAATATAATAAAATAAATAATTTCAGAATTATTGGACAAGACAAATAACAACTGCTTTAAAATTTTAAAATCTATGAGATTAGAAAAAATAAGAAGTGATTTTCCATTTTTGAAGAATAACTTTATATATTTTGATAATGCTGCAAGCACACAAAAACCAAGCATTGTAATAGAAAAAATTAAAGAAATATATGAAAATTTTTATGCTAATGTTCATAGAGGTGTTTATAAAATTTCAGCAAAAATTACAGATGAATATGAGAATTCAAGAGAAAAAATAGCAAAATTCATAAATGCTAATTCAGATGAAATAATTTTTGTTAGAAATGCAACGGAAGGAATAAATTTATGCTCTTATATTCTTTCTGATTATATAAATGAAAATGATGAAATTGTTATTACAATATCAGAGCATCATTCAAATTTAGTTCCATGGCAACAACTTGCCATTAGAAAAAAAGCTAAATTAAAGTACATTGATGTTTATAATGATGGAAGATTAAATTTAGAAAATTTAGAAGAAATAATAACTGAAAGAACTAAAATTTTAGCAATTGGGCATGCTTCAAATATAACAGGAATTATTCAACCTATTGAAAAAGTTATAAACTTCGCAAGAAAATTTAAAGACATCTTTATTATTGTTGATGCTTGTCAAAGTGTTCCTCATATTAAGGTAGATGTAAAGAAATTAAATTGTGATTTTTTAGCATTTTCAGCACATAAAATGCTTGGTCCAACAGGTATTGGTGTTTTATGGGCAAGGAAAGATTTATTAGAAAAATTACCTCCATTTTTATTTGGTGGAGATATGATAGAAAATGTTGATTTATTTCATACAACATTTAATAAATTACCTTATAAATATGAAGCGGGAACACCTAACTTTGTAGATGCTATTGCTTTTGGCTATGCCATTGATTATTTAAATGAAATTGGAATTGAAAATATATACGAGCATGAGCAAAAACTTTTAAAATATATGTTAGAAAACATCTTAAATTTAGATTTTATTGAATTATATGGTCCAAAAGATACAAAAGATAGATTATGTATTGTTGCTTTTAATGTCAAAAACATTCACCCTCATGATGTGGCGAGTTATTTAGATTATAAAAATATATTTGTAAGAAGTGGTCATCATTGTGCTCAACCCCTTTTAAGAAGACTAAAAGCAAATAATACGGTTAGAGCAAGCTTATATTTATATAATACACTTGAAGAGATAGATAAATTTTTAGAAGCATTAAAAGAGATAAGAAATTATATTTTTTAAATTACCCTTTAAAATTTTCAAGCTATGGCATATGTGATAACGCAACCTTGTATAGGAACAAAGAGTGGGGAGTGTGTTCAAGTTTGTCCCGTTGATGCTATACATCCAAGAAAAGATGAGAATTGGGATGAGACTAGCCAACTTTACATAGACCCTAATACTTGTATAGATTGTGGTGCTTGTGCTTCTGTATGTCCTGTTAGTGCTATATATCAAGAGAATGATGTTCCAGCTGAGTGGTCTCATTTTAAGGAAAAGAATGCTGATTATTATCGCTTGGGTAAAGAGGATTTTATCAAAAAGTGGGGTTCTTTGTAGGGACCTTTATGGGTCCCTCTATTTTAAGTAATATAGATTATTTTTATGTTTCAAAAGCACTTTTAAATTATGGACTGAATATAAATGATTTAGGATATAAGAAAGATATATCTGTTGAAACGAATTTAAAACCAAAAGGCTTTATTGAAATTTTAAAAAGACCTTTTAAGATAGATACGATTGCTTTTAAACTTCTTCAAAAAAATATATTCTTAGAAATTGAAACAATTTTAAATGATTATTACAATTTAAACATTACAGGTCCTTATTCTATTGTTTTTAATCCTGATACCTTATTTTCATCTTTTGATATTAAAATTCAAAATACCCTAATAAAATTTATTCAAGCATCAAAAATTTATTCTTTTTATTTAGAGCATTCAAATGTTAGTTTAGATGAAATTGAAAGTTTAATCAAATTTGCCAAAGATGAAATTTTAAGTGATAGCTCAAATGTCTCTAAGGATAGTGTTATAAGTTATCTTTCAAAGTTAAATTTTAAAAATTTTTTTTATGCTAATTTGGTTTTATTAAATGCATTCTTGGAGCTTAAAGAAGCTGTGAAATCACTTAAAGGTAAAGATATTAATTTTTTATATGAAACGGAATTTGGGAAAATTGTCATTACTGATAGCTTAATGCCTTCTGATAGTGATTTTATTTATATAAATACCAAAGGTTCTCAAAATTATAAAAAAGTTTGTCAATCAAATATAAGAATTTGTGCTTTTATTGATCTTGAAGGCAATGATAAATATGAGCTTGATAATTATTCAATTTATAGTGAATATGGAGCAGTTTTTTTTTATGATAATGAAGGTGATGATATTTATAAATGTTCAGATTTTTGCCTATCTTCAACAATTTTAGGTATATCTTACTTTGAAGATAAATCAGGAGATGATATTTATGATGTTGGCAGATTTTCTATCTCTTCAAGTTTTTATGGAATTTCTATATTTATTGAGGATGAAGGTGATGATATTTATAGAGCTGTGAATAGGGCTTTATCTTTTAGTAGTATATGGGGAATAAGTATATTTCAAGATTTAAAGGGAAATGACATGTTCTTTTTGGGAAGGTTTTATGAGCATGAGCCATTATGGAAAAATGAATTTTATGGATTTGGATTAGGGTTTTCAATAGGAATTAGAGAAGATATAGCAGGTGGATTTTCATATTTCGTAGATTATGAAGGAAATGATTTATATAATTGTGGAACTTATTGTATTGGTAGTGCTTATTGGTATTCAACGGGTATTTTCATTGATTCAAGTGGTAATGATAGATATATTGGTGTTGAATATGGATTAGGAGCTGGTATTCATATTGCAATTGGCTCTTTCTTTGATTTATCAGGTAATGATATTTATATTTTTAAAGCAGGTCCATCAATTGGAAGTGGTCATGATTTTTCAATTGGATTCTTTTATGAGAAAAGTGGAAATGATATTTACTATGTTTCAGGAGGAATTGGAAATAGTATAGCAAATGGACTTGGAATTTTTATAGATAATAGTGGAAATGATAGCTATAATTTTACGGAGTATCATTTAAGCTGTGGAGCAAGTCAGAATTTAAGTAGCCAAAGAGATTTTTTTGGTATAGGGTTATTTATTGATATTTCAGGAAATGATAACTATCCTTCTCAATCAAAATGTAAGAATAATAGTTTTTGGAGATTAGGAGATATTGGTATTGGTTATGATGGGGAATAACTTAATAGATAAAATTCAAGAACTTTTAAGAAAATTTAATTTAGATGGATGGTTATTTTATAACTTTCAAAATAGAAATTACATAGCTCAAATGATATTGAATATAAATCCAAGAGAACACTTTACAAGAAGATGGTTTTATTTTATCCCAAAAGATGGAGAACCAATCAAACTATTATCAAGAGTTGAGCCTAATAAACTTGAGCATTTAGAAGGTAAAAAATTATTATATTCAACTTGGAAAGAAATGGTTGAAAAACTAAAAGAAATTCTAAAAAATTCTAAAACGATTGCTATGGAATATTCAAGAAATTGCTCAATCCCGTATATTTCAATTATTGATGCTGGGACCTATGAAATTATTAAAAGTTTATCTGTGGAAATTGTTTCATCTGCTGATTTAGTTCAAATGTTTTTTATTATTTCAGAAAATGAAATTAAAACACATTATCAAGCAGGTGAAATTATAAAAAGTGCTTTATTTGAGGTATTTAATAATTTAGGAAAATTTAAATATGAGTTTGAAGTGAGTGATTTTATTTACAATAAGTTAATTGAAAATAATTTAACAACTGATGGTGATTTTCCAATTTTTGCGATTGGTGAGAATTCTTCCAATCCTCATTATATGCCTACAAAAGATAAATCAAAAAAAATTGAGAAAGAAAATCCATTTTTAATAGACATTTGGGCAAGACTAAATCAGGAAAATAGTATTTATTATGATATTACATGGGTTGGATATTATGGAAATAATGTTCCTGATGATTATAAGAAAATTTTTGAAATAGTAAAATCCGCTAGGGATTTGGCAGTTGAATATATAAATAGTAAATTAGAAAAAAATTTGGAAATTTTTGGTTATGAAGTGGATGATGTTGTAAGAAGTTATATTGCTCAAAAAGGTTATGGAAATTATTTTATTCATAGAACAGGTCATTCAATTGGGAAATTTGTTCATTACTTTAATGTAAATATAGATAATTTTGAAACACATGATAATAGGAGAATAATAAATGGCTGTTTATTTTCTATTGAGCCTGGCATATATATAGATGGAAAGTTTGGCATAAGACTTGAAATTGATGTTTATATTAAAAACAATAAGGCAATTATAACAACAATTAAGCAAGATGACCTAATAATAATATGAGAATTGTTGGAACTATAGTTGTGAAATTTATTATCCTTGTTATTTTTGCCATAAAGAAATGCAAACCCATAACATTTTAAAATGGAATAGAAATGATTTTAATAAAAAAGCAATTTTATGATTATTTAAATTCAAATTTTAAATGTCCATATTGTCATTCCCAATTTAATGAAAATTGTAGATTACACTATCATTTATATTTTGAATTTGTTTAAAAATACCTTAAATTTTTCTTCATTTCAAAGTTATGGCAATTAGAATAGCGATTGTTTGACCTAAAATTAAGCCAATAATCCATTTTAACAATGAATTTTTCATAGCTTGTAATTTAATTTCCATTTCAGACCTTAATTTTTCAATTTCTAATTTTATTTGACTTTCTAATCTATTCGTTCTTTCATTACTTTCTGCTCTCGTTTTCTCAATTTCTAATCTAATCTGATTTTCCATTTGGTTCATCCTTTCATTACTTTCAGCCCTTATTTTTTCAATTTCAAGTCTAATTTGATTTTCCATTTGGTTAATTCTCTCATTACTTTCTGCTCTTAATTTTTCAATCCTTTCATTACTTTCACTTCTTAACTTTTCAATTTCCAATCTAATTTGGTTTTCCATTTGGCTCGTCCTTTCATTACTTTCTGCTCTTATTTTCTCAATTTCCAACCTAATTTGGTTCTCTAATTGATTCATTCTTTCATTACTTTCAGATCTTATTTTCTCAATTTCAATTTTTAAGTTCTTTTCAACATCTAAAATTTTTTCAAGCAATTCACTTCTTATTTTTTCTATTTCTATTCTTATTGTTTTTTCAATTTCAAGTCTTTTTTCCTCGAGCCTATTTTCTAATGCTTTTTCAATTTGAAATCTCTTTTCTTCAAGCTTATTCTCTAATACCTTTTCAATTTTAGTTTTACTTTCTTCAAGTTTATTTTCTAAATTTAATTTCATTTTCCTATATAAAATTTTAATGTCTTTTTTTGTTGCTACTGAGCTTGAATAAATAATCTCTAATATGACTTCGGGATGCCTTTTTATGATTTCTAAAATCTCCTTTTCAGTCATATTAAAATTTTAAAGGGAAAAGTATTCTAAATTTTGTAAATCCTTTCTTGCTTTCAATCAATTTTACTTTACCTTTGTGCATTTCAATAATTCTTTTTGAGAGAATAAGACCAATTCCCCATCCTTTTTCCTTTGTAGTTATATTTCTTGAAAATAATTTATCTCTTATAGAGGGATTTATCCCGTTTCCATCGTCAATAATATCTATAATATGAAATTTTTTCTCACTTGTAATTTCAATTCTTACATTTTTGCTATTTGCTTCATAACTATTTTTTAAAAAGTTCTCAAAAACCCACTCTAACAATTCAGAATCTCCATATATTAAACAATCTCCATTAATAGTTAAGTTTAATTCATTTTGAAATTTTCCCTTTAAATTATTATAAGCGCCTAAAATTGTATCTTTTAATTGAATTGGTTTTAAAGTTATTGAGCTTCCAATTTTAGAAAACCTTTTTAAAATTGAAGATAATTTATTTAAGTCATTTTCAATATCAAAAAATCTATCCTCTCCTTTTTTAAGAAGCTCAAAATTTGCTATTAGTGATGATAAGGGATTTCCCATCTGATGAGCAAGTCCTTTGGCAAATGTTGAATAAAATTTTTCTTCCTCATATTTTTGAGCGTTTCTTAATGCTATAATAATAATGATCAAAGTCGTTATAGCAATAATCATAAGAATATATGGGAGGACTGATAAATAAAAAATTGATTTTGGCTCATCATAATAAACCCTCCCAATTTTAAAATCTTCATATATTATTTCCGCATATTGATTTTTTTTTCTTAATTTTTCTTTAATTTTATTTAAATTTTCATGGCTTTTGAAGTTTCTAAAAAATTTTATGCTATCATTTTGGTCCGTTATAATTATTCCAAATGGTATATTTTTAATAATATTTTCAACATTTTCAGAGCCAAGGATTAAAGCAGAGCTTAAAGCATTTGAAAGAACATAACTATAATTTTTAATCTCGTATTTAATTTTGTTTATCGTTATTCCTGAAACAACAAATGATGATAAAATAATTAGAGAGAATGAAGAGATTAAAAAAATCTGTAATTTTAAGGACATTATAAAATGTTATTTATAACCTCCTTTATGCTTTTCCTTAATTTCTCAATATCATCATCTATCTGATTATTTAAATAAAATTCTAACATTCTTGTGAGTATTGAAGCAATAAAAGCAACTGTCATTGCCTTCCCATACTTTCCATCAGGAGCTATTTCTCTTAATATATCAATTGGTTTAGGTGTTTTCTTTATGAACTTATCATAATGAAATTGATACATTTTTAAAACAAATAAAAATTCGTTCTTTTTTGAAACTGCGAAATCTATAAAACTATCAATAAAAGCATTTATTTTTTCATCGGATTTATCCACTTTTTCTTTTATATAGTTATAAAACTCATTCGCAATATCTCTAAAAACACTTCTTATTAGATGGTTTTTATCCTTGTAGTATTTAAAAAGGAGTGCCTCAGATGAGCCTGTTTCCTTTGCTATGTTTTTTATTCTAACACCATCAAAACCACTCTTTATAACTGATTTTATAACCGCTTTTTTTATTTTTAAAATTGTTTTTCCTCTCATCACTAATGAAAATTTTAAGGCAAACGTTTAAATAAATATAAAAATAAAATTGAGCTTATTAAACTAAAAGAACTTATAAATGACCACATAAGAATATGATTTGATTTAAAAATATCCATAAAAAAACCTCCTATAATTGGACCAATAGCCCATCCTAATCCTTGAAATAATCCAAAAAATCCAATAAAACTCCCTAATTTATTTTTATCTGATAATATGCTTGCAATTGTTTGTGCGGAAGGGACAACGAACATTTCAGCAATCGTAATTATTATAATTGAAATTAAAAGATGATAAAAATCATTAGCAAAACCAATTGATAAATAACCTATAAAATAGAAAAATGTTCCAATTACTAATGCTACTTTTTCATCAATTTTTTCAATATAATTTGAAATAGGAATTTGTAAGAATACAACCAATAAACCATTTATCGCATATAAAATACCAAGTTCATTTTTGCTAATTTTAACAAAACTCGTAGCATATACGGAAAGTGTTGAAATTAGTTGAGACATTGTAATAAAGAAACCAAGAGAAAACAAGGAAAACAATAAAAATTGTCTATTATTTAGAATATCCTTAATTGGAAATTCAAAAGATTTTAATGTTTTATTAGTATTTGGAATTGTTAATTGAAGCATTATTGATGAAAAAATTGTAGCAAGAAATGATATAAAAAATAATAATGAAAATGATTTTACCGCTATTACACCTCCAATAGCAGGACCTAACGACCAACCCAAATTAACACCAACTCTATTTATACTATATGCCAAATTTCTATCTTCCTCTTTGCTTAATTGAGCGACAAGTGTATCAAGATTAGACATATTTATACTAAAAAATAATGAATTTAAAATTAAAATTGGAATGAACAATCTATAATCAAGATGATAAGCAATTACAATACTAATTGAAAGAAATATAAATGACCTTATAAAAAATGAAATAACTAAAACATTTTTTGAGCCAAAATAATCAGATAATAATCCTCCAAGAATTCTTCCAATAATGCCAAAAATTGTTGATATACCAAGAATAGAGCCTATCAAACTCATAGATAAATTTCTAACTTCATATAAATAAATTGATAAAAATGGAAATGCAATTGAATAACCAAAAGCCATAATCAATCTTGCGAATGTTAAACTTAATATATCTTTATTCAATTGACCACCAGTTTTTTACTTCTTTAATAGATTGAATTGCTAAAATAATGTTCCTTCCTAACCTTTTAGCATCCTCAATTGCTTCAATATCCTTGCTTATATCATCATAAAATCCAGTACTATAAACAAAAGCATAAGGAGGTATTAAAAAACCCATAAAGTTAAATGCTGAAACCATCTGTAATATCGCATTTATAGCACCATCCTCTTCCGCAACCGCAATAAAACCCGCCACTTTACCATCAAATAACTTTTCTTTATTTTCAGCACTTGTTAATCTATCTATTAATGTTTTCATTAGCGAAGATACAGAAAACCATTGAACTGATGTAGAAAATATAATTCCGTCTGCCATTAGCATTTTATTCAAAATAAATTTAAAATTGTCATTTGTTTTAATACAATTTTCAACATTACAAAGTTCTCTATTTTCACTATAATTACCAGAGCAATGCTCAATATATAAATTTGAAAGATGAATAATATCAACCTCTGCTGATAAATTTCTACAAACTTCAAGTGCTTTTTCTAATAAAAAGTATCCTCTTGATTTTTTGCCTCTTGGAGAGCCATTTATACCAAGAACCCTAATCATGCTCTTGGATGATATTTTTTATAAACTTCCTTTATGTGAGCTAATGAAATATATGTATATCTTTGGGTTGTTGATATTGATGCATGACCTAATATCTCTTGTAAAACTCTTAAATCACATCCATTCAATAACATATGAGTAGCAAAGGAATGTCTAAATACATGTGGATGAACTTTATGTTCAAGTCCTATTTTCATAGCATATTCTTTCAAAATTTTCCAAAATCCTATTCTTGAAAGTCTCCCACCTTTTGAATTTAAAAATACATAACCATTATCTTTATTTTTTATAAAATAACTTCTTGCATTTATTAAGTAACTGTAAAGAAAATCCTTTGCTATATTTCCAAATGGAACAAATCTTTCTTTTGAGCCTTTTCCAGAAACCCTAAGGATATTCTCATCAAAATTTATATCATAAATTTTAAGTGATAATGCTTCACTAATTCTTAATCCTGTAGCATACAAAACTTCCATAATTGCTCTATCTCTTAAACCTCTTGGTTTTGAAATATCAGGTTGCTCTAATAGTAATTCAACTTCTTCAACTGTCATAACATCAGGAATATATTGTTCTTTCTTTGGAATTTCTATAAGCTGAATAAATGATGTGTTTATATTATGATAAACATAAAGGAATTTTAAAAATGTTCTAACTGCTGCTATACATCTTTCAATAGAAGACGCAGAAAAACCAAGTTTTGAAAGATAATTTACAAATTTTTGTACTTCATCAACATCCAAATTTTCAATATCATAATTATTTGATTCAATAAAAGCTATAAATCTATAAACATCTCTCTTATAACCATCAAGCGTATGATAACTATAACCTCTTTCTGACATCAAATAATCTATAAATTCATCTATGAATTTAAGAAGCTCCATAATATCTCATTTTCTTTTTTAAGCTCTTCTAAATTGAAAATTTTACCATGACCACTTAAAATAACTTGTTTTTCATTTATAATTTCCAAAAATCTCCTTAAAGATTTTTTCATTTTTTCATCATCAGAAAGAGGCAAATCTACTCTACCTATGGAGTTAGAAAAAACTAAATCACCTACAATAATTAAATTTTCATATTTCAAACATATACTGCCAGGTGTATGTCCTGGCATATGTAAAATTTTAAAGCTCATTATTTCATCATTTTCATCTATATAGTTATCAGGAGGCTTTATAATAATAGGCTTTCCAATAAATGAGGAAAAATTTAATTGCGGATTAAAAAGCATTATTTCATCTTCTTTATGAATATAAAGAGGAATTTTAAAATAATCTCTTAATATATCATCGCCACTTATATGGTCAAAATGTCCATGAGTATTTATAATACATATTGGTTTTAATTTGTTTGCTTCTATGAAATTTATGATATGTTTTGATGATATATCTGTTGGGTCTATTATAATACAATCATTTTCTTTATAAATAACATATGAATTTGAGCCAAAAATTGGATGTGTAAATTTTTGAAATTTAAACATATAGAGCAAAATTTTAAAGTATTCATAAAATGCATTGGTGCATTGTCCAATAATTCTGAAATATAGATTATTTCTTATTTTTCCTACCCACCTTGAAAATAAGGCTTCGCCTTAAAACTTTCGCCCCCTTCAAAAAACCCCAATAAATTCAATAATTTCTTAAAATTTTTATAAGTTATTGATAGTCAATCATTTAACGCTATTTATTGGACAAAGCACTACCTTCTAAAATTTTCATAAGTTAAAGCATAATTTTTAGGGTTGTTTAAATTCACTAAAAATTTTGTATAAGATTTTCCAATATCTGAATAGCATTTAATGCAGCACCTTTTCTTAAATTATCAAATACTGACCAAAATAAAAATGTATTTTCTAAAAATGGATGTTTTCTTAATCTACTAATATAAACTTCATCTTTATTTACAACTTCAATTGGTGTGAAATAGTTTTCGTTATTATAAACTATTCCTTTAAATTCTTTTAGACTATTCTCAATTTCTTGAAAATTTCCCTTTTCCAAATCAATTTCTACACTTTGTGAATGACAGAATTCAATAGGAACTCTAACAGTTGTTGCTGATATTATTAAATTTTCAAAATGTAAAATTTTTCTACTTTCATTTATAATTTTCCATTCTTCTGTACAATAACCATTCTTAAATGAGCCTATTTGTGGAATTAAATTGTTGAAAATTTTTCTGTCAAATGGTGTTTTTTCATAATTTTTATTTTCTTTTTCATAATGATAAGCATTTAATCCATCTCTACCAGCACCAGAAACACTTTGATATGTGCTTACAAAAACACGTTTTATATTAAATTTCATTAAAGCTTTTAATGGTAGTACTAATTGGATTGTTGAGCAATTAGGATTTGCTATTATTCCTTTATGGAATTTTAAATCTTCTAAATTAACTTCTGGAACTACGAGTGGAACATCTTTTTCTAATCTAAATGCAGATGAGTTATCAATAATAATTGCACCTTTGCTTAAAAAGGCATCTTTCCACTTAATAGATAATTCATTATCAACAGCAAATAATGCAAAATCAAGCCTTGGAATTTCACTTCTTGAAATTGGTTTAACCTCTATTTCTTTATTTTTATACTTAATAAATCTTCCGCTTTCCTTAGCAAATGGATAAATTTCAACATTCTCTTTAATTCTTTCTTCTAATAGTTTTATCATAAGTGAGCCAACAAGACCTGTCGCTCCAAAAACTGCTATTCTCATTTCTTTATAGGTGAAGGAGATTTAAAAAATTCTAAGTAATAATCGGGTGATAAGTTTAATGCTGTTAATCTATCTATTGATTTTCCTATTAAATCCTCTCTTAAAGGACATTCAATTTCAATTGGATTAAATAGAGGCTCTATATTATCAGTATTCAATTCTTTTAATTGAGAAAAATAATTTATCATATTTTCAAAATGTTTATTGAATTTTTCTCTTTCATTTTGAATTTTTATTTTAGCAAGTTCTTCAAATTTTTCAAGATTCATTCTTTTATTTCAAAATCTTTATAACTTTCTATATTTTTTACATCTTTGTTCTCTTCATATTCAATTTTTTCAACTACTGCTAATGGTGGTCCTTCCTTTAATACTTCTAAAAACTTTTTCAAATTTTGCTCCTCACCAATTGCTAACATATAAACACTTCCATCAGGCATGTTTTCTGCATATCCTTTTATATCAAGTTTTCTTGCATGCCTTTGAGCAAAATATCTATATCCTACACCCTGAACTTTGCCATAAACTTTAATTATTAAACTTTTCATATCTTGATGGACACTTCGTCAGTATGCTTTTAGCATAAAGGATTTTATCATTTCTATCAAAAAATCCTTCAACTATTACTTCATTATCTTCTGAAAATGCATCTGGTAAAATTCCATTATAAATAACTTTTATTTCTTTATCATTTTCAGAAATTTTAAATTCAACTTTGCTCATATCCTTTAATACTGAACCTTTTTTTACAATTCCACTTACTTTTATATTCTCAGATTTAACTTGCTTTTGATATATTTCTGAAACTCTATAATAATAAACAGCGGACTTACTTATTCCCGCATAAACACTATACGCTATTGCTAAAATAAGAGCAATTATTATAAAAATGTATTTTAATTTTATCAAGTTTGAAAATTTTAAAGGATAAAAAATAATGCTTTTTGCCTTGTCCAATAATTCTGAAATTATTATTATTTCTTATTTTCCCCACCCACCCTGAAATCAAGCCTTCGGCTTATGAACTTCGCCCCCTTAAATTCCCCCAAAAAATCTATAACTTCTTAAAATTTTCATAAGTTATTGATTATCAAGAACTTAACACTATTTATTGGACAAAGCATAATGCTTTAATTATTTTAGTAGAAACATCATTTCTTAAAATTTCACTTTAAAATTTTCATATTGAAAGAGAAAGATTTAAACTTTGAGGACAAACTTTGGAAGGCGGCGGATAAGTTAAGAAAGAAGGTTGAGGTGCATGAGTATAAGTATATAGTTCTTGGTCTTATATTTTTAAGGTATGTCTCCTTTGCCTTTGAAGAAGTAAGAGAAAAGCTAAAAGAGAAATACAAAAACAATCCAAACTTAGAAAAAATACTTGAAGATAAAAATGATTATATTTCAGAAGGAGTTTTATATGTTCCAGAAGATGCAAGGTGGTATTATATAAAAAATAATGCAAACAAAACTAATATTGGAGAAATTATTGATAACGCCATTGAACTACTTGAAAAAGCAAACCCAAAACAATTAAAAGATGTTATCCCTAAGGTATATGCGAAAACAAACTTGGATTACCACGACCTTGCTTATCTTATAAATCTTTTCTCTGAAATAACCTTTGACAACGACCACAAAGGAAAAGATATTTTCGGAAGGATTTATGAGTATTTTTTAGGGAAATTCACGGAAGCAGAGGGTAGAAAGGGCGGTGAATTTTACACTCCTCGCTCTTTAACAAAGCTTATAGTTGAAATTTTGGATGTTAAAGGTGGAAGAATTTTTGATCCAGCCTGTGGCTCGGGAGGATTTTTTGTTGCCGCTTTGGAAAAGTTGGAAAGGGAAGGCATAGATAAGTACTATCTTTCTATATACGGGCAGGAATCAAAGGAGTTTGTATGGAAGATGTGTAAAATGAACTTGGCAATAAGAGGAGCAGAAGGAGACATTAGGTTTGGAGATTCCTATCACGATGACAAGTTCTTTGACCTTAGAGCAGATTATGTGGTTTCAAACCCACCCTTTAATGACAGTGCATGGGGAAGGGACAGAGTTAAACCCACAGACCCAAGGTTTAAATATGGAATACCACCAGAAAGCAACGCTAACTATGTATGGATTCAGCATTTTATATATCATCTATCACCAAGAGGAAAGGCAGGGTTTGTTATGGCAAATGGTGCTTTGTCCGTAGGTGGAATTGAAGGAGAGATTAGGAAAAAGATAATTGAAGATGATTTAATTTATGGTATCGTTGCCACACCGCCTAAAATGTTTTATACTGTTTCACTTCCTGCCTCTTTGTGGTTTTTGAGGAAAGAAAAACCAGAACACATGAAGGGTAAGGTTTTATTCATCTATGCGAAGAAGTTATTTAAACCCATATCAAGAAGGCAGAATGTATTCACAGATGAACATGTAGCCAAGATCGTGGAAAAATTCAGAATGTTTGAAAGAGGAGAGCCAGAGGAAAAGATAAACGAAGTGGGCTTTGCAAAGGTAGCCACTATTGAAGAAATTGCAAAAAATGGTTATGTCCTTACACCTGGAAGGTATGTGGGAATAAAGCTTGATGAAGAGGACGAGCCTTTTGAGGAAAAAATGAAAAGATATTCGGAAGAATATTCAAAGCTTTTTAAAGAGGAGGAGGAATTAAATTACAAAATTAGAGAGGTTTTTAAGGCTTTAGGATGGGAGGTGTGAAGATGAAAGAAAAAATCAAAAAGATAATAAATCAAGTTTTTGAGGAAAAAGGGATAAAGGTTGAAAGAATAATTCTTTTTGGCTCAAGGGCAAGGGGAGAATATGAAGCATTAAGTGATTATGACATTTTTGTAGTGATAAAGGAGGATATTGATAATTTAGAGAAAAGAAAGCTAAAAAAAGAGATTTATCGTTCTTTACATTTAGCTTTTCCCTTTTCTCCCTTTGATATTATAGTTAAAACCAAAAAAGAATTTGAAGCTGAAAAGGATATTGTAAATACTTTATCTAATGAAGTTTTGTCAGAAGGTATAGAGATATGAAAAGAGATGTAGTTATAAGGTGGATTAAGAAGGCAGAAAGTGATTTGAGAAGTGCTAATGTTTTATTAAAAGCTGATGATGTAATTACCGAGGCTGTTTGTTTTCACTGTCAGCAAGCAATAGAAAAATATCTAAAAGCTTTCCTTACAGAAAAGAATGTCAGATTTGGAAAAATTCATGATTTACTTACACTTCTTGAAATGTGTATAAGAGAGGATAAAGAATTTGAAAAACTTGATAAAGATAGAATTTCTGAATTAACATTTTATGCGGTTGATGTTAGATACCCTGATGAATTTTATACACCTTCCTTAGAGGAAGCAAAGGAAGCTTTTGAAATTGCCAAACGAGTAAAGGATTTTATATTCAAAAAACTAAACATAACCGAGAAAGACATATTATGAAAGAAAAAATAAAAAAGGCAATAAACCAAGTTTTTGAGGAAAAAGGAATAATGGTTTCTGCCTTAAAATTTTAAAGTTTATGTGAAAATGAAGGAGCTTAGAATAAAGTTCCGCTGGGAGACAGAGTTTAAAGAAACGGAGATTGGGGAGATATTATGATTAAGAAAATAAAGATACAAAATTTTCGTTCAATTAGAAATTTAGAAATACGACTTGGCAAAATTAATGCTTTCATAGGTCCAAACAATGCTGGCAAATCAAATATTATGAAGGCATTAAATTTAATTCTTGGTGAAGTATATCCAAACATAAAATCATTTGATGACAAGGATTTTTATAGATATAGCAAAGATAACCCCATAATAATTCAAGTGTCTTTTAAACAGCCGTTAAATTGTGATAACAGAATTTATGGATTTAAATTAACTTATGATGGTAATGATTGTGAATATGTAGCTATTGATCAAGATGAGAATGAACTTACTTACTCTACTGGAGCAGTAATGAAAGTTTCAAAAGAAATGAAAGACGAAGTCGCTTTAATGTATTTATCCATTGAACGTCTAGCTTCTAAACAGGTAAGTTCCTCTCAATGGACCTTATATGGTAAATTGTTGAAACATTTAAATGCCCAAATTAAGCAACAAAAAAAAGAGAAATTCAAGAAATCGCTTGAAAATGTCTACAAAAAAACACTTCATCGGGTTGTTGAACCTTTTGAAAATACTCTAAGGTCTTATATTCAAGATCAAACAGGGTTAGATATTCTTCTTAAACTCTCTCCTATGGATCCCATAGAGGTTTTTAAAAATCTGCGGCCATATTTCAAAGAAGGGGATATAGAATATGATGCGGAAGATATGGGAGCAGGTACTCAAAGTGCCTTAGCTATTGCAATTGCACGTGCTTATGCAGAAATAGTCCGGAACCCTGTAATTATTGCAATTGAAGAACCAGAGCTTTACCTTCATCCTCATGGATGCCGTCATTTTTATAAGTTATTAAAAGAGTTAGCAAATAGTGGCTTACAAGTTATATATACAACACATGAAAGATCTTTTATAGATATTAGCAATTTTGAAAGCATTCATATTGTAAAAAAAGAAGGAGACGAAACTAAAGTATTTTCTGGAATATCTCTTTCAATGCCCTCTCAATTTGATGAAGTTAAGCTTGCTTCAAAATTTGATCAATATATCAATGAAGTATTTTTCGCTGATAAAGTTGTTTTAGTTGAAGGATTTTCCGATAAAATAGCTTGCCAATTAGCATTAGAAAAATTAGGAATAGATATAGATTTAAAAAATATTTCAATTATTGAATGCGGAGGGAAAACTGCAATAGAACCTATTGCCCGTATTTTAAAGCATTTTAATATTAAAACTTATGCTTTATTAGATGCTGATGCAGAAACCGAAATTTTAAAATTGCAACAATTATTAGGAAATGATAATGTTTTAATTCAAAACCCAGATTTAGAAGGAATGTTAGGACGAGATAGGCTGGGGTTGAACCCAAATGATAAACTTAAGAAAGAAAAGTCTTTAGAACTTTTACCTTCTTATTTTCAGAATATTCAAAATAATGAACTTCCTGAAATTTATAGAGATCTTGAACATAAGTTGCGTAGTAATGTATGAAATTTCGTTGGGAGACAGAGTTTAAAGAAACGGAGATTGGAGAGATACCGAAAGAGTGGGAGGTAAGTAAAATCGGAATTTTTTATAGGCTACAATATGGGATTACTGCTACTTCAAGCGAATTTGGAAATTGTAGATTATTAAGACAAACAGATTTAAAGGAGGGTATGATAGATATTTCAAGCGTGCCATACTCCGAAGTTTCGGAAGATGAAATACAAAAATACCTTCTAAAAGAAGATGATTTAGTAATTAGTAGAATAGCGAACGTAGGTAGTATAGGTTATGTAAGTTTTGAAGCTCTTAATTCACTTGATAAGCCTCTAATTTTTGGGTCTTATCTTTTAAAGTTTGAGAAAATAAAAGAAATTCATAATAAATTCACCTTTTACTTCCTACTTTCACCACAAATGCAAGATTATATTAAATCAATTGCCGATGGTTCTACACGCCAAAATACGAATGCTAAGGTTGTTGCAGAGTTTCCCTTATACGTTCCTCCCCTCCCCGAACAATCCCGCATTGCTACCGTCTTATCCTGGTTTGATGACTTGATAGAAGTTAAGAAAAGGCAAAATGAGATTTTAGAAAAGACAGCAATGGCAATTTTTAAAAGTTGGTTTATTGATTTTGAGCCATTCAAAGATGAAGAATTTATCTTTAATGAAGAATTGGGAAAGGAGATACCGAAAGGGTGGGAGGTGAGACTAATAGAAAAGGAATTTAATTTGATAAAAGGCAAAAAATGTAAATTATCTGATAATTATTTTGAAGGTTATAGTCCATATTTGTTAATTGAAACTTTTAAAACAGGAAAAATTGAATTTTGGACAATTGAGAAAGAACCAAGAGTTGATGAAAACGATGTTGTATTAGTAGCAGACGGGGAAAGTTCTGGAAAAGTTTTAAGATACCAAAAAGGAATTTTGGGTTCAACATTATTAACTTTAAAACCAAAAAGGGAAAATTTTGTTGAGTTGAAACATTTGATTTATTTAACTTTAAAATTTTATGAAGATGACCTTATGAGTCATAGAACAGGTTCGGCAATACCTCATTTAGATAAAGATTTTTTAAAATCCTTTCTAATCCTTCTTCCTCCCTCCCACATCCTCCAATCCTTCCACTCCCTCGTTGAGCCACTATTTCAAAAAATCATCCTCAACCAAAAGCAAATAATGACCCTCCGGAAAATCAGAGATACCCTTTTGCCTTTGCTTGTATTTGGTAAATTAAGAGTGGAGGAGGTATAAAATTATGAGAAAGGATGAAGCTTTTGTAAAATCACTCAATATGATTATAGAACTTTTTAAGGAAACTCTCAATCCTGGCGTTAAAGCTTATTTATTTGGTTCAAGCGTTAGAGGAGATTACAAGAAGTTTTCAGATATTGATATTGCTTTAGAAAACGCAGACAGCAAAGCCATAACACTTCTTAAATACAAGTTGGAGGATCTGAATGTCCCATACAAGGTTGAAATTATTGACCTATCCAAAGCATCTGAAAGGTTTAAAAAAGAGATATTTAAAAACGGAGTTTTGATATGGAAAAATTGAGGGCAAAACTTGAAACTGCACAAAGGGCTTTGAAAACTTTTGAAGAGATATTAAAAGAACCTTATTCAAAGATTGTCAGAGATGCCTCAATACAAAGATTTGAATATTCTTTTGAAGTATTTTGGAAAGTTGTTAAAATCTATCTTGAGTATCAAGAGGGAATAATTTGTAATTCTCCAAAATCCTGCTTCAGAGAGCTGTTTTCCGTAGGACTAATAGATGAAAACAAAACTACCAAACTTTTAGAAATGACAGATGACAGAAATTTAACCAGCCACACCTACGATGAAGACTTGGCAGAGGGATTATATCATAAATTACACGAACATTACGAACTGATGAGAGAGGTATTGGAAATAATCAGGAGGCAAATAAAATGAATGCGGAGCTTACAGAAAGCTATATGGTTGAAAACTCCGCCATAAGTTGGTTTAAAGAAATTGGCTATTCATACATTCCCGGTTCAGATTTGATTCCTGAGAATG